>Ga0116204_1000166_pt1 | contig 33596 bp, 34 predicted proteins | sample LakKivwa52mmetaG_FD_94481 | JGI IMG/M metagenome (GOLD analysis project Ga0116204, IMG submission 94481) | Anoxic lake water microbial communities from Lake Kivu, Rwanda to study Microbial Dark Matter (Phase II) - Lake Kivu water 52m metaG | ecosystem: Environmental > Aquatic > Freshwater > Lake... | reverse complement strand
CCGGTGAGCCGGGACATGGCCGTGTTCTTGACGACCAGCCGCGGCAGCAGGTAGCGCAGTTGGGCCAGTTCTACCTGGAGTTTGCCTTCGCGGGTTTTGGCCCTTTGAGCGAAGATGTCCAAGATCAACTGGGTGCGGTCGATGACCTTGAGCGCGATGCGGTCGGTGATCGAGCGGATTTGGGAAGGATTGAGTTCCTGATCAAAGACGATCAGGGTGGCTGCCTGCTGCATCGCGGACAGGGTCAACTCCTCGAGCTTGCCCGGACCGATTAAAAAACGGGCGTCCGCGCTTTTACGCTGCTGCAGCACCTGGCCCGCGACGTTTAGTCCCGCGGAAATGGCCAGGGATTTGAGCTCGGCCAGCGAATCAAGGGCCTGTGTTTTTGCCGTGGTGGTCACACTGACCAAAAGGGCCTGGTCACGGCCATCGGTTGCCCGGTACAGGGCGCCCAGTTGGGCCAGTTCGGCTTCCAGGGCCTGGACGAGGTCCAAAAAACCGATGTCCAGATGGCCGACGTCCAGGGGACCGATTTGGCGATAGGGGGTTTGAGCGGCCGTGGCCGGCAGCAGGTGCGCCGCATGCACCGCCAGGGGCAGGCCATCGGCCGCTACCGATACGGCGGCCAGCATATCCAGGCGCAGCAGCACCAGATCGGTGAAATCGTCCCGGGTCAGGGGTTCGCCATCCAAGTGGGTGTGCACGAGGCGCAAGCCCTTGAGCCGGTCGGCAAGGGTGCGATGGTCTGGAGTTTCCGGTATCCAGAGGCGCTGGTGATCGCCCACCAGCACGTAGACCACCTTGCCCCGGCGATCGATGAGCAGGCCGATCTGGCGCCGGATTTCCCGTGACAGGAGGCTGATCTCCACCACCACTTCCCGGCTGGCCACCATTTGCAGGGGGATGCGCCGCCGGTAGAGCCGTTCCAGGCTCGCCAACTGTCCGGCCTTCAGCCCGCCGGTATTGCCATGGGGTTTTTTCATTCAGCCCCTAAGCCTGTCAGGCGGTCGCCGGTTCGGTGGCCAGGGGTTCAAAGCGGGTGTAGGAATTGAGGAATGCCAGGCTCACCACACCGGTGGGGCCGTTGCGCTGTTTGGCGATGATCACTTCGGCCTTGCCGCGGTTGGGATTGGCCGGGTCCTTGTTGTAAACCTCGTCACGGTAGATGAACGCCACCACGTCGGCGTCCTGCTCCAAGGCTCCGGATTCGCGCAGGTCGGCCAGCTGGGGCCTCTTGTCGGTGCGTTTTTCCAGTTCGCGGTTGAGCTGGGACAGGGCCACCACGGGGATGTCCAGTTCCTTGGCCAGGCTTTTCATCGCCCGGCTGATCTCGGAGATTTCCAGGTCGCGGCGGTCCAAGGGGGTGCGCGGCCGCATCAACTGCAAGTAGTCCACGATCACCAGGCCCAGCCCATTGCTGATCTGCAGCCGCCGGGCCTTGGCCCGGATGCTCATCGAGGTCAAATCCGGTGAATCGTCGATGAACAGGGGCGCGTTGGAAAGCGCATCGGCGGCGTTGGTCAGCTTGCCCCAGGCCTCCTGGCTGAAATAGCCGCTGCGCAGGCTGGCCGAGTCCACCCGCGCCTCGGCACAGAGCAGGCGCAGGCCCAGCTGTTCCTTGCTCATTTCAAGGGAGAACACGGCCGTGGGAATTTTGGCATCGATGGCGGCATTGCGGGCGATGTTCAAGGCCAGGGCGGTTTTGCCCATGCTGGGGCGGGCCGCCAGGATGATCAGATCGGCACGTTGCAAGCCGGCGGTGATCTGGTCCAGGCGGTCAAAACCGGTGGGCACCCCGGTGACCAGAGCCTTGTTGCCGTAGCGCTCCTCCAGGGTGGTGATGTTTTTTAAAAGGATCTGGCTGATGGGGAAAAACGAGGGGCGGATCTTTTTTTCACCGATTTTGTAAATCGTGGCTTCGGCAAAATCGATGATCTCGTCCACATCGCCATGTTCCTCGAAACAGCGTTTGGTCACCACGGCGGCGCTTTCGATCAGGCGTCGCAGGCAGGCCTTGTCGTGAACGATGCGGGCGTAGTGCGGGGCGTTGACGACAACCGGGGCCGCGTCCATCAATTGGGCCAGATAGGCGGCGCCCCCGATCTGTTCCAGGTGCCCTTTGGTTTTCAGGGCGTTGGTCACCGTCACCAGGTCCACCGGTTCGTTGCGGCTGAACAAGTCGGCAATGGCGGTGAAGATCTTCTGGTGCGCCGTCTTGTAAAAATCTTCCGGCCCCAAGATCTCGATGACTTCCAGCAGCGTGTCGTTATCGAGCAACACCGCGCTGATGATCGCCTCTTCGGCCTGGAGGTGCTGAGGGGGCACGTGCAAAGGGGAAATGTCCTTGCGGGCCTCGGTCATCGCTGCTTCCGGCCTTGCCATGTCGCGGTGTTACTCGGCCACCACGTCAACGGTGATTTCGGGCTCCACATCTTTGTAAACACGAATCGGGATTTTGTAGGTGCCCAGCTTTTTGAGGGGTTCCTTGAGCATCACCATGCGCTTGTCCACGTCGATCTGCTGGTTGGCCAGTGCGGCAACGATATCACGCACGCCCACCGACCCATACAGATCCTCGCCCTCGCTGACCTTGGCGCTGATCGTGCAGGCAGCCTGCGCCAGACGCTGGGCCATTTCTTCGGCCATGGCCTTTTCCTTGGCCAACTGCAGATCAAGCTTGGCCTTTTTTTGTTCCATGCGCTTGCGGTTGGCCGTGGTGGCTTCCACGGCCTTGCCCTGGGGCAGCAGGTAGTTGCGGCCAAAACCCTTGGCCACGTCGACCTCGGCGCCGATAACGCCGAGAGACTCGATGGTTTCCGTTAGAATCACTTTCATTTGTGCCTCCACAAAACACCCCTGGTCAGGGGGGTTGCTGGTTGTTCAGTTTGCGAAAATTGAGCCAAATGTCAAAAAAACCGGCGGCAACGATCAGCAGGACCAACATCTGCTGCACGGCGATCAAACCGTAAAAGGCCCCGCGCAGGGGCCTGGGGAATCGCTTTTTATCAAAGACAAAGGCCACGATCGCCATTCCCTGGAAAAAGTATACCGTCATCAACACGACAATGCCGTTGAGCCCGAGGATTTTCAAATCCCTTCCCGGCAAAATCAGCAGTGCCCCGCAGGCGATGGCGGCCCATACCAATTGGTCCGGTGCTTTCCACAGCCGCAACGGGCCAAACCCGGTGGCCGGCATCGCCAACCGGGCCAACAGGGGCCTGGCAATGAGCAGGCTGATCCAGGATGCGACCAGAACCGCCATCACCGCCAGGCCCGGAAGCAGGCGCACCAGCACGTAGCGGATCTGATCGATGTTGTCGGCCAGGGTCTGCAACTGTTCCTCGCCGATGCCCATTGACCGGTAAAGGGCCATGGCCGTTGTCAGATGCTGGCCGACCTGGGCGTCGATCATGGCCACAACGCCCTGACCGGCAAGGGCACTGGCCATGAAAACGGCAGCGGTCCCGGCCGCCAAGCTCAGGGTGCAGGCCCCGATCACAACGGCCTCTAAGGGCCATCCCCTGTTGATCAAATGGCCAAGGCCATAACCCAGAACCATCAGCGCCGCCATGACCAGCATATCGGTGGTGGCCGGTCCACTGACCAGGGCCACCGCCACCCAGGCGGCGGCAGGCACGGCCACGCCTTTTTCCGGTCCCAGCCTGAGACGGAAAAAAAGAACGGCCGGCGGCAGCAACAAGGCGCTCAGCGACCCGATGACCGGCACGTTGGTGGCCACAATCATCAGCAACAGGCAGATGGTGACGCCGGTGGCGATATCTTTTCTCATCGCTGGATGCCGTTGCCGGAGGCCGGGCGGTGAAGGGGCCGGGCCCCGACGGTCGTCAGGCCGGCCCTAAGGCCTACTCGATCGACCCGACAAAAGGCAACAGGGCAATGGTACGGGCTCTTTTGATGGCCGTGGTCAGTTTGCGCTGGTGCCGTGCGCAGGTGCCCGAAATTCGCCGGGGGATGATCTTGCCGCGTTCGGTCACGAAATGGCGCAGTGTCTTGGGATCCTTGTAATCAATGGCGATATTGGCGTCCGCGCAGAAGCGGCAGACCTTGCGGCGATGGTAAACGCGTTTTTTTCTTTTAACGGGTGCCATAACGGGTAATCCTTGCTCAAAGTGGTGGAATGATCAGTCTTCGGACCGGGTTGCGACTGGCTCGGGGGCGGTTTCACCGGCCTCGGCCGCGGCTGGGGCCGTCTCTTCGGCGCCGGCTGCCGGGGCTTGCCTGGCGGCCTCGGCCTTGGCCATCTCCTCGAGCAGTTGTTGCGGATCCGCATCGGTGGCAAGCTGAACCGTCATGAACTTGAGCACGCGGTCATCGATGCGGAAAAACCGCTCGATTTCGTTGACCAAGTCCCCGTTGCCGCAATAGTCCAGCCGCACATAGTAGCCGCGGGTCTTTTTCTTGACCTCGTAGGCCAGCTTGCGCGATCCCCATTCATCCACCGCCAGCAAGGTTCCCTTGAACTGGCCGATCAGGTCTTTGAGGCGTTCAAAGACCGGTAGCCGACCCTCGGTGGTGACCTCCGGGTCGATGATAAAAGTGGTTTCGTAACGTCGCATTCGCCCTCCTTGTGGCTGTAAAGCCCCGGACCTTCCACGGCCGGAGCAAGGGTAGGGGATTAAAAAAATGAACTAAATAATATCCTGAGTGCTTAAAAGTCAAGGATAAAAAACCGGTTGGCCGGTTCACCGTTGTCGGTCGAAAAGGGCGGTCTGCACACACAACCGTGAACCTTGCACCGCAAACCGGTCGATTCGCTCTGGCGGAACGACCGGCAGCGGGCCTTTAGCCGCCGGCAGCCAGATCCCCGTGCAACAGTTGCTTGAGCCATGTCTGGCGCTGGTTGGTGTCCTGGTTGGCCACGGCCATGGCCAGTGCCTGGCGGGTGCCGACCACAACGGCCAGGCGTTTGGCCCTGGTCAGACCGGTGTAGATGAGGTTGCGGAAAAGCATTTTGAAGTGCTGGGTGACCACCGGCAGGATCACCGCCTCGAATTCGCTGCCCTGGGATTTGTGGATCGTGATGGCGTAGGCCAGATCCAGCTCGGCGATGGCCTCCCTGGTGTAGGCCACCACCCGGCCTTCCGGTGCAAAGGACACCGCCATGGTCAGATCCACGGCGTCGATGGCCGCGACGGTGCCGATATCGCCGTTAAACACCCCAAGCGTGTAATTGTTGCGCCGGTGAATGACCCGATCGCCGACTCTGAAGATCCGCTCACCCACACGCAACTGGGCCTTGCCGTTGGATTCTGGGTTGGCCGCGTGCTGAATCAACCGGTTGAGGTTCACTGTTCCCAGAGAGCCCCGGGTCATGGGACTGAGGATCTGAATCTCGGTGGTCGGACTGAAATATTTGGGAATCCATTCCAGATAGAGCTTTTTGACCACGGCCGTGGCCGTCAGACCATAGCGCAGCGCCGACCATGGATGGACGGTTTTCAAAACGGCGAGCAGTTCGGCGGCCCGGGTGTCGGCCCTGGAAACGGCGTCCAGATCCACGTGCTGGAATTTTTTGGGGATGGTCAGTTCAGTGGCGTAAGGCACGATGGCCTCGTTGATCCGAAATTCATAGGGATTGGGCTCATCCGCTGCGGTGGGGTCCGGCTCCCATGCGTCATGCAACCGTTTGACTTTGGCGATGAAGCTGAGCTGCTCGTTGGTGGCCTCATCGGCGTCCACGAAGAGGCAGTCCGTTTTTTGGCGCCACAGCTCCGGTTTTTTGAAAGGCGAATCGATGGAGGGCAGGCGTCCCTGGTTGATGCAGTGGGCATGGCGGATGATGGAGGAGGCTTCGGCCTGGCGAAAAACCTTTTTTAATTGGAAACAAGGGATTTGGCCCGAGCCGATGATGTCGCCCAACACGTTGCCGGCGCCCACCGAGGGCAACTGGTCGGCATCGCCGATAAACAGGAGCTGGCTGGCGGGGGCAATGGCCTTGAGCAGGCTGGCGGTGAGGCCGATGTCCAGCATGGAGGTCTCATCGACGATGACAAAGTCGGCGTCCAGGGGGCATTGCTCGTTTTTTTTGAACTGCCCGTTGTGCCATTCCAGCAGCCGGTGGATCGTCTTGGACCCACAGCCGATCACGTCCATCATGCGCTGGGCCGCGCGGCCGGTGGGCGCTGCCAGCAGGACCTTGCGGCCCATGGCCTGGAGCAAGTTGACGATGACCATCGTTGCCGTAGTTTTGCCGCAGCCGGGGCCACCGGTCAACACCGCAATTTTTTCGGACACGATCCCCTTGATCGCCGCTACCTGCTCCGGGCTCAAGGTCAACCGCCTCTTGTGGCAGAACCGGTCCAGCCAGTTCGCCAGTCGCCGGGGATCGGCCGCCACCGCGCCTTTGGCCCCACCAAGTCGCCTGGCCACGTAAAGTTCATCAAAATAAAGAGACTTGGAATAATAGCCGAGGTCATCTTGCGGGCCGCCAAGCCGGCGCACCATGATCAGCCCCTGGTCTTTCATCTCGGTGAGCAAGGCGGCGATGCGCTGATCCAGTGGCAGTGCCAGCAACTCATTGACCTGGGCCGTTAGCTGGGATTGGGTGAGGTAGCAGTGGCCCAAGTCCCTGCTGGCTGCCAAGACATGGTTGATTCCCGCCTTGATCCGTTGGGGGCTGTCGCGGTCAAGCCCCATGCTCAGGGCGATTTTGTCCGCGGAGAAAAAGCCGATTCCGTAGATGTCCTGGGCCAAGCGATAGGGATTGTCACCGACGATACGGATCGCCTCGTCGCCGTACTCCTTATAGATGCGCACGGCGAACAAGGTGCTGATCCCGTGGGACTGCAAAAACATCATCACCTCGCGCACGGCACGGTGTTGGCGCCAGGCGTCGGCGATCGTTTCCAGCTTTTTTTGGGCAATCCCCCTGATCTCGGTGAGCCGGTCGATTTGGTTTTCAAAGACATCCAGGGTCTGGTCGCCGAAATGGCCGACGATTTTTTTGGCGATTTTCGGGCCCACGCCGCGGATCAGGCCCGAGCCGATGTATTTTTCCAGGGCCGCGGCGGTGGCCGGTTTTTTTTCGATGGAGCGTGTCGCCTTGAACTGGCGCCCGAAACGGGGGTGAAGGGTCCAGGCCCCGAAAAATTCCATCGTGGCCCCGGCAAAAACCTTGGTCTGGTGAACCGTCACCGTTTCGATCTGATGGGGGTTGTCAAAGGGCTGAACCCGCAATACCGACCAGCCATTGTCCGGGTTGTGGTAGGTGACCCGCTCGACGATCCCCCGGATGGATTCAACGATGGCGGAATGGGGAAAAAGCGGTTTGGTCGTCATGTCCGGGCCCTTTGGGACCATTTTGCAAATCCGTAGGCGGTGCCGCATGGTTGTGGCAGACCGCTGCATTGCGGTGTTGGCATCGGTGATAGTTTGTTCTATGGATAAATTCAAGGGATGGGGGAAAAGCATGCTCAAAACCGCCATGCAACAACTGAAATCGGACCTCAAGCAGTTGCCATTGACATTGGGCAAACTGATCGGCGCGGTCTTGGCCGTGATCGGCCTGCCGTGGGCCATCAATGTGGCCACACGCAGGCCCGACCCGGCGTTTGCGGATCTGGGGCCCTGGCTGGCCTTGGGCATCGCCGGCATCGTTGTTTTCGTGTGCTGTTCCCGGTTGGCTGAAAAGCGCAGGGAAAAAAGAGCCGAACCGGCCCTGGCCGCCGGTGAAAAAACCAGGGTCAGCCTGTTGTCATGGATTCTGCTGCTATCCGTGATCGCGGGCCTGATCCTGGCCTCGTTCGTGCTGACCCGCTAAGCGTTCCAGGGCAAGGGGTCGAATGGCCCCAATAAAAAAAGAAATTTGGCAAAACAGCGGCCAAATTTCTTTTTTACAGGATCGGGTTGTCTGGTGGGCCGTCAATGAAAATTCAAATTCCATCCAGCTTGTGATTTTTTGCCATTTTAGCAGGTTTTGGAACCTTTTTCTCACACCGATTCTCACACGGCAAGGCCATCGGAGAAAAAGTGTGTGCGAAGAGCTGCCGGTGGGGTGTTTTTACAAACACCCATCAATATGAGTTTGTATTGGCCGGGCAGGTGTCAAAGCCGACAGCCATCATGCTTTGCACCGGTGACGTTCATGGCGATGGTATCCAGGGTTTTGGCGATCTCAGCGATTTCCTTTTCCACGATGGACAAGGCTCCTGTTGGGAAGGGATGGGGCAAGCAATGCTGAATCAGTTCGGAAATGTCAATGATACCTGAATGGTATCAAATACCCACCGTGACCATCAAAGGGCAATCCAAACACAATCTGGGAGCAAATCGATGACGTCTCTGGCAATTGAAAAGTTTTCACAACGTTTTGTCTTCTAAGCCTTTATTTTAGCTCTGATGCCGGTAATCAGGTCTTCAAGCTCCTTGGAAAATGATGAAAACTTACCATAGAAGATGCATCGATGGGTGCTAACGTCAAAATGAAGCTTTTCCCCTTTTTTGGCCACAAAAATAACAGGGATGCCTTGCCTATCTCCCTTCAGATGGAGCGGTTCCTTTCCATGGTTCGCCTGGCAGCAGGGCAACAAGCCGATTGAGGACCAACTGCCCGGCATCGGCAATCGGGTAGTTGATTCCCGTTGGCAACAGCGGGGCCATGTCCCCGATGAATGCCGGGTCGGATAGTTTTGCCACCAGGTTTTCTTCGAACTCGGCACGGGACACCGAGGTTGCGCCGTTTTCCATATATCTTTGAAAACATTTAACGATCTTGCCGTCATCGAGGCCAAGCGACGTGAGCGCCAGCCAAAGATCGTAAAGATCGCGCCCCTTTTTGCGCTGATACAGGGCGCGCAGTTTGGTCCCCAGCAGTTCTTCCACCGTGTAGGTGGCGACATTCACGGCGCCGGAAAACCAGGGGTTTTCCACCACCAGGTGCCGCTGGTGAATGCCAAAGACGGCAAAATGCTCGCGGGTGTTGATTTCCACCTTGAGCCGCATTTTTTGAACCGGCAGCGACGTTGTCTCAAAGCGGTAGATCATGGCCACCCGGCCCTGGCTCTGGTTGCGTTTGGGCGAACCCAGCCAGGGATCAAGGGTTGCACGAATCGTGTCAATGACCTCGCCGATAGGACCCGCATCGTTTTGCACCAGATCGATGTCTTCGGAATAGCGTCCCGGTTGTTCCAGAAAAAGCTTGTGCAGGGCCGTGCCGCCGCGAAACGCCAGGGCCTGGCAAAGCATGGGATGGCGGAAAATTTCAACCAATGCCCGCGACAAGACAAGGTCTTGTTCGATCTGGGCATCCGAAGGCCAGGGCGCATGGGCGCGCCAGGCCGTGATATGCGCCCGCGCAATCACAAGTCGATCTCCGGCAGTTCGTTGGGGATGATGCGCCACCGGGAATCTGCCGGCATCCGGGCAACGTTCTTTGCCGGCACCAGGGGCACCGGCCGGAAACGCCGGGTGGCAAGCCATTTGGCAAGCGGATCGGCAAGCCGGGCAGCACTCACCAGTTCCAACAAGTAGCCCAGCCGCTGCACATCGGGCACCGCGTAAAAAGGGGCGATGGCCGCCAGTGCCGCCGGATTGATCCTTTCGACGAGTTCGGCCAACACCGTGGCCACATTGTTCAACCGTCCGGCGGCCTCGGAAAAGCGCACGATGTCCAAGGCCGTGACCTCCGGGGTCGATACCCGCATCGCGCCGGTTTCGGTCTGGGCCTCGACAACGGGCATCTCACGAACGGATCGGCTTTTATGGAAACTGATCCGCACCCGTCCCGCCTTGGCCGGCCGGGTTGCCCTGTCCGTTACCACCTGAAAGGCCATGGGCTGCTGGTGGGCCGCACCGTGAATGGCGGCTGCGCTGAGCAGGCCGACATAGTAGGGTTGATTCAAAAATCCCATCATCTCAGCGATGAACCAGCTTGCCGGCGGGCATTGGGCCACCCGGTATTCCAACGGCACCAGCACGTAAAAGCCTTGGCGGGGACAGGCGATCCGCCCTTTTTGCCGCAAACGCCTCAAGGCCGCTTCCAGGGCCACCCCGGAAAAGCTCCCGGCGGTTGCCGCCTCGGCCCGGGTGAAGGTGTAGCGGCCCCGGGCCTGAAGCCCATCGACAAAAGCGGCCAGGGAATGGCCGGTATGGTTCAGGGGGTTGTCCATTTTGTTTGCAAAAGCTAACACCTTGTGTCTGGTTTTGCAAACAAAATGGCGTTTTGACCTGTTGCCAATTGGTTCCCATGGTTTTTCCGCCCCATTGCCCTTGGCCGAACCATGTCTATGGTATAACCTGCGATTATGCAAATCCGATTGAATCCGTTAATGTTTTTGCCGGTACGCCCAAACGACAAACGGATACGCCTCCCGGTGTTATTCAAATACAGAGTGGACGTCAGGGAAAAAAATGCTCAAGGGAAAAATGGAGCGGCTCAGGTCGCAAATGCGCGAACAACTGGAACGAAAAAAAGCCACCAGAGGCAAACGTTTCAGGCCACCTCCCCCCCCGTTATGACGACGTTTATTTTGAAGGGGTGGCCCAATTGGACCGGATCGCCGGTGGACCCATCGCAGCCCAAGACTGTGTATTGGAGGTCGTAGAAGATGACAGGGGGATCCACCATTTTTGTAAACCAGACAGAGTGGCCCTGCAGGGGATTGGCCGGGCCGGGGTTAGGATAGGCACAGGGGTGGAAGCGGTGATCCGGGAGGTGGCCGGGCGGTGAGGAAAAAATTTTGGGCGCATTTTGGGCGCAAAATGGTCCAAATTTGCCCAAAAACGGACAAGGGGCTTTTGCCTTTAAATTCGCCAAAACCCCTTGTTATTGCTGTTTCAATTATGGTGGGCCGTGATGGAATCGAACCATCAACCTCCTGATTAAGAGTCATCGCCTTCGGGCTTTCTACATTCCTCAAATATCAACAACATGCTGGTATCAATGAAAAATCAAATTCCATCCAGTTTGTGATTTTTTGCCATTTTAGCAGGTTTTGGAACCTTTTTCTCACACGGATTCTCACACGGCTTGATCCAATAACCCATTTTGTTCCGCTCTCCATTCTGGTCCAGCCCACCATTTTCCTCAATGACGGTCCCAGATGACCGTCATGGGGATCGTCATGGCTCAAGAACCTAATATCACTGTTTTATTTCCGTGCATGACGATCATGACGATCTTTTTCCAAAAACTGACGCCAGTGGTCTTGCCTCATCGTTTTCGACCCGTTCGCCGGCACCGGCACCAAGCTGATCGCCACCCGGGTGCTCAAACGCCGGTTCATCGGCGTCGAATTTGTCGCCGAACGCCATGAAATGGTCCTTCCGCGGATTGCGGTCCACACCCAAATCAGTGCTGAGGGCCAGGGGTGATGGTGGGCGAATCAACCATAATGACCTGGAAAAACAGCATCGGCGGCCAAAGGCGAGGCCGTCGGGAAAAAAGTGTGTGTGAAGTGCTGCCGACGGGGTGTTTTTACAAACACCCATCAATGTCAGTTTGTAATGGCCGTGAAGGTGTCAAATCCGACAGCCATCGCGCTTTGCACCGGTGACGGGAGCCCCTGCTGTCCGGTTACAATCTGACATGGCAATCAAAGATCAGTGATTTAAACATGTCTCTGAAAATACCATGGAAATGACTACAAAAATCATTGCCTTGCCCCCAGCGGTCCGAACGATGCCGGCCGACAAACGCTTAAATAAACATCCATATGATTTTATTTTGTTTATTCCTTTAAGAGGTATCATTGCGGGGCCATATCTTAAATAAGGACTCAGGCCCAGAAAGGCAGGTAACGGGCATATTTTCGCGAAGCGCCCACCGTTTCATCCGCCTTGATGACACCGGCTTCCACCGCCTGGGCAATCACCTGGGAGACGACAGCGCTTTTGCTTTCAGGCAGGCGGAAGCGTTCACGCAGAGATTGGTTGGTCATGTATGCGGCCATCACGTATTTCAAGGCGCAGTGCTGGTAGCAAGCCCGCACCCGTTGCCCACGGTCCATTTGGTCAAAATCCCGATGCCCGAACAGCACGGCGATGGTGCGCCGGTGACCGACCTTAAAATCCGGTGCCGGTAGATGGTTCTGTTCTGCGGCATGGATCACCTTGTCGATACCGCTGCTTTTTTCCTCGCAGATTCCCATGCGGCGCATCAAGTCGGCCAGACGTTCGTTGCGCGACTGGTAGCCGTCGATGAACCGTTCCACGGGCACAACGGGATCGCCGGGGTTGGCAATTTCCACGCGATCGACATAGATCTCGATCATCACCCCGGTCCCGCTGATGTCAAAGTCCTGATGGATCAACGCATTGGCCAGCGTTTCGCGCACGGCGATCTGGGGGACCAGCCTTTTTTCATGGCGCAGTGCCCCGTTGATCACCTCGCCCTGTGGCAACTGCCCAATCACCATGTCCAACAGGTCCTGGAAGCCGACCGCATACCCTCTTTTTCCGGGTTGATCCAATCGGGTTTCCAGCTTGGATGTACCGGGATAGACCACCAGGCGCGGGGCCTTGCGTGCCAGATCGGCAAAATCGTCGAGGCGGCGGGCGACTATCAAGGCGCCGATGCGGCGGATCGCGTAGTGGTTGGCCGACACATCCACCAATCGTTCTTGCACCAAGCGGTCAAGCACTGCCTGCCGGGTGGAGGGGTAGGGCAGATGCAACAAGTCAAAAAACGCCTGGGTATCCAGCAAGTCAATGACGTGCTGGCCATCGATGCCGTGCATGCAGTGGTCTTCCAACCAGTCCGGCCCGCCTTCGGTAAAGATGCGGCGCAGATGATCCTCGCTCATCGGCACCAGCGCTTCACCGGAGCGCATCAGGTACGCGCCCTCAAAATGATAGGCCGTCCCACGGGGCCTGGAGGGAATGTGAAACACCAGCACCCTTCCGTCCGGATGGTCCACTGGTTCGATGTCTACCCGAAACCCAAGGGACTGAAAGAGCTTGGCTGCTGTTTCAACCGGGTTGGCAAAGGCCGCCGTTCCCACCACGGGCCTGGGCCGCTTGTCGGATACCCCGAGAACAAGATAACCACCCCCCTCATTGGCGAGGGCCACACAGTATCGGCAAAGCCTACGGGTATCGAACTGGGTTTTGGCTTCTTTAAATTCCAGCCGCTGGTGTTCGGAAGGCAGGGTGCGCCACAGATCGATCTGTTCCGCGGTGGTTGTCATCCGGATCTCACCTAATGAAAGAAACGACTTTGTTGTGGGTTTCCTGATCCATTAGTGGCTTTCTTCCGACAGCAGGCATCAACTGGTTCAACGATTTAGAATAGCTTGTTTTTAGTATTTGAAACCAGGTGAAAAATCAACCACATCATGGTCGAACCCTCCAATCCACCCCACCAAATTTTTTGACCTGCCTTTCTGACCATCCATCCCGTTTCCCATTTCCCATCGTTGTCGAACCATAAAATTCCGCCAAATTATTTGCCTCCAGGTCCCACCTTGTAGCCATCGGTAAACATTCGAAAACTATATATTATAGCCCCCCCCCCCAGGGGGGTACCCCACCATCACCGCTCACCAAAGGAGGCCCACCGTGTGCAACCTGCTCCATGCCTTTGTCCGGGACCCGACCAACTCCGGCTATGTGTCGGACTGTTACATCTGCCCGTCCTGTCTGTGCCGGACAATTCACCAACGCCCCTGGCTTGTGCTGGAACGCCTTGCCATCGTCACCCCGACGTATCTGGCCGGACTGTTCGACGCGCCGGTCAGCGAGCCGGTGTGTCGCGATTGCCGGGTGATGTTCCAGTGGTACCGGTAAATGCCAAATGCAAATGAAAGGAGGTGATTTATGTGAAAGCTTCCAAGCCAAGCTTCAGACAGCAGAGCCTTTTTTCCACCCCCACCGCAACCCCTTCCAAGTTCATCTCCACCTTCCGCGTTTCCCTGGTCCAGGATACCCACCTGCCGTTTGAGAAAACCCGCCTGAACAATTCCAGCGAGGCCCATCCCATCATCCGCCGGCTGATCCAAAACCACGGGCAGCCCGACCGGGAGCAGTTTTGCGTGCTGATGCTCAACGCCAAAAACGAGATCACCGGCGTGAACATCGTGTCCACGGGAACGGTGACGGCGGCCCAGGTCTGCCCCAGGGAGGTGCTCAAACCCGCGATCCTGACCAACGCCACGGGGGTTATTTTCGCCCATAACCACCCCTCCGGAGACGTCAATCCATCAGTGGCCGACATCGCGGTGACCAAGACCCTGGTGGATGCCTGCCGTCTGCTCGGGATTCAGGTCCATGAGCATCTGATCGTGTCGATGTTCGACGAACATTATTACAGCTTTGCCGACCATGGCCTGATCAAGCAGTTTTACGATCAGCCGGTTTAACCATTCATAATCAAAAAAAATTCAAGGTAACCATTTGCCCCCGGCAAGTGGTTTTTTCGTTTGAAAGGAGGTGATTTGCCCATGGCCTACACGCCCCAGCTTTCCATGGAGGCATCCTGCACCTTGCGCCGGCTTGCCTGGGCTTTGGGTGTGCCGATGACCGTGGCCATCGAGATGGTGTTCGCCCACCTGCCCAAGATCCTGGACCGCCAAAAGGTCTGCCAGGGCTGCCGGGACAAGACCCGGTGCTCTTCATGCCACTTCAATTCCAACCCCACCAAAGGAGGAAAACGCCATGCTGAGGATCTGGCTCATTAACGAAAGATCGACCTCTGGAGATGACTGGGCATCGACCCCGTATCTTCAGATTGAAGCGGCCGCTGAGGCCGTTGATGCTCTCAACGAGCTGTTCCGCCATGTGGCCCAGAACAGCCCGGAAAGTCCGATCGGCGGGCTCAAGGCAACCCTTACCGGACCTCCCTGCATGTTCGACAGGAAGGCCAATTGACCGATCCAAAGGAGGTGATTTTCATGCTGCCAGGTGAATGCGTCAACGACACCACAACCGTCTGCGTGGAATGCTGTTCGGAGCTGACCATCGGCGTTTTGCGCAGCCAGGCCGGTTATTACATCGGCTTTTTCTGCAACAACTGTGGCCCCTACAGCCGTGAGAGCGGCTACTACCCCACCTACCAGAAGGCCGAACAGGCGTTGAAGAGCGGCTCTTTCGCCCGCTGATTCACAACCCGATGGAAAGCCCGGTGAGCACAGCGCTTGCCGGGCTTTTCGTGTTTTTACGCCCAACCAAAAGGAGGAAACACCATGTTGCAAGAACAATCCAAAAAGCACAACGCCACCCCGGTGGTCCTGCCCCCGGAACAACGTCAACCCGAAACCGCCAATTTCCCGGCCGTTGGTCCCACCTCTCCGATGGACTGGCCGGCGGAACGCTTTGGCGAGGCCCTGCAGCGCCGGGAACTCAACCGCCAGGCCCTGTTGTCCTGGGTCAAATCCAACCTGAAAGGAGGCATCGACTATGGCCAGATCCATGTGGTGGGAAAGGACAAGTGCCGCATGGCCCAGATGGGTAAAGCCAACGAGTGCCTGGACATGACCCACTGGAGCAAGCCGAGCTTGTGGAAGCCCGGTGCGGAAAAGATTTGCGGGATGCTGGGACTGATTCCGCGGTTTCCCAACCTGAGCGAGTACGAGGGAGCCGCCATCCGGGGCGAGGACATCAAGGTGATCTTGCTCAAGTGCGAGCTTCGCACCGCCAACGGTTTTGTGGCCGCCGAGGGCACAGGCGCCCGCCGGGTGACCCAGGACTATGGAGACATCAACAAAAGCCTCAAGATGGCCGAAAAGTCCGCCCACATCGATGCCACGCTCAGGGTGGCCGGCTTGTCCGAGCTGTTCACGCAGGACTTGGAGGACATGGATGGCCGGCAGGGTGTTCAGCCCCAAAACGGCAATGGCACTGCGCCAGCCAAACCGGACCCGGCGCCATCCAGTGCCAAGCCCGAGCCTTCCCCGCCGCAGGAAAAGCCCGAACCGCCCCAGGACAATCCCAAACCGCCGCCGCGCCAGACCAACGGGGGCAACGGGGCTCAGGACAAACGCCCGGCCGAAAACCGCTCCAATGGCGATCAGCCCAACGGGAACCGCATCACCGGCAAGCAGTACAAGTACATCATGAGCCTGACCAAGGAAGCCGGCATGACCAAGGCCCAGCTCAACGAGCACTGTGTCGAAGCCTACGGGTCCGTGGTGGACCACATTTCCCGCAACGATGCTTCCAGCCTGATCGAGTGGCTGCTCAACAAATAATCCAACCGGGGAGGGTCCGGGAGGGCCTTCCCCTTCAAAAGGAGACCGGACAATGACGACCAATCAGCCATTGAGTGACCTCAAAGACGAGCTTCACATTTCCCACAGCCAGATCTTCACCTACCTGACCTGCTCGCTCAAATACCGCTATGTCTATGTGGAACAGCGGCCCATGGAACGGGCCAGCATCGCCCTTGCCTTTGGCAAGTCCATTCACGCGGGCCTGGAGCTGTTTTACCGCAGCTTCAAGGAGAAAGGTGTGGTCGAGCCCCTGGAGGTGCTGCAAACCGCATTCGAGCAACGCCTCATCAGCCAGTTGGACAAGATCAAGGTGCCCATCCTTTACAAGAAGGAAACGCCGGACCTGGCCTCAACGATTGCGATGGGAAAGGGCTTGCTCCAAGCCTTCCATGAGGAAATCGACCTGACCGGCGTTGAAGTGGTGGCCATCGAAGCCCCGATGTCAGCCACCCTTTTCAATGTGGACGGCGAGCCCACTGACATGAAACTTGTCGGCGTGCTGGATTTGGTGATCAGAGACCAGACCGGCCAGCTCATCGCCGTGGACAACAAGACCGCCGCCAAGTCCTACACCCAGGATTATGTGGACGACGACAATCAGCTCACCTGTTATGCCTACCTGCTGGCCGCCAATCGGTTGGTGGCTCCCACCGCCGATGTCCACGGGCGGATGGACGTGCTGCTGAAAACCAAGACGCCCAAGCTCAAGCATTACCCGACCATTCGTACGGCTCATCATCGCCGCCGATTCGCCAAGCTGGCCGGCGCTGTGCTGGCCGGCATCGACGCACGGATCTTCATCCCGTGCAAGACATGGCTTTGCAGCGATTGCCAGTATGCCACGGCGTGTGATGCTTGGTAAGACTTGTTGACCTGCTATGTTAATGAGTGCTATCTTCCTTTTTGTCAGAAAATGCCTTTTGGCACCTCCAATTTTCTGACACGTTCATTATGGGGGCGGTCGTATGGCCGTCCCCATTCTTGTGGTCCCAGTGCAAGCCCAAGACCTATTTTTATCCCCCGCCTTTTACCCTCCGCCTCATCAGTTGCCGGGGCTATCTGCCGTCATGACGAGGGCAGGATCGTCATTGCGTCATGGTGTCGTCATGGTAAATGTTGTATTGTTCTGGCAAGATACGGTTGCCATGACGATCATGACGGTCTTTTTGATGAAATCTTTTTTTCATAACAAAAGCGTGGTAGTTTCCCATCCCAACATCCCAACGAAAGGATCTATGACCATGAACAAGCCATTCACCGTCAATTTCTATGGGTATGTCGCCGCTGAAGATGCCCCATGGATAATCTCAAACAAACCGGAAGCACCGGCCATGGAGATCACCATGGAAGCCGTCGATGAATTTGCCGCCATGGCGGTTGCGATGGACTACCTGGAGACCATCAGCGCTGATTACCGGCGGGAAAAGTTCAACTTCCAGGACGGCTTTATCCCCGTGTTGCACTGCCAGGCGGGATCATCGTAAAACGGTTGTCGTGGTAGTGTAAAATACTATAATGTTCTCATCCTCTTAGGTCGCCTCCCGTCCCATCCTCCCCTTGTCCCATCCCAACTATCCACACGTATGGACAGTTCCCCTTTCCCGTGTCGATCCGTGGTTTCTTCCATTGCGGGAGTGACTGTTGCTACCGGTCCACTCAACTGCACTGTGCCGAGGCAAGCATTCAGTCCACTGCCCATTCCCAACTTCACCAGACATCTACAGAGATTCATCCACAATCCATTACACTACATCAACACCATCCTGGACAGTAGCACTACCCCTTTCTCCATTACTCAGATGAATCGCAGCAAAGCCTTACTGGACGTGCAATTGCGGCGATTTTGTTCGATGCCCCACAGACAAACGCCGTAACACCTCTCACCCCATAACACCCCACAACCCGCAAAGCCCCGCTAACTGGCCTTCATTTGGTCGGTTGCCGGGGTTTTGCATTTTTACGGAGGTCAACCATGCCCATTCGTATCGTTTGTGCCTGGTGCGGCAAGCCCATGGGCACCAAGCCCGGTCAAGCGGATCTTGCCGTGTCGCACTCGATCTGTCCCGAGTGCGCTGCAAAGGTCCGCGACGAACTCAACCTTCCCCAAGCCAAGTCCAAGGAGGAAAAATGAACGACAAAGTCAAGCAGACCCTCGATGCCGTTTTGCAGCGGTTCCAAAGCGGTGACATCCCCCAAGCCGTGGCCTATGCGATGTTTCCGTTTCAAAATGTGCCCAGCGCCAGGTGGTCTTTTCTCAACCGCACCATCATGATGGTCAACGGCACGTTCGATGCCAGGGGATTTCGGCAGTGGCAACAGGCCAACCGGTTCGTCAAAAAGGGAGCCAAGGCATTGTACATTCTGATTCCGCTGACCAAAAAGGTGGAACGCGACGGTGAAGAAACTGCCGCCGTTTATGGCTTTGGCTGCCAGGCGGTGTTTCGGGTGGAGGACACGGACGGTGAACCCCTGGAATACCAGCAACTGGATATCGGTTCCCTGCCGCTGATCGAAAGAGCCCAACAGTGGGGCATATCGGTCAAGGCGATGCCGGGTGATTTCAACTATGCCGGCTATTACATGATGAACCGCAAAGAGATTTGCCTTGCCACCGAGGAGGAGTGCGTCTTTTTCCACGAGCTTTCCCATGTGGCCCACGAAAAAATGCGGGGCTATCTCAACAGCGGCCAGGACCCCTTGCAGGAGATCGTGGCGGAGCTGGCCAGCCAATGTTTGTGCCGGCTGGTGGGCAAAACAGGGGATAAGTTCTTGGGGAACACCTACCGCTACATCGAACGCTACGCCACGGAACTCAACATGAGCCCTTACAAAGCCTGTATGCGGGTGATCGGGGATACTGAAAAGGTGCTTTCCCTGATCCTTGGCAAAGAAGATGCGGTTGAGGTCCCGTCAGAAGTGCCATTGGCCGTTGCCGCATAACGAGACCGTTTTAGCCCCCCGCCACCGCAAGTCCTTATTCCTTACCGCCAATTGGGCCATCCCCTTTGAACACCAACAACGAAAGGAACCCCCACTATGCACGAGCTGAACGACAACCAACAAAAAGCTGCCGCCTTCATGTTCGGCACCGCCAGCGTGATCGCCATCCCCGGCAGCGGCAAGACCATGACCATGGCCGCCCGGATCGGCAACCTGGTCAAAAGCGGTGTCCCGCCGGGCAAGATCCTTGGACTGACTTTCACCCGCAATGCGGCCGGCGCCATGCGCGAAAAGCTGCTGCCCGTGTTGCAGGAGCAAGCTTGCCTGGTTCATCTGTCCACCATCCATTCGTTTTGCCACCGGCTGTTGCGCCTGGAAGGCCGGGTCTTTGGCATGCTGCACGGCAAGCACCAGGTCCATCTGGTGCGCAAGGTCATCAAAAAGCTCAACCTGGACGAGATCCCCCCGGGCTTTGTCTTGCAGGAAATCGGGCTTGCCAAAAGCCGGCTGGTGGATGCCACCCGGTTTGCCGGTTTGCATGGAAAAGATGAGGTCATGCAGATCGTGGCCCACGTCTATCGAGCCTACGAGCAGGAAAAGAATAAGCGGCTGCTGCTGGATTTTCATGATCTGTTGATGGAGACCTGCCACCTGCTCAATGACCACCAGGACCGGTGCAACACCTACCGCCAGGCTTATCCCCACATCCTTGTTGATGAATATCAGGATACCAACCCGGCCCAGATGGAGATCTTGAACCTGCTGGCCGGCAAAAACGCGCATTCCAGCTTTTGGGTGTGCGGGGACGATTGGCAATCCATCTTTGGCTTTACCGGCGCCGACGTGGAAAACATCCTGGACTTTGGCCGGCGCCATCCCCAGAGCAAGCGGTTCATCCTGGACATCAATTACCGCTCCACCCCGCAGATCCTCACCGCCTGCCAGCAGTTGATCGGTCATAACAAACGCAAGATCGACAAGACCCTGAACACGGCCAACCCGGCCGGGGACAACGTGTTTGTCCTCAAGGCCTTGTCCGAGGAAGACGAAGCCCGGCAGATCGTTGCCGAGGTGATGGACCTGGTCAATCGCCGGGGTGTGGCCTATCGGGACATTGCCGTGTTGTACCGGGCCAATTCTCAGTCCCGGGCCATCGAGGAAGCCTTTTCCCGGAGCAACATTCCCTATCGGATCGAAAACGAGGCCAACTTTTACCACCGCTACGAGGTCAGCGTCCTGGTCAACTATTTGCGGTTGATCCACGAGCCGGACAGCTTTGACGGGGACGATGCCCTAAAGGCGGTGATCAACGTGCCCAACCGGTTCATCGGCAAGGGGTTTGTCGAGGACCTGGAGCGGTTTGCCGAACAGCGGGACCTGCATCTTTACCCCGCCTTGAACAAGGCGCAGGTCAAGGCTCGGCACCTGGTCGAGGGCGTCAAAGGTTTCATTTCCCTGGTGGACCGGCTGGTCAAAGCCAAGGCCCGGATGGAGCCCACGGAGCTGATCGAGCACATCCGCGAGCAACTGGACCTGGACAACTACCTTGCCGACGAGCTGGCCGAGCCCATCGACGGCACCCTGGAAAGCCTGGATCAACTGCAAATGGCAGCCGGTGGCTACGAGGATCTGGCAAAGTTCCTTGAGCACGCCGACGCCATCCGGGACAACTCGGGCAAGGATGAAAACGGGGTGACCCTGTCCACGGTGCACAAGGCCAAGGGACTGGAGTTTGCCGTGGTGTTTGTCATCGGTCTTGTCGAAGGGGTGATGCCCAACGCCAACGGTGATCCGGAAGAAGAGCGCCGCATCGCCTTTGTGGCCATGTCCCGAGCCATGAAGCGGCTCTACCTGTCCTGGTCGCTGAGCTACCTGGACCGGCCGGCCAAGCCCTCCGTGTTCATCACCGAGGCACTGTCACAAAAGCCTGCACAAAAGGAGGTGAGCCCGTAACAATCTGAGCCAGTAACAATCTGACACACACCGCAGTTTGCCATTGGTGCCTTTCGGGCGAAAAGCCTGAAGGGTTTTGGGGTTGATTACAATCTTACAGGGAAGGGAGTTTGTCACAGTAAAGCCCGTTACAATCTGACATCCAAAGCAGTTTGTCATTTGAGCCCTCCTGGCGTGTTGCCGGCGAGGGTTTTTTGTTTCGTTACAATCTAACAGCGAAGGGAGTTTGTAAAATGAGAACCACCACCACATTGGAAAACGTCGTTACCATGGTCCATGGTCAATCCGCCAACCATTACGATGAAATCATCCCGGTGCGCGACATGTGTTTTGACGCGCTGGAACAAATGACCATCGATGGCAAATCGTTCGGGGTTCTGGAGACCGCCCAGCGGCTCATCGCCAATCGGTTGAAGGTGCCCTTCACCTACCTGGCCCGCTGTCCCCAGGACTTGCAGGCTCAAAACCTGAACTACTGGCTGGAACAAGAAGCCCGGCACCGGGACACCCTGTTTTGCCGGTTTGACGGCAGCAACCTGCGGGCGGTGTTCACCCAGCGTTACACTGCGATTGACCACATGGAAGTGCTCACCCGGATGCTGGAATACGGCTTTGACCCGGCCGGCGAGGTGCATGTGAGCCTGGACCCCCAGGTGATGGTGCTCAAGGTGCCCGAGTACCGGCGCCAGTTCGCCCTGTTCGGCCAGGACAAGATCGTTCCGGGCATTTCCATCGCCAACAGCGAAGTGGGCATTTTGGCCCTGTCCATCGAGGCGTTTTACCTGCGGCTGGTGTGCACCAACGGCATGATTGCCGAAACCTCGGTGGATGCCCGCTACAAGCACATCTCCCGCAAGATCATGGATGAGTTCCCCAACGTGCTGGAAGGGGTGATCAGCCAATCCCAGCGGGGACAGGACCGATTCATGATCTCCACGCAAACCACGGTGGACAACCCTGAATCCACCATCGACGCTTTTGCCCGGCGGTTCCAGATCGACCAGGAGCAGGCCGGTATCATCAAGCAGGCCTATTACCTGGAACAGGGCGGGACCATGTTCCACATCATCCAGGCGTTCACCCGAGCGGCCCAGGATGCACGGCTTACCGCCACAGAAGCCTACCGGATGGAGCGGATTGGGGGGGCCATTCTTGGATTGGTGAAATCGTAATCCACTGAAGCAAACAATCAGTGAAAGCCCTGTTGGGGGATTTTTCCCCCGGCGGGGCTTTTTGTTTTGAAAGGAGGCACCCATGAGCAAAGTGGGTATCATCGGCGCACGCAAGTTCAAGGACCGCCAGGCGGTGGTCGACCTGGTCAATTCCCTTCCACCCGACACCATCGTTATCACCAGTTCCTGCCACGGGGTTTGCACCTGGTCGGCTGAGGCGTCCAAAGCTCGGGGGCTGAAAGTGCAAATCTATGCCCCGGATCTTGCCGGCATTAGGGACCACAGCGACATGGTGGAACGCTATTACAAGCGCAACCGCCAGTTGATTGCTGTGTGCGACATCATCCACGCCTTCATCAGCCAGGAAGCCGGGTTGACCGGAGGCACCCGCTACGAGGTGCGCTACGCCAAACGCTTGGGCAAGGATCTTTACCTTCATTGGGAAAGCGGGAAGGTCGAGCACATCGGCCAGCGGGAGCTTCCCTTTGGTGTGGATACAGGCGATTTGGCACCGGGGTGGATGAACTTCTTTTCTGAGACCCTGGCGTAAGCGCAGACGATTGAAACCGGACCGCCTGTCTCTATCGGATGGGCGGTCTGCCTGTTCTGTACCGAAATGCAGGGCTGGGGGATATGGACCATCATTGGCTTTACCAAAGGAGACCAGCAGCGCTTTGACCCATTGGATCACACTGGTTGAGCATCTGGACCAAGGACAGTGCTCAATGAGTGATCGGCAGGTTGCATGCCAGGGCACCTTATTAGCAGTCCTCACCACCACCCACTACACCACCAGCATGCTCCACAAGAAGCATCCAGGGCATTCTTTATAGGGGAAAATGTAGGGAGCAGTGGTTTGTTTCTCAAATGTTATTTGATGGTTATGACAGATTTTGGCTAAAGAGGGTGTCAAATGCGAAATGGTCTGATGGTCCAATCGGCTCCAGCCATCGCAATGACGGCACGATTGTCGGGATGACGATGGGATACGGGGATCGTCATGGACATCGTCATGGGAAATGGTGTTTGATTTCAAATGGATGGTCTGGGCATGACGATCATGACGGTCTTTTTCACAAAACCTTTCAAAAAATGGCGTCAACACGGTTTACTGTCCAGACGTGTGGACAGTTGATCGGGATTTTTTTCAGCACACGAACCAGGCAGATCAGAGCCATTGATCATTTTACCTCATCGCCTGGTTGGAGATTGTCAGCGCTGACAAACCCCCCTCCATCTGCCCCGTGTCCCACTGAACCGATCCATCCCATGCGCCAAATCCCACCCAGCCCTTGCCAAAGCGCAAGAACTTGCCTGTTGGCATCGATGGTGCCAGGGTGCTTGGGTATTGGAATGGGAACGGGTTGATTACTTCGCTTATTACTCCATCAATACGATTTTTATACTGCTACGACAGCGCCAAAGCCCCCTAAACGCCATCCTGCTTATTGGTGCTGTGTGTGTCCCCTGTATTTTTGAGCATTGTCTTGGCGGGGTTGTGGCGCTCTTTGTTGCGATTTTTTTTAGCCCCGCCGTGTGTCACCGGGTCCGGACCCGTGCAGCGGAAAAGGCCTTTCCGCGTCTGTGGTTTATCGCCCCACCCATGAAAACATGACCTAAACCCTTTTCAATCAACAATCCCCAAACCAAAGCCCTGTCAGGATCAATCCTGGCGGGGCTTTCCATTTCAAGGAGGTGACCCATGAGATTGGCTGCCCAAGTGAAGATGGGCTATTACCCGACCCCGCCGGCAGTGGTGGAGATGATCGCATCGATGCTCGTTGCCGCTGCCAGGGGACCGATTCGCATCATCGACCCTTGCGCCGGTGAAGGACTGGCATTGAAGCGTCTGGGCGAGCACCTCAATGCCGAGACCTTTGGCATCGAGCTTGACCGGACAAGGGCCAGGATTGCCGCCGACAACATTACCAGATGCCTGACCACGGATTATGCCGCCGCCACGGTCAGTGCAGCGTCCTTTTCCCTGCTGTATCTCAACCCGCCGTATGACTGGGCCATGAAAGACGATGAGGTGTCGGCCAGTGAGCGCTACGAGCGGCTGTTTTTAAAAAACACCATCCGCTTGCTCATTCCCGGCGGGGTGCTGGTCTATCTGATTCCCCAGGCCCGGCTGGACAAGACCATCGCCCAGGTACTGGCGCTAAGGTTCAAACAGATCCGCGTCTATCGGTTCCCGGAGCAGGACTACCAGCGGTTCAAGCAGATCGTCGTGTTCGGGGTGCTCAAGGAAAAACCCGAGGAAAACCCCGAGCTGGCAGGCCATCTGACCGACATCGGCAGGTTGGCCGTCGAGGTGGCTTACCTGGACAGGGCCGATTGCCGGTACGGGGTGCCGGTTTCACCGCGCAACGCCGGCTTTGTGTTCAGAACGGCAAGAATCGACCCGCAACTGCTTGCCGAAGAAATCACCGCCCATGGGCTCAACGGCAAGATCGGCCAACTGGTCAAGCCCTTGGGCCTTTCCGAGCAGATCAAGCCCATCATGCCCCTTCGCAAAGGTCATCTGGCCCAGCTTCTGGCCTGCGGGATGGTCAACGGCGTGGTGTTCGACAAAAACGGCAAAAACCCCCTGCTGGTCAAGGGCATCACCCGCAAAGAGGTGGACACCCGCACCGAACATGAGGACGGCAGGGACAAAATCATCGAAACCGACCGGATCGTGATCGTCATCAACGCCATCGACCAAACAGGCCGGTTTTTCACTCTCACATAAAAAGGAGGAAACAGCGTGACTCTTCCCATCATCAAATCCAAGGGCATCCAGGCCTACTGCACGGACCTGGTCATGGACCCGGAAGGTACCGCTTATCTGCTGTCTGTTGCCGGCTACCAGGTGGCGGTCAAGGGCATCATCGCCAATGTGCTGGATTGCGGACCGGTGAGCGTTTATGGCGCCGGCTTGAGGGTTGAAATCACCCGAGACTCCACCGCCTACCAGGTCCACTACCACCGGCTGCCCTCGGGGCTGTATCAAGCGGCCCTGGTGCCCAAGATGGCCTTTGCCAAGTGCCAGGAGCCCAAAGACAGGTTCCTCGTGCTTTGCCAGGACAACGGAAAAGAGCTGTTCTTCGATCTGCTCCAAGCCAAATCCGACATTCCCTTACATCCGAGCTGGGCCGATTGGCTCTGGCATCATCTGGCACGCCAAAACCAGCTTGTGGCCCTGGAGACCGTTGTCGGGGACTACCGGGGCTATCTGGCGTTCATCGACCGAAACCAGCTCATGCAAGACCTTGCCGAGCAACTTTCCAACAAAACCCCTGAACTGATGCACTGCTTTGAAAGGAACCCCAATCATGAATGACCTGAAAGACTTTCTGGACAACTACGGGCAGGATCTGGCCCGCAGGATACAACGACAGCTTACCGTGATCCATGACCCGCTGCGCGACAGGGACCCTGCCATGGACAAGGCGCTTGCCGGTATGAAGAAAAAGCCTTTTGCCGTGCAGGCCGAAGTGGTCAAGGCCGCGGTCAAAGCCTTTACCCAGGGCAAACGCTGTGTGTTTTTGGCCGCCGAGATGGGCTCGGGCAAAACCCTGATGGGCATTGCCACGGCGTTGCTTATGAAACCCCTTGTGCGGGTCCTGGTGGTCTGTCCGCCCCATCTGGTGCGAAAGTGGATCAAGGAGATCGGCTCCAGCGTTACCGGAGCAAAGGTGGTCAGCCTCAACGGCCGTGAAGTCCAATCCCTGTTGCAAGAGCTTACCGCAAGACCAAGACCCGTTTCGCCGGAGTTTTATGTCATCGGCCGGGAAAGGGCCAAGATCGGCTATCAGTGGCGGCCGGCGGTGATCCGAAAACAGGGGGCGCTGTTTTGCCCCCGCTGTGCCGGATCTTTGGTTGACCCGGATGAAATCCCCCTGGACATCTTTGGCACCAACAGCCAGGGGAAGATCCGCAAAAAGTTCACCTGCCCCAACCAGGTGGCCAAATGGCACCGGGATGCCAGTGGGAATTTGCGATTGGTCCATGTGCCCTGCAACGAGCCCTTGTGGCAGGCCAATCCCGATGGTCCGCGAAAATACATGCCGGCCCTTTTCATCAAGACCCGGCTCAAAGGGTTTTTCGACCTTCTGATTGCCGACGAGTGCCACCAGTTCAAGAACCTCTCCGGTCAGGGGTATGCCTTCGGGGCCTTGTCCAAATCGTGCCGCTACACCCTGGCGTTGACCGGCACCTTGATGGGGGGCTATGCCTCGGATCTGTTCTATCTGCTGTATCGCACCGATCCTGGTGCCATGCTGGCCGATGGCAACGCCTGGGGCAATCCCTTGGGGTTCATGAACAAGTATGGGGTCCTGGAGCGGATCACAATCATCCCGGAAGAAGACGGCCAGATGGTCAAGTCCAAAAAGCGCACCATCGTCAAGGCCAAGCCCGGTGTCAGTCCGCTTCTGATCGGCAACATGCTGTTGTCCAGCACGGTGTTCTTGCGGCTTTACGACATGGCCGAAAACCTGCCCGATTACCAGGAAACCGTGGTCGAGCTTGCCATGGCACCCGAGCAGGCCGATGCCTACGAGATGTTCGAGGGCCAGATGAAACAGGCCTTGCGCCAAGCCCTTGCCGTTGGGGATCATTCCTTGCTGGGGGCTTATCTCAACGCCCTTTTGAGCTATCCGGACCGCATCCACCAGGGGGTGGTGGTGTGTCATCCGCGTACCGGGGAGCTGGTTGCCACCGGTCCTGCCATCCAGGGGTCCATGCCAAAAGAGCAGGAGCTACTCAGGATCATCGGCGATGAGACGGCCAAGGGCAAACGGGTGCTGGTGTATATCCAAAACTCCGCCACCACGGACATCAGCCCCCGGCTGGTCAGGTATATCGAAGCGGCCGGCTACCGGGTCAAGGTGCTCAAATCAGGAAATACCGAAAACCGATCGGAGCGTATCGATGCCTGGGTCAAAGCGGGTATCGACGTGATGATCTGCAATCCCAAGCTGGTGGAAACCGGGCTTGACCTGCTGGGATTTGCCGCGGTGGTCTTTTACCAGTGCGGCTACAGCATCTACACCCTGCGACAGGCTTCCCGGCGATCCTGGCGGATCAACCAGACCGAGGCGGTTCAGGTTCACTATATCACCTATACAAGGACCATGCAGACCCGGGCCATGAAACTGATTGCCGCCAAGCTGGAAACCAGTCTGGCCCTGGAAGGTGAGCTGACGGACAAGGGCCTGACCGCCTTGGCCGAAAGCTCCGACTCCATGGCCCGGCAACTGGCCAAGGCGCTGCTGGAACAGCCCGATGACAATGAAAGCCTCAAGGACGTGTGGACGGCATTCCGGAAAAAAGAGCTGGAGGTGGATGGACCGGTGGGTTCCGGGCCGGTGGCCATCGATCCGGGACCCCAGCCCGACGACATCGAGAAAATCAGTGTCGAGGCCGAGCAGGTCGGGGACAAGGTGCTCAAGGTGTCCTACACGCAGTATGTCGGCCGGCGTAAAAAGACCACCCAGATCGAGGTGCGCAAATCCGAGCTGGACCAACTGTTGAAGGAAACCACCGGGGCGGTTCAACTGTTGTTGTTTTGAAAACCCATGCCGGAGCCGGCGACTGGTTGATCCTACCCGCCGGATTTGGCACAATCACAAACGGAGGTGAACCATGGACGATTTTGAGGATTTTGAAGGCGACGGTTTGGACGGTGATCCGTTCGGGAATGACTGCGACATGGATGGGGAATTTGATGGTCCTGATGAACTTGGCGATGGACCGGAGGGTGAGTTTTTCGTTGAGCCTGACTTTGTCGATGATCCTGCCGAGGCGGGACCTGACCGTGATGGGTTCACGGCCAAAGATGCGTTTTTTATCGGGTCCATCGCGGGGCAGGCTTACGAGGAGGGTCAGGACGAGCGGAGGAGGAAACGGCTATCGAGAAAGGACAAGGATTGACCAGAGCCTGAGCCGAAATATAGCGATTCTTTCTTTCCCGCGAGAAGGCTCAGCATAACTTTTCCATCCTCAATGCTGTCCATTTTCCGGCCCATCGCCGGCATGGTTTGGTGAAGGCCAATCGTTCAGGTTCATTGACAAATCCAAAGAGTTAGGCTAAACCCCCTTTCGGAACCTTTCTCAAAGGGGCGGCAATGAACCATACCCTGACCAAGTCCGAGATCGTCGATTCCATCCAAAAAGCCAATCGATTTGCCTTTACCACCGGCAAAGCCAAAGAAACTGTTGAAATCCTGCTCGAAATTGTCAATCCTAAAATGGCAGCACTGTTTTGCCAAGGCAGGCTCGCCCAATACTCACCGCATGCCTCTTTATAGCCCAAAGTAATGCTAATATATATTTATCACATTGCTGCTGAAAATGAGGATAATGATTTATTCATAAATATTTGAAGTTAAAGAGGTTTCTCATGGCTAAATTTAGAGACCAAAAAAACGCAAATGATTTACCCAAGCCCACTTTCGTAAATTTAACATACTCAGAGACATCAACCGATCCAAGATACAATTATACCATAGCAGGTTTGGATGAGCTAATTTGCCAAGTAAACAAGGAAAACCTGGTAAGTTTCCTTAATGAGGGAATGGTTAAATTGTTAGGAGGAAGAAACAAGTCCGATATTATAGATACTCCAATTGAAAAATGGGATTCAGGTGTTCTCGGTGATGGATTTCTAACGACTCTGATAAATACAGCAAGAAATAGTGATCAGACAGTTATAATGGAGAATGAAGTACAAAATTTACCATTGGATAGATTGCCGAGATCCTGCTCTGTTGAAATCTGTGGCCCTATTAGACTTAGGTTCGTGTGCAGTCCCATCAAAGGACGGGTTCAAGTTGTTGTTCAGGATATAACTCAGACCTATTGGTTAGAAAAGACCTTTTCACGTTACTTGTCTCCTTACGTGATTTCACAACTTCGTTCTATATCAGAAGAAGATTTGTTTAAGCATGAGCGCAGGGTGGTGACAGTCTTGTTTGCTGATTTAAGGGGGTTTACAAAATATTGCCAAGAAGTTTCAGCTGAAGAGGTTGCTGAATTAGTAAATAGTTTTCTTTCAATTATGGTAGATTGTATCGAAAAATACGACGGCATGGTTGATAAATTTGTAGGTGATGAAATTATGGCTGTATTTGGTGCCCCTCTGAAATGTAATGACCATGCATTAAAAGCTCTTTTGACCGCAGTCAAAATGATTGAGGCCCATAAAGGATGGATAAATAAGCGCCTTTCTGAGAAAAAAAATGCTCCCCAAGTCGGTATAGGCCTTGCGACAGGCGATGCAATTATTGGCAATGTTGGTACGCATAAGCGAATGGAATATACGGTACTTGGCCATACAGTAAATCTTGCTGCTCGATTGTGTGGAATTGCTGAAGGGCTTGAAATTTTGACTGTAGCCGAAACACATCATTCGGCTATGAAAGCAATAAAGGATTGCAATTGCAATTACAAGATACCGAGGTTTCAATTTGAACCAAAAGGTAAAGTCGAATTGAAAAATATTTTCAATCCAACACCAGTCTATCGTGTTATAGCGAATTCCTAATGACGTCAATTTTCAATAGTAATATTTGAATACCGAGGTAGAAATGGATCGAGATAGGAATCTGTTATTTGGAGTTTTTGCTGTTCAACTGAAACTTGTTACACCTCAGAAATTAGTTGAGGCAGCAGCTATATGGGCAACCAATCAGGGCCGGTCCATAGGTGATATTTTAATTGAAAGTGGTGGACTTAACGATACTGGGAAGAACCTAATTGATGGACTAATAGAACATCATGTCGATATGCATAATGGAGATGCAAGCCTTGCTTTACGATCGTTTGGAGGTGAAAAAACCGTTCATGAGACTTTTTCCGCATCGATTGTTATCAAGGATGAAAGAGTTGAATTCGTTTCATCGGGTTATAAAGACTGTGATGAGTTTGATACTTTAAAACGGATAGATGATGATAAGAACCTTTCAATAGAACACCCAGGTAAGTATACAATAAAAGGGGAGCATGGTAGAGGAGGCATCGGGAAGGTTCTTATTGCTTATGATGCTCACGTTGGGAGAGAGGTGGCGATAAAGGAACTTTTGCCTACAGTTTATAAAACTGAAGGAAATATTGCCGCAAGCCCAATGCATCAAATCGCTGAAACCACATCAAGGTTTTTAAGAGAGGCTAGAATAACAGGCAAATTAGAGCATCCTGGTATAGTCCCTGTATATGAAATAGGAAAAAGGAACGATGGCACAATATATTATTCAATGAAACTTGTAAGAGGCAAAACGCTAGCTGAGGAACTAAAAAATAAAGATTTGAATCAAAGGTTAAAACTATTACCTAACTTTTTAGATTTATGTCAGACGATCGCCTATGCGCATAGCAAAGGTGTTATTCATAGAGATATAAAACCTCAAAATATAATGATTGGTGAATTCGGAGAGACAGTACTAATTGATTGGGGTCTCGCAAAAGTTAAAGGTTCAAAAGATTTTCGTGCAAATGATTTGAAAAATGATATTGAACTAATGCGATCAGATTCCCTTGGAGATACTGTTGTTGGAAGACCTATCGGAACTCCGGCCTATATGAGCCCAGAGCAGGCTGATGGAAGGATCGACGAAATTGATGAACGGTCAGATATTTGGTCACTGGGAGCAGTGCTATATGAAATATTAACTGGAAAAACACTTTTTTCTGGTGTCAACGCATACGAAATTATAGGAAATATATTGAAGGGGGATATTGTTAATAGAGGCATAACATATGATAAATTTGCTCCGCCTGAATTGAAAGCAATATGTAATAAATGTCTAAGACATTTGGCAACTGATCGTTATCCGAATGCACTATCTTTAATAAGCGATGTCGCATCGTATCAATCCGGAAATAGAGTTAGTGTTTTCAAGTATGAGTTCAAATACATTATTAAAAAGTGGATTTCAACTCATAAAACGATTTCAATTTTATCTGCATTCTTGTTTTTCACGATCATCTTGACCGCGGGTATTATGACGGCTTCTTTTTTTATCCTGAGAAATATAAATTATAGTAATATAGTTACATTATCTATGGCATGGTCAGAAAAGGCAAGAAATTATATGAATAACAAGCAATGGATTGAAGCCAATTATTCTTCAGCAGTGTCTTTAAACTATGATATTAAGGATAATTCGAATGAAGATATTTATATACGATCTAAATCGTATAAAGATTATTTGTATTCTCTAAGCAATGTAAAAATAAAACCTTTGTGGACTTGTCGTATTAGCTATCCTATTTTTTTTGGAATTGAATTCACAAAAGACAGAGATGTTGTGGCCTTATACAGTCCAAAAGATAAAAAGCTTAAAGTAATAAACCTTGAATATGGGTTGCTAAGAGGTGAAGCTAATGACTTCGATACCGATGGTAAAGCGCTCAATCGAATGTGTATTGATAAGGAGAAAATCGTTTCATTTAATAAGAATGAGGTTAAGCTATCAACATATTACAATCTATTGTTTGAAGTTTTTAATGTAAATGGTTTAAGTGTAACTTCAGTTGCTATCTCTCCCCTTGATGGGACTATAATAACAAGTGGAAGCGATAATGTGATACGGCTTTGGGACCCTATTGCCCATGATGAAATAGCTTCAATGCAGGGGCATAACAACCAAATTAAAGAACTCGCCGTGTCAAAGGATGGTAAACATCTATGCTCATTAGACGTAAGAGGAGAGGCTAGAATATGGGATATTAAATCTAAAACAAATATTAGCACAATTCAAATTAGACCGTTTGAAAATATGAAACAAATTATATCTTCAAATACTGGGAAATACTTTTGTTTAAGAGAATGCGATAAAAACGGCTCAATAATGGTCTATGACCTAACAAAGAACGAGAGTTATTTAAAGATAGAAATCACAAATAAAGACAATATCGCCTCTACCTCATTTTCAAATGATGATAATTTGCTTGCTGTATATTCAACCGGATCAATACAAATATGGGATTTGATGAATAAAACCTTAATCAATAGAATTAAAACGAGAAATACAATTGCTGACGATATGTTTACATATAGAGTTCATTCTGGCATTCATATTTTATCTAATAAAAAATATTTAGTCCATGTTTACGGAGGATATATAGGAGATGTCTATGATATTTTTAATGGAGATTTAATACAATCGTTTTCTGATGGAAACCCAATGCTTTTTATAGAGCCATTAAATAACGGACGATTTGCGGCTTTGTCTAGCGGGGTAGATAGTTCTATTTCATTATGGGAGGAAGTGAACAATAATGGATATCCAATGATAAGAGGTGATATTTTTGTTGGGAACTTCTCAAACGACTCAAAACAGGCTTTATGTAGTAATGGAAGTGATATCTATAGAATAGATTTGAATTCATTTGAAAAGAATCACATTTCGTCAATAAACAAAATTGATTTTTACACGACAATATCAAACAATCTTCAATATTTGGCCTATGTCTATTCTGATGATTCTAATAATAGTAAGAAAATAAAAATTGACTTGATTAATTCAGAAAAGCGACAAGATTATCGAACTCTTGAATATAATTTTAAGACGGGTTTAGATTTATTTACTCAATTGTATTTTTCCAGAGATGATAGTTTATTGTTTATTCCAACCGATTCAGAAATCGTTATCTGGGATTACAATAATAACATAATTATCAACAATTATAACATTTCTGACATCTATGGAGGCGGTCCTTATGGTCTTTTAGATGAAAGAATGTCTATAATCTCGTTCTCGATTTCTCCAAATAACGAAATATTCGCAGTTGTCAAGCATGATAAGTGTAAGCTAAAAATTCTAAACCTTAGTAATAGAGAGGAAATATTTAATTACAATGAATCGGAGGATGAAATTATTGGAGCCTGGTACTCTAATGAAGGAAATGCACTCTTGTTACGAACAGAAAAAGAATTTAGAAAAATTGATATGAACAGTAGAAAAATAATATTAAATGATGAAATTCCTGCCTTTCCATATCCATTCACATCAGCGAATAGTTTAATATCAACATCGAATTTAGCAGATAAAATCGCTATATCAAGCTTTGATACAATTTATTTATATGGAGGTTTCAATGGCAGAAAATTAATTATAAAAGACAGCAATTTATCGAGAGGAATAGATAAGGTTATATCATACCTAAAGATGTCAAATGATGGTAAAAAGCTTTATATCGTTTATAAAGACTTTAACTCGGCTGAAAAAACAATTTCAGAATTATGGAATATTGAACCTATTTTAGATAGAGCAAGTAATATATTTAAAAAAGCTTCGACATATGACAAGCTTACTAATGATAGATTTTCGATCGATTATAAAGAGATGGAAAAGTATTTTAATACTAATAATAATAGGAT
>Ga0116204_1000165_pt1 | contig 33826 bp, 19 predicted proteins | sample LakKivwa52mmetaG_FD_94481 | JGI IMG/M metagenome (GOLD analysis project Ga0116204, IMG submission 94481) | Anoxic lake water microbial communities from Lake Kivu, Rwanda to study Microbial Dark Matter (Phase II) - Lake Kivu water 52m metaG | ecosystem: Environmental > Aquatic > Freshwater > Lake... | reverse complement strand
TGATGCCATCAGGTTTCTGCAAACCGGAGATACAGTTTGGGCGGAGGAAAATTTTGGAACTTCAATAATAACTTTTGGGTTGGACTTTTTCAATGTTTACGATATTGATGGTAATCTTTTTTATACTGCCAAAACTGAAGAAGCGCCAGAGTTACACATCCAACCCGAACGGATTATTTCGTGGTTTGAAGGAACAGGCGCCATCCGGACATTTGTCTTCGAAAACAGCAAACTCTTTGAGATTTATGGCTCGGCAATCGTTCCTTCATGGGATCTCGATTATACAACCAAGGCAAACGGATATCTTCTGACGATAAAATACTGGGACGCAGAATACATCGGCGAAATTGAAAAATCAACCGGTTTCAGCATCAGGATCATAGAGCCTGGAACACAATACACAGCAAATACCGACAGGAAAAAAGAGGTCGTGATGGTTCCGCTTTTTGATGCCAACGAAAATAAGGTTTGCCAGTTGGTATTTTCACGGGAAGATCAGCTGCATTACTCACTCGAAAAAGTACGCTTTATAACCCTGATTGGCTATATTCTTTTTGTTGGGCTGATCCTGATCTACATTTACTTAACCCACAAACTGATCACTGTGCCTCTCAAAAGCATTGCCGCCGGCCTGCAAAACAGCGCAACCGGACCCATCACTCATTTGCTGCGCCAAAAGGATGAATTTGGTGAAATTGCCGATCTGATTGTTAAGTTCAACGACCAAAAGGTAAGGCTGCTTTCGGAGATTCAAATGCGAAAGAATGCCACCGACAAATTCAGAACCCTCCTCGAAGCCCAGCCGGATACTATGTTTCTGACCGACCACTCAGGTGATATCATAGACTTTTATGCTCCAGATAACCATTGGTTAGAGAAAGTTTTTGGGAAAATCAGCGAACGGAATATCCGGGAAATTCTTCCCGAACAGGTCTGGAAGGAATTTGGAGGGTTGATGACCAGGTTGTATCAATCCAACAAAGTGCAGGCTGTCGAATTTGAATTGAGTCCTTACAAATTTGAAGCGAGAATTGCCCTCACCAGCCAGGACCAGGTACTTTACATTATCCGCAACATCACCGAGCAAAGGCAGATCGAGGAGGAAGCCGGTAAAATACGTCACCTGCTTGAGCAAACCAACAAAGTTGCCCGGATAGGTAGCTGGGAGCTTCTGGCAGGAATGAAAACCGGGTATTGGTCAAAAGAGACCTGCCGGATTTTTGATGTAGAAGATAACTTCGTACCAACCTATTTGACAACCATCCGTTTTTTTACCAAGAGAGAGAGCAGAAACCAGATCATCCAAACCGTCAATCACTCAATCAATACAGGCGAGTCGTTTGATGTTGAAGAGGAAATTACCACCCGCCAGGGGATTGCGAAATGGATCAGGATTACAGGAAATGCAGTTACGTCCAGCGGAAAAGTGGAAAGAGTTTATGGGATAGTTCAGGATATTTCCAAACAAAAGAATGCAGCCATTCAATTATCGCTCAGTGAGAAAAATCTGAAAGAACTGAATGCTGCAAAAGACCAGTTTTTCTCCATCATTGCCCACGACCTGAAGAATCCATTCAATGGCATCAAAGGTTTTGGGGGCCTGCTGATAGAGGATGCTGAAAAGCTTTCGGCAATTGAGGTTAAAAGTTATGCCGGTTTCATTGTTCAGGCAGCCAATCAGGCGCTCAGCCTGCTCGAAAATCTGCTCGATTGGGCGCGAACCCAACAGGGAAAATTGTTATTCATGCCAAAACGTTTACTCCTTCACGACCTGATTACCGAAACAATGGCATTTATTGGTGATGCAGCCATCACCAAAAACATTGCCGTTCAGAACAAAGTAGATCACAATCTGATAGCCCGTGCAGACGAAGACATGCTCAAGACCATCATGCGTAATCTGCTGAGCAATGCCGTAAAATTCACCGGCAACAATGGAAAAGTTGAAGTTTCGGCACAGAGGCATGATGGTGATATTCTGGTTACGGTTTCAGATAACGGAGTAGGAATCAGCAAAAAAAAGATTGAAAAACTTTTCGACCTGAGTTCTCAATTTACCACTCAGGGAACCAGCAACGAAACGGGCACCGGCCTTGGATTAATCCTATGCAAAGAATTTGTTGAAAAGCACGGCGGAAAAATTTGGGTCGAAAGCGAAGAAGGCCGTGGAACGAGCTTTACTTTTTCGCTGCCCGTAGCTACATGACACAAAAAGCTCAATTATTTAAACATCAGAAGGATTCATGATAACCGAAACCATTCATAATCTTATTGAAGCTATAGTTGACACCGACCGGGTAAAGGCACTGGAAATCATTTGGTTAGCCTTAGAAAAAGGAATTACGCCCGAACAGGTTGTCTTTGATGTTATTTTGCCCGCCACTGAACAGCTCATTGGCAGCAGTTGCGATGACTCAGACCTTAGCCTTGCCCAGCATTTCATCATTTCGCAGATAGCAGGCGAAGTAACAGAGGCCATGATCCCGCTTTTCAAAACTGCACCCTTACCGGCAGGGCGCGTAGTGATAGGCACTTCGTTGGGCGACTTTCACGGGCTGGGCAAGAAAATAGTAACCGGTGCGCTCAAAGCTCAGATGGTGGATGTAATTGATCTTGGCCTCAACGTGCCGGCACACCGTTTTGTGGAAGAGGCAATCAACCGGAATGCCCAGATTATAGCCATCTCCTCGATGATGGTGCACACCGCCCGTGGCGAGAACGGACCGTTAAAAGTGCGGAAACTCCTCAAAAATGCCGGTCTCGAAAATCAGATCAAAATTGTTGTTGGCGGCGCTCCTTATGTTTACGACGAACAACTGTACAGAACTGTAAATGCTGATGCCTGGGCTCCAAACGGCATTCTCGCGGCAAAAGTTATTGTTAACCTCATTAACGAATTAAAGAAATGATGACCGCATTGCAAAGACTGACAATTACCGCCGCCGGTAAACCGACCGACAGAATCCCCGTTTTCTGCAATCTGCTCGATCAGGGAGCCAGAGAATTGGGCATGTCGCTTAAGGAATACTACTCAAAAGGTGAATATGTGGCTGAAGGACAGCTCAGAATGCGCGAAAGATTTGGCTACGACAACGTCTGGGCGCTTTTTTATGTTGGTCGTGAAGCTGAACTGATGGGTTGCCGCAAAATCATTTTTGCAAATGACGGGTCGCCAAACGTGGGCGAGATGGTCATCAAAAGCTATGACGACATCCACAAGCTGCAAATACCGGAAAGCATTGAGGATCACCCTGCTTTTGAGGAACCGCTGAAATGCCTCAGGATACTCAATAACGAAGTGAGGGGCAAATACCCTATCTGCGCCTACGTGTCGGCTTCGATGACTTTGCCGGCTATGCTGATGGGCATGGAAAAATGGTTGGAACTGCTCTTTAGTGGACCGGAAGAGCTGGCCAACGAATTACTGACTAAGTGTTCCGACTTTTTAAAAAAGCAAATAGTAGCCTATCGCAAGGCAGGCGCGGACCTAATCCTTTACACCAACGCCTTTGGCTCGCTTGATTTTGTACCCCGGAAGTTCTTTCAAATGAAATCAATGCCGTGGATGAAACGCGATCTGGCGCAAGGCGGCGTGGAGGATATTGTTTACATGTGCGCCGGCGCTGCATTGAATCCCGTGATTGATGCTGTACTTAACGAATTGAAAATTAAAGCCTTTCACCTTGGCCCGCTAGAAGATGTTGCCAAAGCCAGCCGGATTATTGACGGGCGGGCTATGTGCATCGGAGTGTTGAACGATATCGGGATGATTGACTGGAGCAAAGATCAGGTAAGAAACGAAGTGAAAAGACTTATTGATGACGGCAAACCAGGGGGCAGGTTTATGCTAAGCACTCAGGTGATGCCTTATGCAATCCCCGACGAAAATATCAGGGCGATGGTTGACGCCGCTTTTGAATTTGGAAAATTTTAGCCGCAACAGATTTTTACATGGAGCAGGAATCAAAATTACTACTGGGGTGCGGGATTTTAAAAAAGGAGGTCAACTACCTCATTGCCAAAAACAATTGGCCAATCCAAGCTATTCTCGCTGACTCATCGCTGCACATTGATTTTAAAAAACTCTCGCATTCACTCAACCAGTCGTTGCTTCGCTATCAGGAGAAAGGCCCGCTGGTATTTTATGGTGCTTGCCACCCTCTGATGGATCAATATCTTTCGAAAGCAAATACCCGGCGAACCGAAGGACAAAATTGCGTCGAAATGCTACTGGGCAACGAGCGCTTCAACACTGAACTGGAAAACGGCGCCTTTTTCCTGCTCGAAGACTGGGCCAATCGCTGGAACTACATCATAGCCAAAACCTTTGGCGACAACCCGGACATAGTGCGGGAGGTGTTTCGCATTGATCGAAAATACCTGCTATGCATCAATACTCCCTGCTCCGAAAATTTTGAAAATCAGACCGAAGCCGCCGGTGAATTGGTGGGATTGCCTGTGAGATGGCTGGAAGTAAACCTCGACCATCTTGAAGGAGTTTTGAGAAATCCATTTGAAACAAAGAACCTTTAAAATATTGAATATGAGCCACAATCAAAACCATGATATGGAAAACCTTGAGAAAAGGGTGGCAAAACTTGCTCAGGAGAAATCGAACTATCAACTGATGACCGACATGATGAGCCAGTTATTATCGGTTGCCGGCCTCGAAAACTCCGTTTCAAAAATGCTCGATATGTTAATGGAGCATATCAGCGGAACCAATATTTGCCTTTACTATTGCATCGGATTAACCTGCCATTACACCGACGTTTTTGGTAACAAAAAACTAATAAACACTATTGATGACCCGCTGGTAAAAGAGGTTTTCGACACCAAAAAGCCGGTTACCATCCAAACCCGTCACGACGACCCGATGATGACAGACGATCATCCGGCAGCATCTGCATCACGGGCAATTCCGCTGAAAGTGGGAAATGAGATAATAGGCGTGCTCAAAATGGAGAACATATTGCTGATGGATTCTTCGCTGGAAAATGATCTGAATCTATTCTTCAATTTCGCCGGATTGATCCTCAACAACGAGATTGCAAGCTTTACAAGGCTTCAGGAATCACAGTCACAGCAGAGCGAACTTAGCAGAGAATTAAACCAGATCATCGAGTTAACGCAGACCGGAACATGGGTCTGGAATGTCCAGACCGGGGAGACCACTTTTAATAAAAACTGGGCTGCAATGCTCGGTTACACGCTCAGGGAGTTGGAACCAATCACCATTCAGACATGGATTGACCTTACCCACCCTGACGACCTTCCGGCCTGCAATGTGTTATTGCAAAATCATTTCGAAGGCAAAACAGACCGGTACGAAACAGAATTCCGGATGAAACACAAATCCGGCCACTGGGTATGGATTCTCGATCGCGGCAAAGTGCATGAATGGCTGCCTGACGGCAGACCACTCATGATGTCGGGCACACATCAGGATATCACAAGGCTAAAAATAATTGAGGAGAACATCAGAAAATCGGAAGAACGGTTTCGATTTACCCTCGACAATATGCTCGAGGGCTGCGCCATACTCGATTTCGACTGGAAATACCTCTACGCCAATGAAGTACATGCAAGGCATACCCGAAAACGACCTGAAGATCTTATAGGAAAGACCATTATCGAAGTCATCGAGGGTATGCAAAACAGCGCTTTCTACAAAGCATACCTGGATTGCTATGAAAATCGCACTTTTCAGCAGTTGGAGGCTTCTTTCACCTTTGCCGATAATACCATTGCCTGGTACAGAGTAAACGTAATTCCGGTGCCGGAAGGAATATTTATCATGTCCGACGAAATTACCGATCAGAAGCTTTCAAATCTGGCATTAAAAGCAAGCGAAGAGAAATACCGGCTTATCACCGAAAACATTACCGAAGTAGTCTGGATTCTAAACCTAAACCAGCAGAAGTTTACCTACATCAGCCCCTCAATCATCAATCTGAGAGGTTACACGGTGGAGGAGGCAATGGCGCAAAGCCTTGATGAGTCGCTCACCCCCGAGTCCAGAAAATATGTGATGGAAAGTATTCCTGACTCGTTACAGAAATTCAACGAAAGCAATGGTTCGGATCAGATAATGCGTGTAAGCACCGTCCAGCAACCTTGTAAGAACGGCGACATCATCTGGGTAGAGATTTCGACACACTATATGAAAAACAACCAGGGAGAGGTTGAAATATTTGGCGTTAGCCGCAACATAACAGAGCGAAAAAAAGTTGAGCTTGAATTGCAGCAAAACGAAGCCACACTTAAAGAACTTAACATTACCAAAGACAAGTTCTTCTCCATTATAGCCCACGATCTTCGCAACCCTTTCACCACCATTATTGGTTTCAGCGAGATGCTCAGAGACGAAGCCGGTGAACTGGACCCGGCAACCATCACCGAATATGCAGGCATCATCGGTAGATCAGCAAATCAAACCCTTCAGCTGCTCGAAAATCTGCTTGACTGGGCCAGGATGCAGCAGGGACGGATAAATTTCGGGCCAAAAAAACTCAATCTCAGCCGAATTTCGAACCACGCCATTGATATCATTAAAGAAACAGCCAAAAACAAAGGCATAAGTTTCAGCAACACCATACCGGGCACGTTGTGGATTAATGCCGACGAAAACATGATAACCACCGCCCTCCGCAACCTGGTGAGCAACGCAGTTAAGTTCTCCTACCGCGGCGGGATTGTTGAAATTTCAGCTTCCATCAGCTCCGGTAAAGTAACGGTTTCGGTGAAAGACTCCGGAGTCGGTATCAGTGCCAAAAGATTAAATGAGCTTTTCAAACTCGATAAAAGCGAGTCGGATCTGGGCACGGAGCGCGAAAAGGGAACCGGCTTAGGTCTGATACTTTGTAAGGAATTCATTGAAAAACATGGCGGCACGCTCGGGGTTGAAAGCGAGGAGGGTAAAGGATCTACCTTCTACTTTACCCTGCCAGAAGCAAAAGATGATTCCGCTCCAATACAAGTGCCGGAAAATCACAAAATTATTTCCACAGAACCCTTGCCCATCGAAGCAAAAATGGTTAACCAACCAATACAGCAACCTGAAACGAGCTCAACGAAAGAAACTTCAGCGACCAGCACCGCGGCATTCCCAATATTGATTGTTGAGGACGACCCGGTATCAGCGAGTGTTTTATCCAAAATGCTGCGGTTGAAATTCAAAAACATTGACCTGGCAACCAGCGGAGCTGCTGCCATTGAGTATTGCAAAACAAACCCCGGAGTGAAGGTGATTATGATGGATCTGAGAATGGCCGGTATGGATGGACTCGAAGCTACCAGAAATATCAGGGAATTCAATTCAAAAGTAGTAATCATAGCAGTTACAGCTTTGGTAAGCGAAAGCATGATGAAACAGGTAAAAGAAGCCGGCTGTAATGATTTCATTGCAAAACCATACCAGATGAAAGATTTAATGGATATGATTGCCAAACACTAAGAAGGACAATCATGAAAAATCTCAACCACATACATCAGATTATTGGTGGGGATTTGCCTCAAACCCAATTTCCCATCTGCTATTTGCAGAAATTTTCTAACCACAAGGATTTGATCACAGTCTTCAGTGTAATCAATGCGAATGGGCTGTTCAGCAATCTTTCACAATACGGAATCAGCCAGGGAGGTTCGATCCTGTTCACTAATTCCGGCGAAATTTCTTCAGCTAATCCTCAAAAACAACTGTAAAAAAATGAATGGAGAGGGAAATATGACCCAGATGGAAATATTGAAAACACTGGCAGACAATGCCGGCGATCTCATCTACGTCTATGAGTTTTTGCCCAAACGTGGTTTCAGTTATGTAAGTCCTTCGGCATTGGCCATCACAGGCTACACCCCTGAGGAGCACTACGCCGATCCTGATCTTGGCATGAAAATTATCCACCCTGCCGATAAGGAACTTCTTTCGGACATGATCGCCGGAAGGCAGGAAATTAAGCAAAAAACACTCCTTAGATGGATAAAAAAAGATGGTAACGTAATTTGGATTGAGCAAACAAACGTTCCTGAGTATGATGGAGAGCGAGGGCTTAAGGCAGTGATCGGGATTGCTAAGGATGTAACACGGCATCATGATGTAAGCGCATCAATTGGCGGTCAATTCAGCCTTACCAGGGCTCTTTTTGACAATGCCCGTGATGGATTGCTTATTATTAATTCGGAGCACCGGGTGATCGAAGCCAATCAGGAAATCTGCAGAATGCTGGGATATGACATGAAGGAAATCACCCGGTTGTACACCTGGGACTTCGAGGCCAAAATGACAAAAGAGGATGTAATCCGGAGTTTTTCGCTCAGCCAGGGAATTGACACGACATTCGAAAGCGTGCACCGGCGCAGCGATGGCACAACCTACCCGGTGGAAGTGAGTGCAAGAACTTTCAGGTTTGAAGGGCAAAATGTTGTCTTCTGTTCCTGCCGGGACATCACTGGCAGAAAAAGGATCGAAGAGAATCTGGAGGAGCAAAAAACACAATTCAGGAATCTTTTTCAACATTTGGCGGATGCAGTCTTTATTGCTGATATTCAAACGGGCATCGTTGTTGACGCCAACGAATCCGCCTGCAGCCTGATGCAAATGCCGATTGAAAAAATTATTGGGCTTCATCAATCGCAGTTACACCCTGAAGAAATTGCCGATACGGCGAAGGAGCAGTTTGAGCAGCATAATGCTGAACTTGAATCCAATCCCATCGGGAAGCCTTTGGAAATGACAGTAAAACGAAGTGACGGTGTGATTGTGCCTGTGGAAATTGTAACCGGTAAACTTGACTCCTACAAGGGGCGCAAATGTATGATGGGGGCTTTCCGCGACATCAGCCTGCGCAAAAATGCGGAAGAACTGGCCCGCAAAAAAGAGCTGGAGTATTCAGAATTGATTGAGAATCTGAAAGATATCATTTTTACCATTGACCCCAACGGTACTATTCTGTTCATCAACAAAGCGGTAGAAGTTATTACCGGCTTCAAAGTATCCGAAATGACAGGTAAAAATATTGCCGCTTTTTTGGAACCCTTCGAGCTTGCTGAAGTGAATGCAGATTTGGAACTCCTGCAAACAGTGGTTCTGCCTCCCAAAGATTACCAGATGCAATCAAAATCAGGTGGCACGATTTGGCTCAGGGTCTCTTCAAAAATAAAAGTAAACGAATATAATGAACTGAACATCACAGGTATAGCCCAGGATGTTACCAAACAGAAAAAGATTGAACTGGCGCATGAAGCCAGCGAGAAAAGGTTGCGCCATCTGGTCGAAAACCTGAATGTAGGGTTGGTGGTTCATAATGCCGACACCAGTATTTTAGTTTGCAACAACAAAGCCTCCGAACTTCTGGGAATCTCTTCGGATGAATCGTTAGGAAGGAGATTTGACGATCCGGACTGGTATTTTATTGATGAAAATTTCCAGAGGTTAACACCGGAGGAATATCCTGTGTACCAGGTTTTAAAAAGCGGGAAACCGCTGGTTTCTTTCACTGGCGCCATTGTAAAACCAAATTCCGGTGAAACGGTTTGGGTACTTGTACATGCTTACCCCGAATTTGACGCTACCGGAAAATTAACCCAGATCGTGGTTACTTTTATTGACATTTCGGAATTGAAGTTTGCGCAGGATAAGCTCCGGGAGAGCGAGGAAAAGTGGAAAACGATCATCAAGACTTCGCCTGACGGCATTTGCATTGCCTCAACTGAAGGCACGATTTTGTATGTTTCGGACAAACTGGTAAAATGGCATGGATATGAACAGGCCAGCGAAATGACAGGCAAAAGCATTACTGATTTTATAGTACCGGAATTGCTTCAGGACAGTAAAGAAAAACTGGGTGAACTGGTAAATGGCAAACCCCTTGGTATTGTTGAATATGAATTGTTGAAAAAAGATGGAAGTAGATTTTTTGCCGAAATTTCATCAGAAATCCTTCTGGACAAAAACGGGCAGCCAGAGGCAGTATTCCTGATCGAAAGAGATATTACCGACAAAGTCAAAACGAGAGCTCAGCTTACATTGCTTTCGAAAGCCATCGAACAAAGCCCGGCCAGTGTAATTATCACTGATTCGAAGGGAATGATTGAATATGTAAATCCGAAACATCTTGAAAAGACAGGTTCATTGCTCGAAAAACTAACCGGCACCTCATTAAACCGTCACCTTGCCTCTCCATTGAATACAGATCTGGCAATCCAAATTGAAAGCCACCTTAATAAAGGTATGGACTGGCATGGAGAAATTGCTCACCATAACTCAAACGGTGAGATAATTTGGGAATTTGCCGTCATATCAGCCATCAAGGACCAAAAAGGGAACGTCACAAATTACCTGGCAATGTTAGAGGACATCACGACCCTGAAAGTTGCAGAAAAAACCCTGAAAGAGAGTGAGTTAAAACTTAAGTTGGCGCTCAGTGTAGCCAACATGGGCTACTGGCGTTTCGAAGAAGCAACCAACAGAGTGGAATGGTCGGAAGGTCACGAAAAATTGTTTGGTATCGAAATGAAAGATTTCAAAGAAAACTATGACGCTGTGCAGGAAATCCTTCATCCTGATGATCGCTTCTATGTTGCAGAAAATCTGAGAAAAGCGCTTGAAAACAACATAAACTTCGATAACCACTACCGGGTAATTCATCCGGGAGGCGAAATCCGCTGGCTCTACTCCTATGGTATTGTTATCAATCAAGACAATCCGGGACAAAAAGAGGTGTTTGGGATCACTCAGGACATCACAAAAATAAAACAATACGAGTTGAAACTGGAAATGGAAAACCGCTTCAAGCAGCTATTGCTCGAAATTGCCTCCAATTACATTAATCTGCCACTATCAAAAATTGATGAAGAAACCAACAGGTATCTCGGATTGATGAGTGAATTTGTTAAGGCCGACCGCGCCTACACCTTTGAATATCTATGGAAAGAGGGCATCTGCACAAACACTTTTGAATGGTGTCGCCCGGGCATTGAGCCGCATATTGAAAACCTCAGGTCTGTCCCGCTTGGAATGATGGAGGATTGGGTTAAAGTTCACAAAGCCGGTGAGGTAATGAGTATCGAATCTGTTGACCAACTCCCCCCTATTCCGGAAAAAGAAATATTGGCCTCACAGGGTATCCGGAGCGTGTTGTCGGTACCGATGATGAACAATGGAGAATGCATTGGTTTTGTTGGTTTCGACTTTGTAAACGACCAGCACAAAATCACCGACACTGAGCAGCAGTTGCTGGTGTTGTATGCTCAGGTGCTGGTAAATATCAAGCTAAGGGCACGTTCAGAATCAGAAATCAACATGGCGAAGCTGAGAGCCGAAGCCAGCGACAAACTGAAAACCACGTTTATCAACACCATCCACCACGAAATCCGCACTCCACTCAATGGTATCAGAGGCTTTGGCGAACTGATGACAAATCCCGACTTCACACTTACCGATCGCCAGGAGCATTATAAAGAGATTAAATCGAGCACCGACCGCCTTATCCAAACCATGACCGACTACATGGACATTTCCAAAATAGCCACCGGTAATATGGAAATCAATAAGGTGGATATGAATCTGAAGACCATGATTGAGGAATCGGCCGGATACATCAAGGAATTGTGCAAGCATAAGGACATCGAAATTGCCCTCGATCTGCCCGAATGCAAGCCGGGCTTTTCTATTGTCGCTGATCGGGAGCTGGTGGGCAAAGCCATCCGGCACCTGATGAGCAATGCCGAAAAGTTTACCACCAGCGGCAAAATCATTTTTGGCTGTGAACCAACCGCCAATGGAGTAAGGTTTTTTGTAAAAGACTCTGGCAAAGGCATCGAAGCGCACAAGATAAACCTGATTTTTGAGGCTTTTATGAAAGAAGATTTTACCATTGCAAGAGGCTACGAGGGTAGCGGCCTTGGTCTGGCCATCGTCAAGGGGGTTGTGGATCTTCATGGTGGCGAGTTGGGCGCAGAATCCGAAGTGGGGAAAGGTTCCACCTTCTGGTTTTTTATACCATCGCTTTTGAAAAACTACGCAGGAGCCGGTCAACCCGCCAAACTTCGTGAAGTTGTCATCTCAGAAAAGCCGGTAATTCTGATTGCCGAAGATACCGATGCCAATTTTCAACTGATGAATATTTTGCTTTCCAAGGCAGGATACCATATACTACATGCATTCAACGGCCTTCGAAGCAGTGAACATGTGCAAAAAACATCCTGAAATCCAGCTTGTGCTGATGGACATCAAAATGCCGGTAATGGGTGGTATTGAGGCCACACGACGAATTAAAGTCATGAAACCTGAGTTGCCTGTGATTGCTGCAACAGCCTACGCTGAGGGTGGCGAAGAACATTTAATGTACGACGCAGGATGTTGCGGAATATTGCCCAAACCTTTTACTAAAAAGATGTTGTATGACATCGTTGAAAAATTCATCCTTAATAAACATTGCTAATAACTGAAAATCAACAAAATGCGATGAATAACCCGGAGAATACTTTATATCTGACAACGCTCGGGCACTTTACCCGTTTAATGGCTACAAACAAACCACTTCACAGTCAGCAACTTATGCAAATTATCCAAAAGCACCTTAACCCACCAATTAATAATCTGAAGCCATGATCCACAAATCATTATTAGCACAAATGCAGTCAACATCAGGATGGTTTACCGGATTGACCCTCCTTGTGTTTTTGTTTTCACATTTTTTTCCGGCTAATGCGCTGGAAGACAATGACCAGCACGAACCAGAACGTTTGCTGATTGTAAAAGGCGACAAATATTACCCACCCTTCGAGTTCATCAATGAGAAGGGAGAACCCGATGGTTTTAACGTTGAGCTTTTCAAGGCCATAGCTGACGAGCTTGGGTGGAAAGACACCATTATTCTCGATTCCTGGAGCAATGTCAGAGAGGAGATGGAATCCGGCCGGATTGACGTCATCCTTGGATTGATTTACTCACCTCAAAGAGCTGAAATGATGGACTTTACGATTCCACACACCGTAATGACCCATGGGATTTTCACGCATAGCAGCAAAGATTATCGCACCATCGAAGAGTTGCGCGGTAAAGAGATTGTGGTACAAAACCGGGATATTATGCACGACTACCTGATCGAAACCGGTTTAACTGATAAAATAATTACGGTGGCCAACCAGCGAGCAGCGCTGGAGCTCATCGCCACCGGAAAGCATGATGCAGCGCTGATTGGCAACTTTCAGGGTATGCACCTGCTAAATGAATACAAGTTTAAAAATGTAACACTCAGAAGTTCAGGGCTCAAACCTCAAAAATATGCAATGGCCGTAAAGAAGGGGGATGACGAACTTCTCTGGTCGCTCAACCAGGGTTTGTTTCAAATGAAGGAGAACGGCGTGTATGACCAGTTGTACGAAAAATGGTTTACCGTTTACGAACATACCAGCTTCTTTAAAAGATATAAGGTATTGATCTATTCAGTTGCGGGAATCGTATTGGTGTTGATTCTTTTCGTCATTGTGCTGAGGCTTCAGGTGCGAAGGGCCGTTAGAAAAGCAAAAAGAGCCGAGATATCCTTTGAAAAACTAATCCTCAATGCGCCGGTGGGCATCACAGTAAGCAACAACAAATTCAAAACGCTTTTGCTGAATAACGCCTTTATAAATCTAACGGGTTACTCACCCGATGATATACCCACGGCAGATGAATGGTGGCGGTTGGCCTACCCTGACGAGGAGTACCGCAACCGGACAAAGGAAACCTGGCTTAAACACCTATCAGGATTAAGCAACAGAAACACAAGCTTAGTACCCTTTGAAGCCAGTATCTGCTGTAAGGACGGAACCTATAAAGCGGTGGAGATGAGTTTCACGGAGGTTACCAATGAGCTCATTGTAATGACTTACGTTGATCTTACACAGCGCAAAAAGGCTGAGCAGAAGCTGGTGGAAAGCATGGAAGAGATGGATCGGTTTTTCAGATCAAATCTCGATTTGTTTTGCATTGCAGAAAAAAATGGCCGTTTAGTCAGGTTAAACCCTGAATGGGAGAAGGTTTTGGGCTATTCAGTGGCAGAGCTCGAGGGCAGCAGCTTTATGGAATACGTCTCTCCTGAAGATAAGCTGACAGCGTTGAAGGCATTTTCGCAACTTGAGCAGCACAAAGAGATAGAGAGTATTACCAGCCGGCTGCGGTGCAAAGAGGGACCAGTAAAATGGATAGAGTGGCGCGCCCGGCTTGTTGGTGATAAAATTTATGCTGGTGCAAGGGATGTTACCGAGAAGGTTCAAGCCAATCTTGCGCTGTGTGCCAGCGAAGAAAAGTACCGTCTGATTACGGAAAACGCCTCCGATGCCATTTGGATTTACAACGTAGCCAGCGCCAGATTTACCTTTGTCAGCCCATCTTATTACGCTGTTCGCGGATTTACCACAGAGGAGGTTATCAATCAATCACTGGCGGATACTATTGCCCCGGAATTTCTGCCGTTGGTATCTCAAATGATCGAATCATCAGTAGCTGATTTCATGGTGCATAAAGATACTGAGAGATCCAGAACCCTGATCGAAATACAGCAGCCCCGAAAAGATGGAAGCCTTGTGTGGGTGGAAGTTTCGGCTCACCTGCAATTCAACGCTGACGGCCAGATTGAGATTATCGGAGTAAGCCGCAATATTGAACAGCGCAAAGCTATGCAAGCAGAACTTCTGGAAAGCGAAAAAACACTACGCGAGCTGAACATCACCAAAGACAAACTCCTGACCATAATCGCCCACGACCTGAAAAACCCGTTCAGCAGCATCATCGGATTTAGTGACCTTATGCTTGACGAGGCCGAAGAATTATCGGTGGCTGATGTAAGAAGTTACAGCAAAATGATCAACAATGCTTCCATGCAGGCTTACCAGCTGCTCGAAAACCTTCTGCAATGGGCACGCATGCAGCAGGGGAGCATCACTTTTAACCCAACAACTTTCAATCTGCACGAACTGGTGAACGGTGTTTTTGCGATATTGAAAGAGAGCGCAATCCGCAAGGAAATAGAACTTGATAACCAGGTTGAAAAGGAGATTTCAATATTCGCTGATCACAACATGATTAATACGGTTGTGCGGAATCTTGTTTCCAACGCGGTAAAATTCACCAACACCGGTGGCAAAATTAAAGTAAGCGCCATGCAAAGCCCCGGGGTTATCCAAATGGCAGTAGAAGATACCGGGCTGGGTATTGCACCAGATGACCTTTCAAAACTTTTTTCGCTAATCTATAATTTTACCCGGCCTGGTACAGCCAACGAAAAGGGCACCGGGCTGGGACTGATATTATGTAAGGATTTCATCGAAAAACATGACGGGCAGATTCATGTAAAAAGCACCGAAGGTGAGGGAAGTTCATTTTCATTCACCCTTCCGCAAAACTCACTTCCGCATTACAAACAAGTTCAAAGCAAATAGATAATGAACACATCTATTCATAGTAACGAGGAATTTTATCAGAGCCTGCTCCGGGCAATCCCGGATCTTGTTGTGAGAACCGACAGGATAGGGAAAATTGTGTATGTGAACGAAAACGGCATGAAAACTTTTGGGATAGCCGGCAAAGATGAGATTCTGGGAAAAAATCTCCTCGACTTTCTTGCGCCAGGTGATCGGGAGCAAGCCACCAGGAAGGCAAAAAATATGCTCAGCCAGAGTTTCGGTGTCGGAGAGTTTCAGGTAGTTATCAGCGACCGGGTATTTGACTGCGAGATAATGGGTAATTTGATTTTCGGTATTGATGGCAGGATCAATGGGATGGCTTATGTGATAAGGGATGTCACCGAGAAAAAGAAAACAGCCAGGCGGCTATCCGAGAATGAAGCTCAATACACCAACCTCGTGCATCAGATGCAACTGGGGCTTGCGCTTCACGAGATGATATTTGACGAAAACGACAAACCAATCAACTATCGCTTTCTGTTTGTAAATGAAGCTTTTGAAAGACTTACCGGTTTAAAGGCTGACCAAATAGTGGGCAGGACGGTGCTCGATGTTTTGCCAAATACCGAAAGCTATTGGATTGAAAATTATGGTAAAGTAGCAACAACCGGAATCCCTTTACATTACGAAAATTATGCTGCTGAATTGGATCGGTACTACAGCGTTGTTGCTTACCGTCCGGAGGAGGGTCAGTTTGCTGTGATCGTAGAAGACATCACAGCAAGAATACAAACAGTGAACGAGCTTCGGATAAAAGACTGGGCTTTGGCTACTTCGATCAATGCCATTGCCATGGCAGACCTTGAAGGTAAAGTAACCTATATAAACCAGTCATTGCTAAACCTTTGGGGATATTCGGATATAACTGAAATACTCGGGAAAAATGTGGCCGATTTCTGGGAATCGCCCGATAGAGTAAAACGGGGACTTGCAGCTATGCATGACCGGGGGCAGTGGATTGGTGAGCTTGCTGCTAAACATTCCAATGGTTCGGTATTTTTTGTAGATGGAGTGGCCAGTCTTATTTATGATGAAAATGGCAAACCTTTGTGCATGCAGGCATCCTTTTCGGACATTACAGAGCGCAAAAATGCGGAGATCACATTGAAGGAAAATCAACGATTTACGGAGGCCATCATCAATACAACGCCGGCTATTATTTACCTTTACGATGTTATCGAAAGAAGAAACATATGGGCTAATAAGTATCATCCTAATTTTTTAATTATCAGCACCGAAGATCCAAGCCGGCTTACCTTTAATGATTTCTTTGACTTCGTGCATCCTGACGACATGGCTTTGACAGTGGAAAAAGCTAATCGGATGATAGAAGATCCGCAGGTTAACCGGTATGAAGCTGAAATAAGGCTCAAAAGTACGACCGGATGGAGATGGATGTATATTATCAACTCCGTTTTCAAGACCGATGAGCAGGGTAAAGCAACACAGGTGCTTGGCGTGCTTTTCGACATTCATGACCGTAAAAAGGCTGAGGAGGAGCTGAAAAAGAACCAATTACGCTTGCAAAACTACTTTGAAGCTGCACCTTACGGCATTTTCATTACCAATGCAAATGGCGAATTCAAGACGGTAAATTCCACCGAATGCCAGATGACCGGCTATACTGAAAATGAACTCCTCAGCATGAACATAGCCGACCTGCTTGCCTCTGAAAGTGTAAACGAGGGGCTAAAAGAATTTCATAACCTATACAACGAAGGTCATATTTACAAAGAGCTTCTGCTTCGCAAGTCCAATGGTGAATTAAGATGGATATCGCTGGCAGCCGTAAAAATGAGTGATGACGAGATGCTTGGTTTTAAACAGGACATCACCGAACGGAAGGAAACAGAAAATATGATCAAGTACAACGAAGAGCGGCTGAGGCTGATGGTGAAAAATGTGAGTTCGATCATCGTTATTATTGATGCCGACGGCGTGCAGCGCTATGTTAGCCCGGCAATAGAAAAACTCAGCGGGTACACTCCTGAAGAGGCAGCCGGTCTGAATATCACCGAGGTAATACATCCTGACGATCTGCCACAGATTACGGAAACCTGGTTAGAATGCATTAACAACCCCGACAAGACCGTTACAGCAACCTATCGCCACATGCACAAAACCAGGGGCTGGACATATTTTGAGGCTACAGCACAGAGTTTTCTTAACGAACCCTCGGTGCACGCAATTATTGCAAGTGTGAGGGATGTTACCGATCAACTTCACAACGAAAGACTTGAGCGGATGCACTACAATATTGCTCACGCCATGGCCATAGTGGAGAATATGGGTGGACTCTTCAAACTTGTGAATGACGAGATTCGTCAGACATTTGACATCAGGAGGCTGTGTATTGTGAATACCAGCAATGACCCTTATCTGCTTAAGGTTACTTGGGATTCATCACAGCGGATGGCCGGAAAAACCATCCTTGCCGATTCTACGCTTTCAGGGCTGGTGATTAAAAAAGGCACTTCTATATTTGCCAATAAGTCTGACTTAAAGGCATTTATGCTTAAAAAACAATCCAAACTCATGGATGTTGATTTTGACCTCTGGCTCGGGTTTCCACTCATCGTCCGCAACAAAGTAATGGGGGTTATGATTGTTGAAGCTGATGAAAACCAGGAGCAGATGCTGAGACAGGATATTGACAACCTCGACCTGGTTGCCCACCAGTTAAGCACTTATGTCGAAAAACTTATTGACAGAGAGGAACTTATAGTGGCCAAGGAAAAAGCCGAAGAGAGCGACCGGCTGAAAACTGCATTCCTCAGCAACATTTCACACGAAATCCGAAGCCCGCTCAATGGAATTGTAGGTTTTGGAAACTTCCTTCTGCAAGGCGAAGTAACCGACAAGGAAAGGGAGTTTTACCGACAGCAAATCGAAGAGAATACCGAGCGGCTTGTCAATACCATCAATGATTACATAGATATTTCACTGCTGACCACAGGCACAATTCCTAATAAACCACAGCCTATCAATGTTCAAACGCTGATGAAAGAGGCTGCCGGGGTTATTTCGGCAAAATGCAGACAGAAAAACCTCGCTTTTGAAATCGTTACTGAAGGCCTTGCAGCTAATCTCAGCATCTATGCCGATCCTGAGCTGATTTCCAAAGCATTGCTGCATCTTCTCAATAACGCCGTGAAATTTACCCATGAGGGAAAAATCACATTTTCTGGTCTCGTAGTGGAGCAAATTATGAAATTTACGATCCGTGATACGGGCATTGGCATAAGCGATGAAGCGCGTAAACGGATTTTTGAACCCTTTGGCCAGGAGGCGCTTTCGCTGAGCAAAAGTAAGGACGGAAGCGGTCTTGGACTATCCATCGTGAGGGGAATTGCCGAATTGTACGGCGGCAGGCTTTGGGTGGATTCCATCAAAAACCAGGGATCTGCCTTCTATTTCGAAATACCTGTGAAAGAGTCAGCCGTTGAACCAGCCAGACCAAAAGTGCCTGAAAACATTCCTGCAAGGAACATCAGACCGCTGGTGCTGATCGCCGAAGACGAGGAGTCCAATTCGCTGTACCTGAAAATCCTGCTAAAAAAGGCCTCCTGCGATGTAATACATGTACTGAATGAGTTGCAGGCGGTTGAGGCTTGTGCAAACAATCCCAAAATCAACATGGTTTTCATGGACATCAAAATGCCGGAAATGAATGGATTTGAGGCAACTCAACTGATCAAAAAGATGAGACCCGGGCTTCCGGTGATTGCCATCACTGCGCTTGCATTAACAGGCGACGAAAGACGGATCAGAGATGCCGGTTGCGACGATTACCTGTCGAAACCTGCAAAAATTGATAAAATACTTGAAGTCATCAACAAATATAAACCGCACACTACCGACGAAGTATAAATCAGTATTTCAACAATTTAAGAGAAAGACAATGAAAACACCAAAAACGCCACTTTTACTCTTTATTGCCAATATTGCTGTGATTGCCATAGTTCTTGTCAGCGGTTTTAAGGTATCTCAATGGCATACTGAGTCTGTTGCCGGCAGGATAAAGGCCAATCTTCTTCAACAAACCGTTGATATCGCCGGAGCACTGAACCCGGCCATGGTCAAACAGTTGACATTTACAGCAAAGGATAGCATTAATCCCGTGTTTCAACGTATCCAGAACCAGCTCAGAGCTTCCAAAATTATATTCAAGAACAAAGGCATTTATACCATGAAACTCATTGACGGTGAGTTTCGGTTTGGTCCGGAAACTTATGAGCCAGACCACCCGCTTGCCAGCACACCCGGCACGTTGTATGAATCGCCCACAGCGTTCGACTATGAGGTTTACAACCACGTGAAGCCCGGTGTAAATGGCCCTGCAACTGATGAATATGGAAGTTTTATATCAGCGCTTGCACCGGTTACCGACCCGCGCACCGGTGAGGTATTGATGATGGTAGGTGTAGATATTCCAACAGATGAATATTACGCTGAGTTGCGCAATAGCAAAAAAATACCACATCTGTTGATCCTCCTTTCAATGATTCTGATTACCCTTGGTTTTGCAAATTTCGTCCTGAAAAAGGTGGTAAAGAAATATGTATCCTCCTTTTATATGACCATCGAAACAGTTCTCACAGGCTTACTCCTGCTCTTTATTACCGCTATTTTCACAATCAAAACTGCTTCGGATGAGCATTTGAGAATTGACAAAACCTTTGATGCTTTGGCAAAAAACACCAACTATGCAGTAAGAATGGAAGCCACCAACCTGCGCACGAAAATCTCCGATTTCACCAGTATTATACAAAGTCAGGAGCTTTTAAAATATGGAGAGTTTAACTCAATGGTCTCCACTATGTCGGAAAGCTCGCCAACGCTTGCTTATATGTGGATACCGTGCGTAAAAAATGAATACCGGGCTGAGTTCGAGCTTTGGATACGGAAAGAGGAAATACAGGATTTTTTCATTAACGAAACAGATTCGTATGGTAATAAGGTAAGTGCATTTGAGCGACCGGATTATTTCCCTGTTACTTACTTACAGCCCAAAGGTGTGATTGATGAGTTGCTGGGTGCAGACCTTGCCACCTGGAATGAAGCAGGCAATGCATTTAATGAAGCGATCCGGACAAGGCAGGTAACTTCCACCGGAATTTCCTACTTATCCAAAGATGGCAAAATGGAAAACTATTACCTGGTACTTGCCCCGGTTTTTAATATTTCTGGTTCAGCGGTGCTTCCGGGTAAAGCGCTAAAGCCCGGAGATATGCTTGGGATTTTTGCAATGGTAATAGATTTTGAAAAAATACTGGATGTGAGTCTGTTAAACCAATATATGACCCGAAATTTTACCCAAACCCTTTTTTACGATATCACAGACACAGAACAGACAAAGCTGATTTCGACCTACCCGGTCGGATTTGTTCCCGACAACACCAATATTCAAAATTCAATAAACGGAGAAAGGTATGTAACCCCGATAATTGCATTTGGTCGTGTTTTTGCCTGTATAAGCGAACCAAACCAAAATTTCAGCGCTTCAAACAAGCCACGAAACGCTTATATAGCGGGAATTTCTGGAGCAATCACAGCAATCATTTTAACCTTCACCATCTGGTTCTGGCGCAACCGGCAACAAATGCTTGATGCCACAGTGAAAGAAAAAACCAGGGAGCTGCGCGAGAGAATAAAAGAGCTCAATGGTTTGCACCAGATAAATAACCTCCTTCAGCAGAAAGTTTCGCCTCCGGAGATTTGTAAAGAAACTACTGAATTACTCTGTCAGGCAATGCAATATCCTGATTACATTACAGCGACAATTTTGGTCAACGACAAGACTTATGCTTCAGGCGCCGGCATTATTAACCTGAATAATGAGATTTCGGTTCCCTTGAAAATATTCGGCAACCTGATCGGTAAAATCTCTGTTTCTTATTCAGGAGAAGAGGTTATGCTTGAAGAAGAGAAACGAATGCTTGATCAGGCAGCAAAGTTGCTGAGCAAGCACTTCGAACAATTGGAAACTGAAGAGCAGCGGCAGATTGCAATTAACTCCATGCAGAAAAATGAAGCTTCGCTGAAGTTTGCCCAGCAACTGGCCAGGATGGGCAGTTGGGAGTTTCACACAGAGAGCAGGAGAATTACATGGTCAGAGAACAACTACCGAATCCTTGGATTTGAGCCCGGCGAGGTGGAACCTACTCCTGAATTGTTTAAAATGATGGTTCACACCGAAGACCGGCACAAACTGACTGAAAATTACGATCAATCCGAAATCGCTGATAAAGCGGTTAAGGATGAAATAAGGTTTTTCAGGAAAGATGGAACCATGATCTGGCTCGAAATTTATACCGTTGGATCGTTTGAAGGCGGCAAACAGGTACTGTTGCGCGGGGTTAATTTTGATATCACCGATCGTAAAAAATCGGAAGAAGCACTCTTCGAAAGCAACGAAAAGTTCAGACTGATCACCGAGCACACTGCCGACATCATTACCATGATGGACATGAATTACAGAATCACCTACATAAGCCCGTCAGTACTCAGCATAAGAGGCTACACCCCGGAGGAGACGCTGAAAAAGAGGCTGGAAGAAATTCTCTTGCCGGATTCCTATCAGAAGTTCCTTACATTGCTCACTGCGGAGTTAGCCAACGAATCATCAGGGAATGCCGACCCCAACAGGTACATCTCCATGGAAGCCGAGCAAAATTGCAAGGATGGTTCAACGGTGTGGGTAGAAATGGCACTGACCTTCATTCGCGACAGCAAGGCAAAACCGGTTGGAATAGTATCGGTGGCCAGAGATATTACCTTAAGACGAAAAACTGAGGAAGCGCTGAGGGATGCAAAAGAGAAGGCAGAGGCCGGCGACAAACTGAAAACGGCATTTATGAACACCATCTCGCATGAGATCAGAACGCCGCTGAACGGCATTCTCGGATTTGGCCAGATGATTGTGCAACCCGACCTGACAGATGATGAACGAAATGATTACCTCGATATCCTGAAAATGAGCTGTACAAGGCTGATTGATACGGTGAACGATTTTATGGACATCTCTCTTATATCTTCCGGTAATCTGAAGCTGTCCTTCAGCGAATTTGATGTGGTTCCTATTGTTAGGGAAATCTTTCAGAAACTACAAAACAACGCTCACAACAAGCAACTTCAAACCGAGCTGGTGCTGCCACCCGTGCAGGCGCCGCTCATCCTGCGAAGCGACCCTGAGCTGCTCATAAAATCAACCACGCACCTCGCTAACAACGCGGTAAAATTTACTCACAAAGGCAGGATTACCCTTGGGATAAGGCTCCATCCGGGAAAATTTGAAATCTTCGTAAAGGACACGGGAATTGGAGTGTCGGAGGAGGCAAAACAGAGGATTTTCGATTATTTCGGCCAGGAAGAGATGAGCACCACCCGCAACTACGAAGGCAGTGGGCTGGGGCTATCCATCACTCATGGCATCATGAAAATGCTGGGAGGCGAAATCAGCATGGAGTCGGAAAAAGGAAAAGGTTCTGTATTTAGTCTTACGCTTCCTTTCGACGCCGATCTCGTAATTCCGGAGGTGGTCGAAGTTCAGCAACAGGCTCCTCCCGCTAAAACCGACCGGCCTGTGATTCTAATGGCTGAAGACGACGACTCGAACGCCTATTACCTGAAAGTGCTGCTGAAGAAAATCAATGCGGAGATAATTCATGTCCTGAACGGAGTTGATGCAGTGGAGCAGTGCCGGGAGAACAAAAACATTACCCTGGTGATCATGGACATCAAAATGCCAAAAATGAATGGCATGGATGCTACAAAGCTTATCAAGGAATTAAGAAGCGACCTGCCGGTGATTGCAGTTACTGCATTTGCCAACACAGGTGATGAAAAAACACTGATGGATGCCGGCTTTGACGCCTATCTCCCAAAACCGTTTAACAAAGACTCGGTGTTTGAAAAAATCGGAAAGTTTATTGAGTTTAGCTAATTTCAACATTTGATGAAGGGAACTCTGCCAGCAGGAAAAATTCGGTCTTTCATCTCCCGCGCTTCCAAAGCGGTCGCGGAGGAAATGGAAGTTTTCCTGAATGATGTGCTGGGTTGGAAACTGCAAAAGACAGCCATTGCGCTGACGATCATCATCTCCATCCTGATAAGCATCAGAATCTGGTTTCCTCCCTACCGGTTCGAAAAGCCTTTAAGCACCGTTGTCTTTGACCGGAATGGTGAAATGCTCGGTGCGCGTATAGCAGGTGACGGTCAGTGGCGTTTTCCTGCAGAACCCGCTGTTGCAGACAAATTCAAAACCTGCCTGCTTCAATTTGAGGACCAGCATTTCTATCATCATCCCGGATTCAACCCGCTTTCGATTGCCCGTGCGGCATTTCAAAACATTATGGCCGGTAAAACAGTGAGCGGTGGGTCAACCATAACTATGCAACTAATAAGGATCTCACGGGAAGGGAGGAAGCGAAACATACCGCAGAAGCTGATTGAGGTCTTTCTCTCGGTTTATGCTGAAATACGTTTCGATAAAGACCAGATTCTAAGGCAATACGCCTCAGTTGCTCCCTATGGGGGAAACATCGTTGGCCTGGAAGCAGCGGCCTGGAGGTATTTTGGCCGTAATGCCGACAATCTTTCGTGGGCCGAATCGGCATGCCTCGCCATACTGCCCAACGCCCCCTCTATGATCCATCCCGGACGAAACCGCGAAGTTCTGAAAGTCAGAAGAGACAAACTCCTGTTCAGGCTGTACCAAAAAAAGTACATTGACCGCGACACCTACGAACTTGCAGTTCTGGAACCTATCCCGGACAAACCGCAACCGCTCCCCGAAACCGCTCCGCACCTGGTGGACCGGCTGGTAACCGCAGATGGAAAACAGTTGGGTACCTCCATCAATGCAAGCCTGCAAAAACAGGTCAGCCGGATTGTTGAGCGTCATCACCAGATTTTGGAAAGCAACCGCATTCACAATGCTGCCGTACTCGTTCTGGATACCAGAAGCGGCGAAGTGCTGGCTTACGTGGGAAATACGAAAAAAGTCTTTAAAGGCGATCATAGCAACCAGGTGAACATCATCCGCCGCCCGCGGAGCAGTGGCAGCCTGTTAAAGCCATTTCTTTACGCTGCCATGCTGAGCGAAGGCGAAATCATGCCAGACGCTCTGGTACCCGATATTCCTACTACCATCAGCAACTTCACCCCCAAAAACTTCAACTCCACCTGCGACGGAGCTGTTCCCGCAAGCGAAGCACTGATCCGATCGCTCAACATACCCGCTGTAAGGATGCTCAGCAATTTCGGGCTTCAGCGATTTTACAACGTTTTGCAGAGTGCAGGTTTTTCCACCATCACACGAAGCGCCGACCATTACGGGCTTTCGCTTATCCTTGGCGGCGCCGAAGTTACCCTTTGGGATGTCTGCGCCGCTTACCGGGCGATGGCTGTAAAACTGCAACAATTCGACGGGCAGCTTCATAAAACAAAGCAAATACCTGCTCAGCCAAATCTTGTAGATGACTCAGACGAAACTCGTCCCATTGCCATCGAAAGCCTCGACGAAGCCGCCATCTACCTCACTTTTGAAGCAATGAGAGAAGTAATGCGACCCGAGGAAGAAGCAGGCTGGGACTGGTTTAAAAGTTCTGCCCCGGTTGCATGGAAGACTGGAACCAGCTTTGGATTCAGGGATGCGTGGTCGGTGGGTGTAACGCCGGATTTCGTCGTTGGGGTGTGGGTTGGAAATGCCGATGGAGAAGGACGACCAGGACTTACCGGTATCCAGACAGCAGCCCCTGTCATGTTTGAGGTTTTTGGGCAATTGCACGGAAGTGGAAAATGGTTTTCTCGACCCTGGGATAAGATGGAGAAGGTCGCCGTTTGCCTGCAAAGCCGTATGCGACTGTCGCCGTATTGCACTGAAACGGATTCAATCTGGGTCAACAAAGCCGCCCTGAACTCTCCACCCTGCCCTTACCACAAGTTGATTCACCTGGACGAAACAGAGCAGTTCAGGGTTAACGCCGACTGCTATCCCTCCGAAAAAATCATCAGCAAATCGTGGTTTGAACTCCCGCCTGCAATGGCCTGGTACTACAAAGCAAGAAATCCCTTTTACCGGTCAGCACCACCCTGGCTTCCACAATGCCAGACCGGCGGTGATTTACCAATGCAGATTGTGTGGCCGGACAAACCTTCGAAGGTCTTTATCCCCCGTGAACTGGACGGTTCAATGGGCGAAGTTGTATTCGAAATTGCTCATTCAAGACCCGAATCTACCATCTTCTGGTACCTGAACGACGAGTTTATCGGGCAAACCAGTTATGTCCACAAAAAAGGAATCCGGAATCCACCCGGCAATTACAAACTGGTTCTGATGGATGAATCAGGGAATATTTTATCGCAGGCATTTGAAATCGTGAACCGGTAGATTTTTCAGGAAAAATTCATTTTTATCGGATAAAACCCAAACTATCAATTGATTAGTCTAGCTCAAAAATATAAAAATTTTACTTCGTCATTGGCCGGTCAGCACGCTGCGGAAAGAAAAACAGCATAATCCACAAAGCCATAAATCCTAAAACAATACCGGCTGCATTTCCAATCAGGTCGTTGATGTTGAAGGCCCTGTAAGCAATCAGATGCTGCAAGCCTTCACTGCCTGCGGCAAAAAGCAGTCCGTAGAAAAACCAGAGCGGCATATTTCGACGCAAAACTCTTCCAAAAAAAGCCCAGGGGAAAAAAGAGACTGCATGCAAAAAATAATCGCCCCGAAAACTTACAATGGTGATGGTATTCAGCGAAGCGCTTGTGTTCAGTGGCAAAACCACCAAAAGCAGGATAGCTGCCACATAGGCCGCAAACAGGAATTTTGATTTTAAGGGCAATTTTCGCATGAAGATAATCCGGCGGTGGTTGTAAAAATAGTTTCTGCGGTTCGGCACAGAAAGTTCTGAAGTTCTGAGGCCAAAGGTATTGCTTTTTAAATAAAATGAACGAAAACTCCCCATATTCTCCATAATCCTTTGCCAAATCCATTACTTTTGCCCGATAATACAAGGAATTATGGGGAAAATAGATAAACTATTCAAAGGCATCAAGGCGCTCCTGCAGCAGCCATCGCTTATCAACCTGGTGATTGATTACAACAAAAACTGGCGCAAACATGTAGATCAAAAATACGGTTTGAAGGATGGTTTGCCTGTGGTGGAACCCGAAACCATCGTTCCGGGATTTTCGGTGAATATCCCTGTTTTTGCCTTCCTGGATGGCGGTTCACTACCCACCGATATTGCCCTGCTGATGAAACTTGCCGGACAGTTTGAAGCTTGTTCCTATTTTGAAATTGGCACCTGGCGCGGCGAAAGCGTTGTGAATGTTGCTGAAGTGGCTTGTGATTGTTTCACCCTAAACCTGAGTGATGATGAAATGCGTTCAATCGGTCAGAACGAAGATTATATAGCGCTCACAGGATTTTTCTCCAAAAACAAAAAGAACGTCACTCACCTCCGAGGCAATTCGAACACCTTTGATTTTGCGGGATTGAATCGGAAGTTCGACCTGATATTTATTGACGGCGATCATCACTACGAATCGGTAAAAAACGATACCCTGAAAGTATTCGAAAACCTCGTGCATAAAAATTCGGTGGTCGTTTGGCATGATTACGCAAAAAACCCGGAAACCGTTCGTTTTGAGGTGCTTGCAGGCATTCTCGACGGCCTCCCCTCCCACCTTCACCAAAACCTTTACCACGCCGGAAATACGCTATCCGCCGTTTATACGAAAGCAAATCTGAAAAGCCATCCGCTGCAAAATCCTGCACGGCCCAACCACTATTTCGAAGTTGACTTACGAATAAAGAGAGACGGGTTATAACCATTCTTCAACTATAAATAATTGATATTTAAATGATTGATTGGGATTTCTTTACTGTTGTCAGGTAGCTGATATTGATTTACTAAACGGCCTGTTTCATTCCAACACCGAGGCTAAACCACCCGCTTCACTTTCTGCTCCAGCAGCATCAAATCGGCAAGAACAATGGCCGTAGCAGCTTCTATAACCGGTGGAACGCGCAGCGCAATGCAGGCATCGTGGCGGCCAACCACCGTAAGTTCATCAATAGCATTCTTTTCAAAATTATAGGTCAATTGTGATTTTCCGATACTAGAAGTGGGTTTTACGGCCACCCGGAATACCAGGTCGTTTCCGTTGGTGATGCCGCCGTTGATACCGCCGGCGTTATTGGTTGATGTTTTTCCATTAGAATTAATGATGGCGTCATTGTGCTTGATGCCACGCATGGCTGCAGCGGCAAATCCACTTCCAAACTCGATTCCCTTAATGGCAGGTATCGAAAAAATAACATGACTGATCAAGGATTCAACGGAATCGAAAAATGGCTCGCCAAGTCCGATGGGTAAGTTATTGGCAGTGCATTCAATCAGTCCGCCAACAGAATCACCTTCAGCCATAGCTTTTTTAATAGTTTGCTGAATGTCCGCGCTGCCGCCCACTTTCAGCAGTTTTGATGAAATCGTAACAGGACGGATGATTTTTTTGGCGATTACCCCCGCAGCAACAAGAGCAAGGGTCAGTCTTCCGGAAAAATGCCCACCGCCGGAAAAATCTCCAAAGCCACCAAACTTATGCACAGCCACAAAATCAGCATGTCCAGGGCGGGGCTGCGTGCGGAGATTTTCGTAATCGCGGGGCTTGGTATTGGCATTTTCGAAAACAATGGCCAACGGTGCTCCGGTGGTTTTTCCGTCAAAAATGCCGCTAAGCAGGTTTGGCCGGTCGCTTTCGGTGCGCGGAGTAGTCCCTTTGGCGCCGCTTTTACGCCGGGAAAGGTCTTCGAGAAAATCTTCCCCGGAGATTGGTAATCCTGCCGGGCAACCATCAATTACCACGCCGATAGATTTCCCGTGCGACTCGCCAAAAATGCTGATTCTGAACAATCTGCCAAATGAATTCATATTCTCAACTTTAGATGTTAGTACTAATTTTTGCTCCGGCTGCCGACATGGTTTTGAAAAACTCCGGCCACGACTTGGAAACGCATTCTGCATCTCCGATGAGAGTTTTGCCTTGTGCATTGAGCGCCATCACCGCCCCCGCCATTGCTATCCTGTGATCGTTGTGAGATGCGATGCGGCTTCCATGAATTTTTCCACCAGTTATTTGCATCGTATTATCATGGATTTGGATGATGATGCCCATTTTGCCCAGAGCCTCGTTCAGCGCCTCAGCGCGGTTGCTTTCCTTGTGAATCAGCCGGTTAACACCATGAATGATGGAAACACCGCTGCTATTCGCTGCAAGAACCGCCAATGGCGGGAATAGGTCAGGGCAATGGGTAGCATCGAACGTGAAGGCTTTCAAATTTCCTTTTTTTACCACGATTTCCTGATTTTCAAAAGTCAAATCTGCACCGGCACTTTTCAGCGCATCAAGAATGGCTCTGTCTGCTTGCCGGGAGGTTGGATCAAGACCTGTAATCCTCAGCCCTCCATTTACAGCGGCTGCAACCAACAGAAAAGCGCCGCCACTCCAATCGCCCTCGGTGTGGATTTCTGCTGGCTTAGATTGTTGATTGCCTTTGATAATAAAACGCTGATAATCCGCATGTTGAATGATGATGCCAAAGGATTTCAGGACTTCAAGCGTCAGGTCAATATAAGGACGACTTTTGAGATTTTCGACCACCAGAATTGTATCCTCCTTTGCCAGCGGCAATGCCATCAGAAGCCCCGAAACAAACTGCGAACTGTCTGAACCATCCACCATTACAGTTCCCCCTTTAGCTGGACCTGAAATTGTAAACGGCAGGTTTTGTTCCCCCGAAACGCAGCGCACTCCAAGTTGCTGAAGCGGGCTGGCAATATTTCCCAACTTCCGCTTTAACAATGTTCCCTGCCCGGTAACCGTCACTTCATCATCAAACAGCGAACCTGTCGCAATCATCAATCGCGCAGCCAGTCCTGATTCGCCGCAATCAAATCTTCGCTTTCCAGAAAAGTCAGGATTTCCCGAAATCCTGATGAAATCCTTCTCCTTTGAAATTGTTGCCCCAATTTCGCCAGTAATTTTTAGCATCGCCATCGCATCGTCACAAGCGGAGGGGTGATAAATTTTAGATTCACCTTTGGCAAGCATTGCTGCAGCTACCAGCCGGATAAAATGGCTTTTGGAGGATGGTGCTGAAACGGTACCCGAAAGCGTTGAAGGTGAAACGGTTACGATCATAAGCTGAATTTATTTAGAAATTCCTTAAGCTGGCTTATCTGCAGAATTTCAACCACAGCTTCTCCTAAATTTTTTAGCAATACAAAATGAATTGAACTGTCAGCCCGTTTTTTATCCTTTTCAAGGGCATCGAAAAGCAATTCCGGTTGGAAATTCAATTTCACCGGCAATTCCAGTCTTTTTAAAAGATTGACCATACGCCAAAAATCCATTTCGCTAATGTACCCCTTCTCTTTGGAAATTGAGGCTGCGATGACCATCCCGATACTAACAGCTTTTCCATGGCTGATCCCTGCAACTTTTTCGATAGCGTGGCCAAAGGTGTGACCAAAATTCAGTTTTCTGCGCTCCCCGGTTTCCTTTTCATCACGGTTCACAATGCCGGATTTGATTTCCACCGAACGAACCACGAGATGCCCGATGACCTCTTCCTGAAGCTCCATCATCACTTCAGCATTTTTTTCGATAAAATCAAACATTGCTGAATCTGCAATCAGGGCATGCTTTACGATTTCTGCAAGTCCGTTTGAAATTTCGGTTCGGTGGAGAGTTGTTAAGACTGCCGGATCGCAAAGCACAAACTCCGGCTGGTTGAATACCCCGACAATATTTTTAAATCCATTGTAATTGACTCCGTTTTTGCCTCCAACGCTCGCATCCACCTGCGAAAGCAGCGTGGTGCTGACAAACCCAAACCGGAGGCCGCGCATAAATATGGAGGCCACAAAACCGGTGATATCGCACACAATTCCGCCTCCGACCCCGAGGATAAAGGTTAACCGGTCGGCGTTCAGATCAAGCAACTTTTGGATGACTATCTGGACGGTTCCGAGTGTTTTTGCAGTCTCACCCTGACCAACGATTACCACCGGAAAGTCACGCCAATTATGGCCGTAAAGATCATTGACCACCTGGTCGGTGAGGATGATCGTTCGCATGCCAGGCAGATATTTCCTGAAATTGGATAATCGCCCGCCAATCAATAATTTCGAAATTCCGGAACTGCCCTTAATCTCAATGGTGGTCATCAGATTCGTTTTTATTTGTAGCCGGTAAAGTTAACCCATTGTTCATTACAGCCATTTGTTTGTTGATGGATTCCTGGTGTATTGCGGTGAAAATGTGATCAATAAGGTCGTTGCTCAGCTTTCGCTCGGCGCCCTTTTGCCTGATCCGTGTGATGATTTCATCCCAGCGGGAGGGCTGCAAAATGGTGATATTGTTTTGCTTTTTGTACAGCCCGATGGTTTCGGCTACCGCCATCCGCTGCTCAAGGATATCGAGCAACTCCTCGTCGTATTTATTGATCTTCAGTCGCAGCGTTTCGAGCGAATGCACAACCTCTTCGTCAGCGATACTCACGTTTCTCAGTTTCAGCACAGAGAGCAGCTCGTTGAGCGATTCCGGTGTGATCTGCTGCTGTGCATCGCTCAGGGCATGGTCGGGGTCGTGGTGTACCTCGATGATAATCCCGTCGTAGTTGAGATCCATCGCTTTTTGGGTGACCCTTTTCAACTCCCGGTTTCCGCAGATATGGCTGGGGTCAACCAAGAGCGGAAGAGTAGTCATTCGTCTTTTGAGTTCGATCGGTAGTTGCCAGAGCGGATTGTTGCGATAGGTAGATTTCTCGAAGGTTGAAAAACCGCGGTGTATTGCGCCTAACCTCGAAATCCCCGCCTGGTGGATGCGTTCGATGGCGCCGATCCAGAGTTCAAGGTCAGGGTTCACGGGGTTTTTCACAAAAACCATGATGTCAGCGCCGGCAATGGTATTGGCGATTTCCTGCATGGCAAAAGGGTTTGCTGTAGTGCGCGCTCCTATCCAAAGGATGTCAACGCCGTGCTTGAGGGCTTCATAAGCATGACGCTGGTTGGCAACCTCGGTGGCTACCATCATGCCGGTTTCCTGTTTTACTTTTTTAAGCCAGGCGAGGCCCTTCTCCCCTACTCCCTCAAATCCATTGGGGTGCGTTCTCGGCTTCCAGATTCCTGCCCGGTATGCCCTGATCCCCTGGCTGTGAAGTTGGTGAGCGATTGTCAGCACCTGTTCCTCTGACTCGGCGCTGCATGGGCCGGCGATAACGAAGGGTCGCTCTTCCACGCCGATCCCCCATTGGCTGATGGGTAAAAATTGAATGGTTTCCATATTTGCTCCGGTTTTGCAATTGGTTAAGTAATTGTATCTTTTGAGAAAATGTTACCTGTTCAGGCCTCCTGAACCAGGTTATAATATCTTTTTAATTTTGTTCGCATTGATGATTAACTCATTGATTTTGTTGCCTTCATGCATCGTTATCGCCGTTCTGAATTCGTTCAGTTTATCAATATAGGTATCAAGCACTTTAATAACGTTGTCGGCATTCTGATTAAAGATGGGCGTCCACATTTCGGCCGAACTTTTCGCCAGTCGCACTGTGGAATCAAACCCACCGCTGGCCAGGTCAAAAATATGCTTTTCGTTTTTCTCCTGGTCGAGAACCGTAAGTGCCAGGGCAAACGAGCTGATGTGCGAAATATGCGAAACATAGGCTGCGTGACGGTCGTGGCTCGACGAATCCATAAAAACAGGGCGCATGTTCAGGGAATCGTACATTCGTCTGACCGCTGCCAGTGCTCTGATTCCCGTCTCATCGGTGTCGCATAATATCACCGCTTTTCCGTCGAAAAGCCCGGGAAATGCTGCCCACGGACCGGTGAACTCCGTGCCCGCCATCGGATGCGCTGCGATAAATTGTTGCCGTTTAGGGTGATATTTTATCGTCTGGCAGATCAACTCCTTTGTAGAGCAGGTGTCGGTTACTGTCTGACTGTCAATGATATCCAGAACCCCTGGGAGCAATTTCACAGTCGCATCCGCCGGGGTTGCCAGGATGACGAATTCGCTCTGGCTGATGGCCTCCTCCAGATCGCAGATTTCATCTACCAACCCGATGTGCAGCGCCGTTTCCGCATGCAGCCGGTTGTTGTCAACACCAATGATTCGTGTGGCAAATCCTCTCTTTTTCAGGTCAATAGCCATCGAACCTCCTATCAATCCTAATCCTATAATCGTAACTTGCATAATTTTTCCTACTTATTACTATTGGTTGAGATTTCCATTTATCCTTTCGATCGCTTCTTTAAAAACCTCCTGACTACTGCAAAGCGACAGCCTGATGAACTGGTTTCCATTGGAACCGAAAATGCCGCCCGGTGTAATAAAAACGCCGTAATTGTAAAGCAGATGATCAGAGCAACTGAATCCATCAGCGAAATTTGCCGGAACCCGCCCCCAGAGAAACATACCTGACTGGCCGGCGTCAAATTTTACCTTCATTTCATCGAAAATCGTTTCGGCAAGCAGCCGCCGTTTCTTGTATTCATCATTAATGCTCTCGTACCACGCTGGCGGGCTTTGTAATGCCTTTACCGCTGCAAGCTGAATTGGTTTGTACATGCCGGAATCCATGTTGCTTTTTACTTTAACAATGGCCTTGAGATAGTCTGCATGACCGGCCACCATGCCCATCCGAAAACCTGCCATATTATGAGATTTGCTCAGTGAATTGAGTTCAAGTGCTGCCTCTTTGGCGCCAGCAGCAGCAAAGATGCTCAGTGGCTGGTCGTTGAGGATAAAACTGTAGGGATTGTCGTTGCAGATCAAAATCCGGTTTCGCTTTGCAAAACGGATTAATTTTTCAAAAAAAACGATCGTTGCCTTCTTCCCCGTTGGCATATTGGGATAGTTGACCCACATCAGCTTTACCCCAGACAAATCCATCTTCTGCAAAGCATTAAGATCAGGCAGCCAGCCATTTTCGGGCTTCAGATCATACTCGATGAGTCGGGCGCCTACAAGATTACTCACTGCACGGTAGGTTGGATAAGCGGGATTTGGAATCAGCACGCCATCACCGGGATTTATAAAGGCCATCGAAATGTGCATAATCCCCTCTTTCGACCCCATTAAAGGTAAAATTTCATCTTCCGGATCGAGCTCTACTCCGAAATAATCTCTGTACCAACCTGCAAAAGCCTCCCTCAGCGCCGTTATTCCGTTATAGCTTTGTTGAACTAAACCTCCGGTAGCAGGCTCGTTTCAATGAGCCGGCCACCGTCGGATAGTGCAAAAGTAAATGTTCTTCGTTAAGTTTTTGTTTAATCACTAAAAATTTAATACGATGAAC
>Ga0116204_1000164_pt1 | contig 33956 bp, 26 predicted proteins | sample LakKivwa52mmetaG_FD_94481 | JGI IMG/M metagenome (GOLD analysis project Ga0116204, IMG submission 94481) | Anoxic lake water microbial communities from Lake Kivu, Rwanda to study Microbial Dark Matter (Phase II) - Lake Kivu water 52m metaG | ecosystem: Environmental > Aquatic > Freshwater > Lake... | reverse complement strand
TCCAACAGGTTGCCAATGGCTTGTATCTTTTTTCCCCGGTGATGATTGAGGAAATCTCGGTTTGGTTTGTGGGCAAACCTACCTGGCTATTTTTTAATAATATCGTCCGGCCGGTAAGTCTGCCCTTCAAACCGGAAATCATCGATGCCATCTTCAACCGGGAGCTGATACTGAAGCCCAAGGATCTGGTCTATATCCGCACCATCGTTCATCAGGAACTGAAGGACAGCGATATCTATCTGGATTTTGATGCCGGGATCGAGTTACCCCAGATTTTTGATACAGATCCTACCATTTGTTTGCGAGTCTTCCATCATGAAGATAAAATTATGATCCGGGGTGATTTGCGATATCCGCCCGGAATTGAGATACCACTTTCGGTTTTACGTTTCAATGCTCCTTTGATCAAAAGCAGCTATGAGGATGCACATGGTGAGAAACAATGTGCCTGGTTCCTTTTGCGGACAACTGTCTTTGCGGGTTTGAAAAAACTGCTGAAGGCACTTCCCAATCCAGATCTAAGAAGGATAGAACAGCACTCTGAACTGATCTTTGATACAACGGATGCTGCATTTAAACGTCTGAAAGAAGCAATCTTTGAGCTGAGTGACAGTGAATTTGAGATCCAGATCACAGAGGAACTCAAGCACGAATTCATTTATAAAGTCCAGTTGGAAAGCGAGGTGATGGCCAGACAATCCATTGATATTGACTGGTTTGACTATGAGGTGGGATATCGCTACAAGGACTTCCGGTTCTCGCATGAGGAACTGAAAAAATACTTCACCAGCGGTCAGAAATTCCTCACTTCAGAGGATGGCAGGATAGTTTTTGTTTCCAATCGTGAGGTTTATGACGAGACTGAAAAACTGATCTCCATCAGCACAAAAACAGCAGATAACACTTACCGGGCCCGGATCATGAACCTGCCCTATTATTTAAAGCTAAGAGAGCAGAATCCCGCATTCCGCTTGCTTGGAGATGAGTTCATCAAAGACCTGCACCAGCATCTGATAAGCCGGAAGCTTGATGCTGAAAGCCCTCTCCCCCCGCATCTCAATACAATCCTGAGGGGTTATCAAAAAGCCGGTAACGCCTGGCTCAAGATGCTCTCCCACTATCATATAAATGGCATCCTTGCCGATGAAATGGGACTGGGGAAAACCATTCAAGCCATCAGCATAGTTTCTGAATCAACCGCAGACCGGCTCTCACTTGTGGTTTGCCCCAAAACGCTTACCTACAACTGGGCAGCCGAGATCGATAAATTTCATACCAATATCCCCTACCTGATCATCGAAGGTAACAAAGAAGAACGCCAGGCCTTGTTTCAGACCGCCAATGTGCGGCTTTTCATAATCTCCTATTCATTGGTGCTGAATGAACTTGAGACCCTGAAAAACATTGATTTTGAATGGCTTATCCTGGATGAAGCCCAACACATCAAAAACACCGGAACCCTGCGTACTTCTGCCATCAAAAAGATCAAAGCCCGTCACCGCCTGGCACTATCCGGAACCCCTATCGAGAACTCCATGCAAGAGCTCTGGTCGATCATGGATTTTGTCCTGCCCGGCTATCTTGGCAGTCAAATCAGGTTCAAAAGGGAATTTCTGGATGAACCGGATCCGGCTGTTGCTGCCCAAAAACTGCAAAGAGCAGTGGCTCCCTTCATCCTCAGAAGGGAGAAAAGGGACGTCCTGATAGAGCTTCCAGACAAGCAGGAACAGATTGCCTGGTGCAAGCTCAATCCCATTCAGGAAAAGAGCTATCTGCAAGTGCTCGAAGCAGTCCGGAAAAGCATCTCCGGCCAGCCGGATATAAATTTTATCCACATCCTGGCTGCCTTGACCAAGCTGAGACAGGTCTGCAACCATCCCACCCTGGTAAATCCGGATATTGTCCCGGATGTTTCAGCTTCTGCCAAACTTGAACTGATGATGGAACTCGTGACTGAATCCACGGAAAGCGGCCATAAGGTTCTGATATTCAGCCAGTTCGTCCAGATGCTCAAGATCATCAGGCAGGCCTTTGATGCCAAAAAGATCAGTTATTCCTACCTCGATGGTCAAACCAAAGACCGCATCTCCCCCATCGAGAAATTCAATCACGACCGCAGCATCCAGACCTTCCTGATCAGTTTGAAGACCGGTGGGATGGGATTGAATCTCACTGCTGCCGATACAGTTATCCTCTATGACCCCTGGTGGAATCCAATGGTTGAAAACCAGGCCATCGACCGCACCCACCGCATTGGACAGACCAAAAAAGTCCAGGTTTTCCGGTTGATCTCAAAAGGCACGGTCGAAGAAAAGATCAATACCCTCCAGAAATCCAAACTTGACCTCTTCCAGACCATCATCGGAGATGGCCAGACAACCCTCCAACAGCTCGATCTGGCCACTATCAAAGACCTTTTCCATTACAGCGAAAACTGATAAGCACCCTCATCCTTCTCCGTTTCTGTTCCATTCGTCTCTTATACACCTCCAAGGCATTGTCAATGTAAGACATTGGCAATAAATGATGAATCTATCCTGCCCAGTATAGCCAGCAATTGGCAAGCAAAAAAAAAACCCGTCAGGCTTGACGGGTTTTTAGGGGAAAATGCTAAACTCTGTGGATAAGCTTATGGCAGCCATTCATCTTTGATCCGGGGCTTTTCTTCGGCTTTGGGATCGCTGAGGGAATAGGACTTGTCTTTTATGTTGTAGATGATCTTCACATTCTCTTTGCCGAATTCCGGTTTGGACAAAGCAAATGCCGTTGGGGTGGAAGTATCCAGATCATAGTTATAACCAAAAGTGAAATCACTGGTCTCGAGATCGGATGCCTTGCCCAATCCAAGAAAGTCAAAGTCCATGGGAAAATCGCCAAATTCATCCTCGGCTTTTGCTTTGAGTGCTGCTTCGGTGATTCTGGTAAGCACCGGGTAGATGGCTTCCATTCTTTGTTTCAGGATAGCTTCCTGTTTCTTATCATCCTGCATTTGTTTGTAGGGAAACACTATAACGAAAACCAAACCAACCAGGAACAGGATCATGATTATCTCAATGATCAATGTGTTCGATTTCTTTGTTTCAGTACCAGTAGTTTTTTTACTATCTGACATCTATCCTCCAGGGGAGTATCTTCTTTGTTGCATGCTTTTTTTTTGCCATAATTTTGTCAATTCATTTGTGGTGAGGAGGGGGTTGAAGTTAATGGTTAGTAGTGAGAAGTGAGAGGTAAGGGGTGATAGCGGTTTTCAAATCATGCTCCATTAACCTCTAACCATTAAGCACATCCTACATTCAAAATCAGTATCTTAGAAGCGGAAACTGCGTTGCAGCAAGACCTCATGAATGAGGGCTTCGTCAACTGGTTCATAGGTAAAAGTATAGGCGATTCTGAGACGCCAGGGCAGCATAGCCCGGAGAGCGGTATCGTGACGAACCAGGAGCTTTGTCCGGTTTTGAATATCTGTTGCTTCCTGAAGCGTAAAATTGTAGTCCAGATATAGTTGCCGGCCAAGATACTTGCTCATCCCTATGGAAAGATTGTTCAGAAGTATGGAAGAACTGAACTGAACAATGTCGTTGTTGAACTGCTTCAAATCTGCATAATCGGAAAATTGTTCGGAATCGGAAGTATATTCCGTGAAAAGGTTTTGGATGAAACCAACCTTGATGTTGAAACCATCCAGATGCAAAAATCTCCTGATCCGGTTTTGGAGTGGGTAGAGAATGGGAGTAAGCAGGGTTGTGTTGAGATTTTGGGATACAAAGCTGAGAGCTTCGTCCTGAAGCAGGGTTTGACGCTCAGAAGCAGAAAGGTCATCCAGAGCGCGGTTGTAACGAAGGCGGGAAAGGATCTGGGTGCTGGTTTTGTCATCTGGATTATCGCTGGTGAGTTCGAAGCTGATACGGCTCAGGAAGTCCTTTGATAAATCATTATCGGTGCGAACGTTAAGCCTGATAAGCGTGCCATCGGCAGCCCGGTTGATAAAACTGCCATCCACCCGCATCACACTTTGGGCAGCCACCATATTAAAACTAACAAAATCAACCTGAAAGAGAACTCCAAAAAAGTCTATACTACCTCGCTCCGTGGTAAACAAAGCATCCTTTACTTTCCATTTGTTGCCATCATAGAGAATATGGATGTAGCTGCTGGGCTGTACTTCGATGTTCAGTGGATAGGTCACGTAGCGCAAGTTTGATCTGAGATCAACCAACAAGTCAAGCGTGAAGGGCAAAGGAACCGTATCACTTTTGGCTTTGGGACGGGCAACATCCCGCACTGAATATATCAAACTTAGAAGGTTCTCGGTTTTGGGAGGGTAGGTAACCAGAGCATCCGCAACAAACAGATCCCCAATGATTTCCATATCATCAAATGGACCACGGACAACGGCATATCGGGAGTTTCTACCTTTCAGACCTACAGTCGTGGTTGTGTTTGCAGTGGTAAAACTTGGGATTGTAACCGGAATTCCTGAATCGGTTGTCCGGACCAAAAAAGAGCCAAGATCGAGAAAACCGATAAAGAAATGATCACTTGGGTCATCTTCAAAGGTATTCAGAATAGTGATCTTTCCATCTCCCATCCGCATGGAAGTATCGGAGAGCATGAGCTTGTTATTCTCAAACTTTCCAGTGACTTGGATATTGGTGATGGGTTCCATTTGTTTGGGGATTCTGATCTGCCCATCTTTGATGCTTAGCAGTCCATCGGAAATCAGGAATTGATCTTCAAAACTTTTAATTTTGAACTTAAGATTTGCTTTCCCGGAGGCCTGCTCAATAATCTCGAACCGGCTGGCAAGGAACTCAAAAAGCTTGGTGTCCATAGAGATGGAGATTTCTTTGTCACCATCGAAAAAGGTTTGTGTGAAGAGGTTATAATCAATGCTTCCATTGGCAGTCAGGCTTAGGCAGTCTTTGATATAGACATCCAGAGTATCGATTTTTAGTTCCTTTCCCAACTGAGCCAGATTGATGCGGACATTATCGACTGTGAGCTCTGGAGTGATGATATTGCTGGAACTGAGATCTGCAAAAAGGTTCAGGTCTCTGCCGGATGCAAAAACATCTGAGAATAGCACCCGGACACTACCATCCACAATGCACTCGATATCTTCCAGAAAAATATAGCTATAAAGAGATGTCCTGTCAAAATCAACTGTAAGATCGAGATCAACTTTGGGTTGAATGGAACTGCTGCCATTGAACGGAATCCGTTCCCGAAACTGGTTTTCGACATATCCGGAAATCTTCATTGCCGATGCATCACCTTCAACCTTTAGTTCGAGGTTCAGGGGTTTGACGGATGGCATTTCCAAACCCATGACAGAGCTATGGGCAAACACACTCTGTTTTCCATCCAGGTTATACTTCACCCGCATGGATAGATCATCAAAACTGGGCAGGAAGATATCCAATTCCTCCAGATACTTCATTACATAGGAAGTATTTAAACCCGAAATCCAGGCATCGAAAGAGAGGTCTTTTCCTTCTTTTATATTATACTTTGCGGTTACATCGAGGAAGTCATTGAGTTGCAATCGTTTCAAATCTATGATTCCATCCTGGGCCTGAGCAAAGAAATTGAAATCAACTTTTTGAGATCTGAAAGTGGAATCGATGGATTTGACCGAAGCAAAGCCGGATTCGGATTCCAGATCATAACTGAAGACGGTCTCAAATCCAAGATCAAACAACTGGTTTGATCTTATCTGCATCGCAGCCTCGGATGTGATATTGTCATCCTGCATCAGGACAAACATAGAGCCGGAAAGCAGTGGATCCAGATTTTGAAGCTCTTCATTTGCATAGACATCTGCCACCCGGATGCCATCCATCCTGATATCGGCGGTGATGGTTCTTTCCAGCAGATCACCAACGATCTCAAGGTTCAGACCTTTGTCACTGATCAGATTTATATCTGCCAGGTAATGATCTTTGCCTGTTTCCTGCATGGGAACAAGCCGGATGAGTCCATTCATTAGCCCGGTATCGTAAAGCCGATAATAGACACTAAGATCGTTAAGATACACAATGGCATCAGGATAGCCATTACCAAAAATCACATCGAACTCAAGCGAGCCGTCAACCACCAGATCCTGTCCAAATTGCTCGATGGCATTGGTCGTCACTTGTCCGGTCAAGTTATCCTGTCCCAGATCATAAGATCCGGAAGCGCTGATGAACTGGTTTTTCCAACGGGCATTTTCAAAACCAAAACTGACGGTTTTGTCTTTGAAGCCTCCCTTTATTCTCAGATCGTTCAATACCTGAGCCGGCATGTTCTCTTTGGCTTTGTAACTGATGGTGTTTGAACTCAAGCTGTAATCCACAACCGGCTCGGATACTGTTCCACTTACAGTTACAACTCCTGAAACTGATCCATCCAATTTGTCATAAAAGACACCGGGAAGGATCGAGCGGAGTTCAGCAACTCCCGAAATCCGGGCAGTCCTGAAGTTCGGATAGCCCTTTATGGCAGCATTGAGGTCTAAGACGCAAGAATTGTAGTCCAATCCCGAAACAGTGAGTTCTGCATCTTCGTGATTGGCTTTCAGGTTTAAAAATGATGCTGCGAGTTTATGTTGGGCAGTGGCTATCCTTGTATCCCAGGCAATAGTATTAAGATCAAAAATCCATGGGGCATTCTTCAAGGTCTGATAAGCTCTGAAAGACGCTGATATTTCGGTGGTCAATTCTTCAAAAAGTGGACAACTTATTCCTGAGGGTTTGAAGGTGCTAAGTTCACTTTGAAGAGAGAGAAAAACACCATCCCGCAATACTGAACTGGCAGATAATTGCCCTCCCCCGGGGAAGAAACCGCTAAGGCTGATGAAAGTAGAACCGGATTTGACGGTTTGTTTTTGAAATTGACTGTCTGCTTTGGGGTTAATAATCTTGATGGTGACTCCATTTATCTGCTGAGAAACATTCAATGTATCAATCCCAGGCAGGGCAAGGGGGAACTTTCCATTGAATCGAAAACTGCCGTTTGATATGGTGATATCTTCAAACCAGGAACTTAGATCGGGGATTTCGAACTCTTTTGAGGGTTCCTTGCTTTTTCCTGGAGAGTAGTTATATGTGACAAAGGGGTCGAATAATCTGATCTCGGTGATAACTTTGCTCATGTTGTAGGGGGGCAGAACCAATTGCAATAGATCATATTTTACTCTTAATTGCTTAAACTTCAGATCAAGCGAACCATCATTCATGCCAAGCCGGAAATCACTTACAATGACCTGTGTATTACTGAGAGAAAGATTACCGATAGAAACCTTGGAGGAAAGTGATGCAGATAACTCCCTTTCCAGATAAGCTCTGATCACATCCTGCAGGTCAATAGCATACCACAATACAAAAAAAACCGTATTGATGATAAGTAAGACCAGTACAAGTATGAACAGGGCTTTTGGTTTCTTCATGGGCTATCCGCAGTTACTGCTTGCGTAAAGTTCCTTCCGAAAGCAGATACCTGATCGATGCTGATTCTGCCAATTGAGGTTCATGAGTGACGATCACAAATGTCTGTCCAAGCTCTTTGTTTAACCTCTTCATGGTTTCCCAGACCTCAGAGCTGTGCTCCGGATCGAGATTGCCTGTGGGTTCATCCGCCAGAATGATCTTGGGAGAATTGCACAGAGCACGGGCTATGGCAACCCGTTGCTGCTCTCCCCCACTGAGTTGAGCCGGGTAGTGATCCATCCGTTTGTCAAGTCCAAACCAGGTGAGCAGTTCCCTTGCTCGGATGCTGCTTTGAGACCAGGACTTTCCTGCTATCATCATCGGCATTGCAATATTCTCCAGGGCTGTCAGATCCTCAATCAGGTAATGAAACTGAAAGACAAAACCGAGATCCAGGTTCCGTATCTGCGAGGCATCCATCGAATCTGAACTCACTTCCTGATCAAACAAAAAAACCTTTCCACTATCAGGACTATCCAACAGACCAAGTATATGCAACAAAGTGCTTTTACCACATCCGGACTGGCCAGTGATGCAAACCATGCTTCCCGACTCAATCGCGATGTTCGTTTTACGCAAAACCTGGATTTTCTCGCTGCTGTCCTGATATGTTTTGCACAGGTCAGTTCCTTTCAGGCAAATCATTATGACTCCACTATGGTGTTTAGTTTATTGGGGCAGATAGTTTGGCAGGATGCAATCATTTGTTTCGTAAGACATCAATTATCTGCAGTTTGGATATCTGTTTAAGAGGTATGAAGATACAAGCAAAGCACATCATGGTTGCCACCAGAAAAATCGCAAGTTGATTGATTGGCGATATGTGCATGGCCAGAGTATCTATAAAATACACCTCACCCTTGAGCTGATAAAAACCTTGTTTCACGACTGCCCAGGAAGATAAAACTCCAAGTAACTGCCCGATCAGGACAGAAGCAACACAAACCAGGGCTATTCTGTAATAAAAAAGCCGGCGGATAACACGATCTGTGGCGCCAAGTGTTTTCATCACAGCAATTTCAGCTTTCTTCTCATAGATCAAAGCTGTGACTGTACTGATGACATTTATTCCGGCGATCAGAACTAAAAAACTGAATAAGATAAAAATCAACCACTTCTCGAGAATAATCAAGCGAAATAATCCCTGATTATGGACGTTCCAGGGGCTGGCATAATACTGCTCTGGTATCAGTGCCTCGAATTTGGTGCTGATCCTTTCAGCTTTATCTATATACCTGTCATGCAGTTCAATATCTATGTAGGTGATCCTGTCCTTGCTTCCCAAAAGCTCGGAAGCAAAGTCCATCCTACATAGGATTAGCCCCCGGTCGTATTCATAGAATCCAGAACGGTATAACCCGGAGATAACTGCTTTGCGTTCAGATGGATAGAAACCCATCGGAGTAACTCTTTCAAGCTGAGGATATACTATCGCAGTGGTATCTCCCACATCCAAACCCAGTTCCTTTGCCAGGTGATAGCCAACGATGATATGTCCATAAGCAATTGTCTGTTTTGGGGTTGGAGCCGATACATATTTCCAGAATGTTGCCCGGGGCAAATCAGCTTCCTGGTATGATTTGAGATAGCACCCTCTTACTTTGTTATCATGCTGCATCATGACAGAATTGGTAAGGACTGGAAAAACACTCTTTACTTCTTTTTGTTGTTTTAAAACTTCGTTAAACAATTCTGTTTCATATAGTTCCATAGTTCTTTCTGAAGCAGAGGATATACTGATATGAGCTATTGTATCAAGAGTGAGTTTTTTAAGCGTTCTTTGATATCCCTCGAAGAGATTGAGACCAGAACTTAAGATTGTTACAGACAGCACGATGCCAATGATCATAAAAAGAAAACCAAAGCTGAACAGGGTTCGGTATGGCTCTCGCATATACCTGTTGAACCAGAAACGTTCAAGTTGAGTGATCATGTTTCTTATTTGATTTTATCCAGGTTTAGGGAATCTGCGATGGAGATCATGGATTTTGTGTTGTTGTTTGTTCTGTTGATTAAAAGTTCTGAGATAAGTCCCATGGAAATGAACTGGAGTCCGGCTAAAATCAAAAGAATACCGAGAAAAAGTAGCGGCCTATTATATAGTGGCTGTCCCAGAAAGAACTTCAAACAGCTAAGATATGCTGTTACACCCAATCCCAGCAAGGATGAGATAATCCCTATCCGGCCAAAAAGATATAACGGGCTTTTCATGTATTGCGTGACCATTTTTACGGTCAGGAGATCAAAAAAACCTCTTAAGTATCTTTCAATACCATACTTAGATTTGCCATACTTACGGGCCCTATGGCAGATAGGGATCTCACTGATCCGATAACCAAGAGCTTGGGCAAGAGCAGGTATGTAGCGATGCATTTCACCATAAAGACACAATTCCTTGATCAATGACCTGCGATAGAGTTTGAATCCGCAATTATAGTCCCTGAGCTTGAGCCGGAATACTCTGGAAGTTACATAGTTAAACAACTTGGAAGGCAAGCGTTTATGAAAAGGATCCTGTCTGTTTTTTTTCCAGCCGGAAACAAGATCATAGCCTTGGTTGATTTGCTTGATAAAGTTACCAATCTCGGCAGGATCGTCCTGCAGGTCACCATCCATAGTGAAGACCAAATCTCCACTTACCAGATCAAATCCATATTGCAGGGCTGCGGACTTGCCAAAATTCCTGCGAAACTTCACAATTTTAACGAAATGGTTTTGCCTGGCAATACTGGATAATACTTCAAATGTGTTATCTCTGCTGCCGTCATCAATAAAAACGATTTCGAGATCTGAGGCATGGCATAGCTGTGGGCTCTGATCTCTTTGCTCCTGGCTATCAGAACCAAGTGTGTTCGCTATAATCTCATCACACAATTGCTGGATGGAGTCCTGCTCATTCAGGACAGGGATAATGAAAGAAAGCTTCATAACTCCTCTTCTTAGATAAAGATAGCTGCCAGGGACATGCAAATGCCCGAGACAATTGGAATCTTAATATTATCATCGATCCTGATTACCCAGAGTTCCGCCAGGGTTGCAGAAAGGGCACCCCAAAATGCAATCCAGGGTCTATCCATAAAGAAAAGTCCAAACACAAGGCAGGATATAAAGCATGCCAAACTTCCCTCCAATGTTTTGCTCAATCCCAGGATTTTACGTTTACCAAGATTAATCCCAACCACAGCAGCAAAAGTGTCTCCAATTGCAAGAAATGACAAAGCACTAAAAGCAATCACAGGCTCAAAGAATGCAATGCAAAGCATACTGGAAAAAAGCAGATATGTGGCACCAGTGAAATCTCTTAGCTCGTGACGGCGCATGATCAACCCAAACAGCCTATGAAAGAAACGACGGAATGATGGCTGCCACAAGCGATAGAACTCCACGATCATAGCCACCACAAAAGCTGCAAACAAAATACAAAAACCAAGCCGTCTTTTATCTTGCAGAACATATCTATAGGTAAATGGAATTATCAGAGAGGAGATATGAATTAACTTGCGCAGGGATTCATTTTTGAAGTTCATTTAACTGCCAAACAGATAGGACTTTGTGACCTTTATCAGTAAAGATGGTTTGTTCTTGAGCAGAGTGATAAAGAAGGATTTGAGTGTTCTTGCTTCAGAAGGTACCTGTCCCAGCATACTGATCAGTTCATCTGCTCTGGTGTCACTCATTTTCTTGGCCTTATTGGCGAGAATCAACATTGTCTTGTGCAAGGAACCATAGCGTTTGTTCCATTTCTGCTGATATACTTTGAGATAAGCACTGCTGCAGTTTCCGGCTTTGACAGCTTTTGCTGCAATAATACCAGCATTTTTCCCGGAGAACAATGCTGTGCCTATTCCAGCACCCGTAAGGGGATTAACCATTCTGGCAGCGTCTCCGGCAAGCATAAATCCATCTGAGTATATTCTTTCCGGAACTGCAATTGGTATGCCTCCTGCGACTGGATCTTGAATAGAGCACCGAGTTTCTCCCTCACAACCAAAGAACTCTGGAAATTTGCTCTTAATGAAGTTATCGCAATACTCTTTTGCGGTTTTACCCTTTGCAAGATCCGGGCATATAGCCAAACCACCATTTGCACAGAAATCACCCTTTGGGAAAACCCAGGCATATCCACCGGGAGCGATGTCCCTGCCGATATAAATATGCAGCCGGTCTGGATCTATCCCTGGGTGGCAAATCCTGTATTGATAGGCTGCTTCGATCTCACTGGTGCTAAGTTTTGTTTTCAGGCCAGCCAGTTCACCCAAGCGGGATTCGATGCCATCGGCAGCAATCAGGATTTTGCATTTTACTTCAAAACTTGCATCTGCGGTCTTAATGGTCACAGACCTTTGCTCTATGGGATCTGAAGATATGGTAGTATTTCCTTGAGATTTCTGGTGATTTAAACAATCCTGGACAGCAACAACAGATGCTTCAGTGATTAGTTCTGCTCCACTGGAAATCGCATTATCCACAAGATACTGGATGAACTTGGTTCGATGTAAAATTGCCCCTGAACCGATGTTGTCGAAAATTAGCTCTTCCCCTCCGGGAGCATGTAAAACAAGTCCAGATACCAGTTTGGCAATGCAATCCTGGGGAATTTCAATATCAGTATCCTTGAAATAAATACCTTCAGCACATCTGGTTGGATATCCGGGAACCTTTTCCCTCTCAACCAAAAGGACAGAAACGCCACCCTTGGCAGCAAACCATGCAGCCGCTGCACCGGCAAGTCCTGCCCCTGCTACAATAATATCATAACTTTCTTTGTTAGGTGTGTCTTTCATTGCTCTTTGTGCCAACCATTCAAATAATGGAGTGCGTGAAGTAGTATGTATGATGTATCAAATAAGTTCCATACCCCAAAATCTCACGTCACACGCTTCATATCTTGTTTACTTTCAGCAGTTAAAGCACCTACTGGACAGGATATAACACAGATCCCACACTCGGTGCATAGTTCTTCATCGAAAACTAAGCTCTCAATATCCATCATGATAGCTGAGACTGGACAGACAGCTATACACGTGGCACAGCGATCACAGATATCAAAGTTCACTTTCATGCCAATCTATCACTCTGATGATGTTTGGTGCTTTCCAGTTGAAGAGAAAGTCAATTTTCCTGTTCTTAGGCAATGACTTACCAATATATTCAGTTAACAATTTCTCAGAAACTTCATCAGATATCTCATTACTACAGAGAAACACAGGATCAGAATTGTCTTGTCCAAAAGGTATGAATGTCTCAAAAATCTCCCAGCTTTCTCTGTTTATATCGGAAAGAAGCAACTCAGCATCATATTGAATATACTGCAGATCACTCTCCGGTTTGAAGTTCTGGGAAACATATTGTTTATAACATGTCAGAAAATCATTGTAGGACTCTGGCTTCATGGTAAAACCAGCAGCTTTAACGTGACCGCCAAACTGGATAAGATGCTCTTTGCAATTGGAAAAGGCCTCAGTCATATTAAAACCATCTGAACATCTACCCTCACAGACGATTACTCCGTCCATCCGTTTGAGAAATATTGCGGGAATTCCAAGTTGGTTTACAGTGTATGAAGCAGCAGTCCCCAAAAGAGGATAAGGTAAGCTGTTGTTGTCATCGAAATGGATGTATGAATCCCCTGCGAAATCCTCGATCAAACTGTCCATTAGTTTAAACACTCGGTTAAGTTCACATTCCCAGTCGTTTTTTTGTTTTTCCAATTGCTCAAAGTGAGCTGCTTTTTCTTCACCCATCTGCAACAGAAAACGCATGGCAAGGTGGTTTCCTCCGTCTTCTCTGCCATTTGCGATCAGACGAGCTGTGGATTGAATAAAACCCCAGATATCAGAGACACTGCTTATGCGGGGATGATTTCGACACAGGAAGTCGATGCTGCTATCTTTAAGAACAGAAAACCTGTCAATTGCATAACGGGCAATTGCCCAATTTACTCCAATCAGTGGTACCTTGTCTGCATAAGAACCAACTGCAGTCCAGAAATAATAACAGTCATCCACCTCATGCTGCAAAACCCTGGATAGATACCTGATCAGCATCAGGACAACACCGACACCAGCCAGCTGTTTGAATGGATAGTTGCAATTAGAAAGCTGAGGATTCATGATTGCAAAGGCATTGGGAAGTGTATCTTTTTGAATGATATGATGGTCAATTATGATCACTTCACACCCAAGTGCATGAAGTTTTTCCACACCTTCCTTCGAGCTAATCCCATTATCTACAACTATCACAAGCTTGTAGCCATTTCTGTGGACGTATTCTATCAGAGAGTTTTGGATGCCATGCCTTTCGGTTTCACGATTGGGAATATAGTAATTGTGAGCCTGATAACCACAAGTGCTGAGAAACCTGTAGAGAATATAAGTACTGCAAATTCCATCAGGATCATCATGTCCAAAGATCAGAAGTGGTTGATTTTGGTACATGGCATGAGTGATTCTTTCAATTATCTCTTCAATATTGGCAAAAAGTGACTCATCAGGGAATTGTTCAGGGTTTGGGCTATCCAGTTCATTATTCAGGAGATCGCTGGGATCATGGAAGGATAAATCCCTTTTCTGTTGAAGCATTTGTCTTAGAGAGAGTTTCTTCGAGGGTGGAAGCCATCTTAGCTTCATTCAGCAAGTTCCTCTTTAACAGGAATATAGCGCGGTTCTCTTCGACTTGATTCACGGCTGAAAATATCAAAGCCGGTAATGCCCAGCATCATCATCACAGCAGTATCTTGCATTTTGTTTGTTTCGATTTCACCTCGCCGGGTCAGTTTTACACCAACATCGATCCGATTCAGATCTTTCTTGAGATTAAAGGAGAGGCCAAGCGTAGCGCTTATCTCATTCAGTGCATTATCTTCCTGGTCATTGAACTGCAACCGTCTGTAACTTATTCCAGTTCGAACAGGTAGACGGCTGAACCAGTTTTTCCTTTCCTGACTTGGTTCGCGGGCAAGGCCCAAAGCCAGTTTCCAGCCATCCTGATCACCAAAATCACTTTTCCCTGAAGGTTCATAGATCACATCTGCTGCCAGTTTATACTCATCCATTGGCAGGATTGTGGCAGACACCCCGATTTGCTCCGGGATCTTGTATTTCTCATCATTTGTTTCACTTTCAATAACCCAGGAACCACCATTGGTCCCAAAGGAGCGTTTTTGTTCTCCTTTCAAGGTTCCGGACAATGTATAATAAGTGCCAAGGGCAAACTTATCTCCACCCCATATAGCTCCCAAAGTTGCGGTTGGATTTTTATATGAGTTTGTGAGTTTTTCCCAAGTGTTGAAAATCCCACTTTCGCTGAATTGAGAGAATTCCTGGGTATCGTGACCAAAATAATAGTTGACCCCAAGGCCAAGTTTAAGTCTTTTGAATGCATAGGAATAGATTGCATCAACCCGGTAAAGATAGCGATCCATAGTTTGTTTTTCAATGATGGTCAGGTCCCCGGAACTGAAGCTTGTTTGATTCTCAACCACACCTGAGGCATAGGAATTGAATTGAAAACCAAGTCGGTGACCATAATATGGGATACTGATGCTAAAGTATGGAAAATCAAATGAGTTGTCCCGATATTTCCGGCTTATACCTGAATTAGTCTCATAGTTTGAATATCCAAACAGAAGTCCGGTTGAGAACAGACCCCGGTTTGGAGTATGATTCATGGCAGGATTGGAAAACCCAGTGTTGACCCGGAAGATATCACTGCTTCCGGCATCTCCCATTCCCATGCTATAGATGTCGCAACCATAATACTTTACCGGATATCCCCGATAGGACAGAATGGAGTTACCAGCACTTAGCATAATTACCATAATCATTAAACTTATGCATAATGTAAATCTTTTCATTTTCTGCTTCCTCTATGTGGTTTTACAGGATCTGGTGGAATTCTGAAGAATTTATGAGCATTTTCAAATGTTTTTTCTGCTACATCAAGTGGATTCATCTCTTTGATTTCAGCAATTTTTTCTACAACCAGGGGCAGTAAAAGCGGTGTATTTCTCACTCCTCTGTGCGGATGAGGTGGAAGATAGGGACAGTCGGTCTCGACCATTATTTGGTCCATTGGTGCCAAACGGATAACGTCGGCCAGATTAGAATTTGGATAAGTTATTGTACCGGTAAAAGATATCATCCATCCCTCATCCAATACCTGTTGTGCAAAAACTATGTCTCCAGAAAAACAATGGAAAACGGCATGTTTGACTTCGCACTTTTTCAGGATTTGATAGCACTCCTGATGAGCATCCCTGTTGTGAATAACAAGGGGAAGATCATAATCCACTGCCAGGTGTGCCTGATTTCGAAACACCTCCCGTTGAACCGGATATGGTGACAGGTTTCGAAAGAAATCAAGCCCTACTTCCCCAATGGCTACAACTTTGCGCTCTCTGGCAAGTTTCTTGACAACCTCTGCATCAAAGTCAGTTGCATCATGCGGATGAAAACCAACCGTCGAGAATATATGCAGGTTCTTTTTAGTCAGGGCATGCGAGGAAATCGACGTTTCCTTGTTGAATCCGATGTTTATTATGTATTCAATTCCACTGCTAAAGCATTTACTGATCAGGAGTTCCCGGTCTTCGTCAAAGTCAGGCAAGTCCAGATGTGCATGTGTTTCAAATAACTTCATTCTGAGTATTAAACCCCTTTTTACATTTGGAAACAAGACATTTACATCCCTTGTTTCTTGTCAAGCGTGATTTCCTAATAGCTTGATTACTGAACCAAGTATAACTAAAGTATGGATCGAGGAAACATAAGCTCCTATAGGCGATTTTGTTACCATATTCTATTCTTGGTAAAATCAAAGTCTTGTTGTTGTGATATTTGTTTTATGCTTTGTCACTGAGTTCGAGCCATCTTTCTATGGCAATGGAATGGCGATTATTTAGTTCAGCAAGCTCATGACTGATGTCCTGATAATCATGATGACTGAGGGCATTCAATGGATTAGCCAGCTTTTCATCTAACTGAGTTAAGCGTAATTCCAGTTTTTCGATCTCTTTCTCCAAGGCTTCAAGCTCACGCATTTCATTGTATGACAATCCATTCTTTTCTCTTTTGGGACGGTAGATTCTAATGGCTTCTGCCTCAAATTCCTCCTCTTTTTCATAGCGGTGCACAAGGAGATAGTCCGAGTAGTTTCCTGCAAATTTTCGGATTACATCCTTTTCAAAACAAAAGAGATAGTCAACAGTTCTGTCCAGAAAGAAGCGATCGTGAGAAACCACCAGCAGGCATCCATCGAAGGCATCAAGATAGTCCTCCAGTATCTCCAGAGTGCGGATATCGAGATCGTTGGTTGGCTCGTCGAAGATGATAAAGTTTGCGCCAAACATCAGTGCTTTAAGCAGATAAAGCCGTTTTCTCTCACCTCCTGATAATGATGCGAGTTTCATCTGCTGCATCTTCCCATCAAAGAGAAAGCGTTGCAACATTTCTGTTGCAGTGAACTTTGTTCCATCCTTGGTTTTTATCACTTCAGCATACTGAGCAATATAATCATAGACCCTCAGATTGGGATCAAAACTAAGCTCATCCTGCTTGTAATATGCAAAGTGGGTATTGAGACCATGTTTTATCGAGCCACTATCAGGTTCTTCTTCTCCCATGATGATCTTAAGCATTGTGGTCTTTCCGCAACCATTTGCCCCGATGATCCCTATTCGCTCTCCCGGTTGGAAATTATGGTCAAAATCAATAAACAACTGTTTACCTGGATAGCTTTTGGAAATCTTGTGCAATTCGAGTATGGTTTTCCCAAGACGGTCGGTTTGAAAGGAGATGTCAAGTTCGGCATTGGAGATAAGATAGGACTTGGATATTAGTTCTTTAACACGATCGATGTGATTTTTGGGTTTGGATGTCCTGGCTTTGGCACCTCTTGAAAGCCAGTCCAACTCTTTTTTTAGCTGAGCTTTGCGTCTTGTTTCCTTACGGATGACGTCCGTCTCCCGCAGAAGTTTTCCCCTCAGAAAATCTGAGTAACCACCATAATAGTTGTAAACCATGGATTTATCGATATCGATAATTCTATTTGCAACAGCATCAAGAAAATACCGGTCGTGGGTAACAAAAATAAGAGCTCTATTCAAAGAGAGCAGATGATCCTGCAACCATTCAATTGTATCCAGATCGAGATGATTGGTGGGCTCATCCAGAATAATCAGATCGGCCTTTTGAACCAGTACCCGGGCAATATCTGCCTTGCGTTTTTGCCCACCGGAAAGATTCTCCATCTTTTGATCAAAATCAACCAGGCCAAGGCGATGAAGGGTTGCCTTTACCACGTGTTCAAGCTCAGGATCAATCCTCTCACCTTGAGCATGCTGCAATATCGTGGAAGCCGGATCAAAAATGGGATCCTGAGGTAAATATGAAACACTTAAATCATTACGATAAATAACACTGCCAACATCTGGTTCATCCAACATTGCAATCAAGCGTAGCAATGTTGTTTTACCACTACCATTTATGCCGATAATTCCAATTCTGTCATTGTAGTTAATACCCAAAGAAAATGAAGATAGAATAGTTCTTTCACCAATACTGCGGGATGCTTTTTCGATAGAGACAATGATATCTGATGGCATAAATCAATGGCGTCCCTGAGGCGATTCGAACGCCTGACCTTCGCCTTCGGAGGGCGCTACTCTATCCAGCTGAGCTACAGGGACGCAAGTCATGGGCAAAAAATCTGAGGGGGGATATTTGTCAATGCTTTTCAATTTTTCGGATAAACTCACTCTTCCCCATCAGGAGTTGAGTGGCATAGGGACTTAGTAGTTTTACAATGCCAGCCATCTTGTCCGAGAGTTGTCTGATTTCCCACTGCGCGTGCAGATCACTACGCAATCGAACAAAGTGATAGAGTTCCCGTAAATTGAATTTGGCAACAACACTTACAGGGCTTGCATTGGTAAGACAGTAATTGTTCAGAAGGGGATGGATGGTATTGAGTTTCGCCACCAAGTTATCAATTTTTCTGAACAATGGCTTCCACTGTTCTTTACCGATATAATTCAAAACATTGGGAGGCAGGATATTGCTTTTACCAGTGAAGTTGTTCTTCTTGAGTAAGGTACACATTCTGTGACGTTTGAATTGAGCCCAGCAGCACTGACTCATAATTAGTTCAAATGTAAAAGAACTTAATTCAAAAGCGCGGGGCATTTTATCCCAGTAGTTTGTTTCCGAAAACAACTCAGACCAGAAATGTCTCTTTTGCCTTGGTGACATGTTGCTTGCATAAGTGAGAGCATCAACATAACTCAGGTTGGTGCTTTCATGGATGATTGCTGACACTATTCTATCATCGGGACTGCAATCATAGCCAATTAGCGAAACACTTCGCCTTGTGCCTGTTTTGTTGATATTCTGGATGTGTTTAAGACAAATCTGCTTTCTGGGTTTTTCTTCTACATATCTCAGCAGGGAGGGAGAAATATCTATTACACTGTCATATAAATACTTGTGAAGCTGTTTAGCTTCGTCAAGATCGAGTTTACTAAGTCTGCGAAGGAGGACTTCGAGGTTTCTGGCATTGATCGTCATTCCCAGCTGGGTTTTAGTACATAGAGGCAGGATGTATCTTGCATCCTCTTTTGCTATTGTATCCAGCTCTCTGGATTGGAGATCGGGAAAGTCAACTTGTAACCGCTGTTTGAGTTGTTCAATTGATTTCTGGTATGCAGAGAACAGGGAATGCATTATATCTATATACTCATTCCTGTGCTCGTTCGATAACTCAGCAGGAACAATAAAATCATTCTGGAAAGTTACATAGCGTTGGGATTTTTCGGTGAAAGAGGCAAGCCGGGAACGTTGGATATGCTCTGTCAGGTATCGGGAGATGCCAATAATGTCTATGTTGAAGACAGCATGTTCGGCAATGGAGGCATGCCCCATCTCAAAGATGATATTCTGATTTGAACTCCTGGCTTTTTCGATTTCTCCCAAAGCCTCATGGCGTAAAACGTCAACTGCCTTGGGGCTACGGCTTATCCTTGCATAGGCAGCAGAGATCACTTCGGGACTGGCCTGAGGTGAATTTATGTATTTATCAATCAGTGATTTATCTATGTTGTAACCAGCTAACACAACTTTCATTGGTTTCACTCCAAATTTAAAAACATCTGGGAATTTTTTGATATAAGTTCAAAAGCCAATAATCTCAAAGAATGGCATCAACGCTGCTGGCACCAATCCGGTTAGCTCCTGCCTGGATGAGTTTTCTTGCTTGTTCATTGGTTTTAATACCACCAGAGGCTTTTACTCCAAGCTTGGGACCAACTACCCGGCGCATTAAGGCAACAATTTCTGGATTAGCTCCGGATGTGCCAAAACCTGTGCTGGTTTTTACAAAATGAGCTCCCGCTGCCTTGCAGAGCAGACATGATATAATTATCTGTTCTTCGGTTAAATAACAGGTCTCAAGAATAACTTTGAGCAGGACTCCCCGATTAATGCAAAGCGAGGCAACCTGTCGAATTAATGATAACGCTAACTCATATTGAGCATCCAATATGGCTGGAATATTTTGCACCATGTCAAGTTCATCAATTCCAAGGGCAACAACGGCTTCGGCTTCAGCTATCACTGCATCAATTTCATTAGCTCCCAAGGGGAAGTTGATCACTGTGCAGGACTTGACTTCAGAACCTAACTCACTTACCACCAACGGAATAAAATGTGAATTCACACACACCGATGCACAGTTATGCTTCCTTGCGGTTCCGCATAGGGCTCGAACGGTGTCTGAAGTAGTATCAGCTTTCAGAACTGTGGCATCGATTAGACTGGCAATATTGACAGCCTCAGAAACCGTCCGGTCTGGCATTTTGGCCCGGCATTCAAGGCAATTGAGACAAATCTTGTGTTCTCCCCCACATCGGCATAATCCCTTGTCAGGGAACAATTCACGGGCTAACTTTTCAATATTATTCATTTTTACTCCTTTGGGAAGCTAACTGTCCACAGGCCCCGAAGATATCAGCACCTGCACTCTTTCTGACAGTAACGGATTTTTGCAAAGGCATTAGCAATGCAAGGAACTTTGAGACTTCTTCTGCATTTGGACTTCTGTAGGCAAAACCATCAATCGGGTTCAGGGGTATAAGATTGACCTTACAGGACAGGTCTCTGGCATAAGTCATCAGAGCTTTGGCATCGGAAAGGGTCATGTTTAGTTCCGGAATCATGATATACTCCAGGGTAATCCTGTATGAGGTCTTTGCCCGGAAGTACTTCAACGCCAGTTTCAGTTCCTGGAGTGGATAAGTCTTGTTCATTAGCATGATCTGACTCCGCTTGGAATCCATTGCTGCATTCAAAGAAACAGCCAATTTGGTTTTGACTCCACTATCTGCCAGCAGTTTGATCTTGGGAACTATTCCACAAGTGGAGATCGTTGTGCGGCGTGGACTGAAAGAGATGCCACGTTCAGCTTGTAGTATCCGAAGTACTTGCAGTACGGCTTCCAGGTTGTCCAAAGGCTCACCCATTCCCATAAAGACCAGATTCGTGATCTTTTCCTTATGATTTTCTCTGGCAACAAGCAAAAACTGAGAGATAATCTCAAGGGCGGTCAGATTTCGTTGAAACCCACCTTTACCAGTGGCACAGAAATGGCATCGGTGAGGGCAGCCAACCTGGGACGAGATGCAAAGTGTACGTTTTTTGGAAGAGGGGATCATAACAGTCTCTATTAGATGGTTATCCTTCAGCTTGATAACATACTTGATTGATCCGTCCTGGGAAGTGGCATGGCTAATGATTTTTGGTAACTTAAAATCAAAGGTTTTCCAAATCTCATCTCTGAACTGCTTGGGAAGATCAGACATCTCCTCAGGGTTATAAACATGTTTTTCATAAACCCATTTCAAAAGTTGATATGCCCGGTATTTGGGATGACCATAGTCTAATAGTTGAGCTACAACAGCATCTGGTTCAGTAGTATAGAATGATTTTAACATGGTTCGACAATTAGCGTGCTGATTATTTTCAGTTTTTTAAATTGCTCGAGCGGAACATCAATAAGCTCCTGATCATCACTGGTCAGAAATACTTTTTTATTGATCACATCAATCTTGTAAACTATAAATTTCTTGCTTTCGAATTCCACGCAGACACCGATATCCGGAAAGTCCTTAGCTTCTTCAAGATAGAAGTCCTCTTCAAAATTCAAACAGCACAGCAGTCGCCCACATGGACCTGATATCTTGGAAAGGTTTCCCGCCAGATTTTGATCTTTAGCCATTTTTATTGTAACCTGATTGAAGCGTTTCAGGAAAGTTCCACAGCAATACTGTTTTCCACACATACCAAATCCACCCAGCCGACGAGCTTCGTCTCTGCCTGTGGTTTGATGCAATTCTATTCTGGTTTTAAATACCATTGCAAGTTCACGCACAAACTGGCGGAAATCGATCCTGCCATCAGAAGTGAAGAAGAAAGTAAGTTTATTGCCATCAAATTGATAGATAGCTTCAATCAGCTTCATTTCAAAGGGATAGCGCTCCAGAATGCCCAGGAACTCATTTGCTGCTTTTTCTTCTTCCTGGGCAATTGTGTTCAAACGATTTATGTCCTCTTCTGATGCTATGCGGCGTATCCGCCCGATGGAACCACTTTCATATCTGGCTTCCAATTCGGGACTGCTCACACTCAGATGCATCACCTGGGCAATGTCCTCTCCCCTTTCAACTTCAACCAGTATAAGATCCTCGGGACAGATTTGCAGATTTGATGGGTTCTGGTAGTATCCAAGGCGTCCAGTTCGAAACTCAACCTCAATGAATTCATGTAAGGTGCCATCGCTTTCCGGGAGACGCGGATTAGAACCAATTACGGAAAGGTATTCCGGTATTTTAGAATTTTGGTCTGTGCTCATAAATTTTACTGTAAAGTTCCTTTTCAGTTTCTGATAATGCAAGTTTTCTGCGTTGTTTTACTTTTTGGGCTGTCTCTAAGAAAGCCTCAAATCTATGTGTTGTTATCGAGTCTGCTTCACCCCAGGAAAAATCCGGAATGAAATCTGAGATCAATGCCCGTCCCCAAAGATTTGAAGCGCAACCAATTACACATCCGGTGTTGATAGAACAATTTATGCCAGTTTTTGTATGATCTCCTATCACACAACCCATGAATTGGCTACCGCTATCAACTTTGTGCCTGGTTGTATAGGAATAAATACTAACTGGTTTATAGTTGTTCTTCAAGTCGCTATTATTGGTGTCAGCTCCAAGATTTACCCATTCTCCCAAATATGCATGCCCCAGAAAGCCATCATGCTGCTTGTTCGAGTATCCTTGAATGATACAACCCTCCAGTTCGCCACCGATCTTGCAAACTGGCCCAATCGAAGTGTTACCATAGATTTTTGCTCCTACTTTGATCAAGCATCTCTTACCTATGTAACAAGGACCTTCGATCACGGAGTTTGGCATAACTACTGTGTTGCTGTCTATCACAATCGGTCCGGAAGAGGCATCCAGAACAACACCTGGCTTGAGTATCACGTTTTCTCCAATCCAGACATTATATGGGTTTAGGATTGAGACACCCATCTCGGTCTCAAAGAAATTTTCATTTTCGTAGAAAAACTCCTGGAAGTCATAATCCAACAGGCGTGCATTGTCGTGGATAACATCTGCAAGGTGATGATAATGTTCAATTTTAATATTTACTTCACTGGAAGGATCAGAAGCATTTTTATCAACTTTGGATAATCCAGTTGTTTTAACAGAGTATGGTCTGGATTCCTTATTGAGTCCAACCATATACTCATGGGCAATGGAAACAAGCTCGTTATAGGATGATATCTTCCTTTCATCTCCAACTTTCCTGACAAGAGCCATAATTAGATCACCAGACCAAACTACCTGGCCCGGTTGCATGGATGATATAAAAAGACTGGCTTCTGGAGATATTTTAATTCTGCTGTTCACATAGAATTCTGCCTGGCTGGAATTGATCTCCCAGTCTGGATGTCTTTCCTGATAAAGATGCAACAGCTCCGAAGCTATAATCACGGAATCGCTATCTGCCGAAAGTATCTGACTTAGGCGTTGGCGTAGTTTTAAGATACCACAGCGGAGGTCGCCAACGCTGCGGGTTTGGGTAATTGGGTAAAAATCGCTTGACCGATCATCATCAAAGATTGTCAGTTTCATCATCACTCCTTTGTGGATACAGCTTTTGGGGTGGTTTGAGCTTTGCTAACAATTTTCTTATAAGGTCTTTTCCCATGCCACACAAAAAGATTGAACTGCCCGAGCAGCATTGTGAAAACCAGAAAGAAGGTCTGAATTACAAACCAAACAGGATAAAACATTACCATTTTACCCGTAACCCCAAAAAACCTACGGGCGTTGTAGATGACTTCATGTTCAATGGCTATTCTGGTTAAAAACAATATCAGAGCCAATTTCCAATTGAAGAAAAATAAAAGCATGGTCCCCCAAAACATAAATGCCATGGACAGCAAAATAAAAAAGAACTCAGGATCATACTTGAGCTGATACTTCATATTTGATGCCCATCGGCTGCGTTGGTTGACAAGGTGTTTCCAGCTCATTACTGGCCTTGTATATGTAAAACTCTTGGGATCAAAATTGAAAATTATCTTCATCCCCTGTTTGCGCATCAGTTGCATCAGGTTTACATCGTCTCCTGAAATCAGATGCCTGATCTGTTCAAAGCCACCCACCTTGTAAAAGGCATCCCGACGATAGGCAAGATTTTGACCGATGCAAGCCCAGCTTCGTCCAATCGTATATCCCCCTCCCAAGACCATATAGGTGCAAGCAAAATCAAAATGCTCATACTTGTGCAGCATAGAGGCCTCTTTCCAACTTTCCAAATATGTCCTGGAGTAACCAGCAACCATGGCAACCTCATCAGTGAAGAGAGATATCATGGATTCTATCCAGGTAAGAGGTACCTGGCAATCAGCATCTGTTGTAAGAATTATCTCCCCTTGGGCTATCGAAATTGCTTTTTCGATTGCATTCTTCTTGGGAGAAATCACATCGTCTCTACCCGAAATGGATAGATAAGTAACTGCTGATTCATGGTTGCTATAGGATTGGACAATTGCTTGCGTCTCATCCTCGGAACCATCATCTGCTATAATTATCTCATACAAGCTCTTAGGATAGTTTTGATTAACGAGGCAAAGCATCAGTTTTTTCAGATTTTCCGCTTCATTCCTGGCTGCTACAATTATTGAAACTGTCTTTTTTTTGTAATTAATAACTGGTTTGTATCTTTTGAAGCCAAAATAAAACTTGATGCTGAATACAATATAAGTCACAAATCCGGAACCGATAAGCAACAGCAGCAGATAATACCCGATGGCAAAAAACTGGCTTGGCAAAATCAATCCATTTCCAATTTGTCGTTCATACCCCAGCGAGTAGGATAAAAATTGAAACTCAAGGTATCCTGGGATACTGGAGGTACATTATCTTTTTTAAAGTATTCATCGATACCTCCAGAAGTGGTTCTAAAACCAGTAACCGGGTTTATTTTCTCTATCACAATATCATCCGGCATTTCGAAAGCATAGCGGGAGTCGTCCCTGGATGGGGCTTTTCCCTTGTTGTCCAGTATCATAGCCCGTGTCATGATTTGTCCCCAAATTGGAGCACAGACCGAACCCCCGGAGGTGTTGAACCCGATCGATTCATTATTATCAAAGCCAGCCCAAATCCCCAATGTGTGTTTTCGATTGAAACCAATGAACCAGGCATCACGATAACTGTCAGTAGTTCCGGTTTTTCCTCCCGAAGGATAAATATAATTACGACGGGAGGCAGTTGCAGTTCCGGAGTTTACCACAGTTTGAAGGATACTGGTCATTAGAAAAGCTGTTTCTGGGGACATTACTCTGCTTCGGCTTATCCCTGCTCTTTCCAATACTTTTCCCGATATATCCTCTACCTTTGTTAGAAAAACTGGACGAACTCTCACTCCCTCGTTCGGAAAAGCTGTGAAGCCAGCAATGTGCCGGATTGGAACCACTTCGTAAGAACCCAATGCACAGGAGTAATCCTCTGCCTTGAGCCCCAAACCAAAGAGTTCAAAGGCCTTGGTCACAGTGTCAAGACCAATATCTATAACCGCTTTTACTGCATAGAGATTATATGAGTTCTGGACTGCAACCCGCAAACGGCTAAATCCATAATACTTGTTTCTGGTATAATTATGAGGTGTCCAGGTCTCACCATTTCCAGCTCTTAAACTAATTGAAGCATCCTGAATCACTGTTGCTGGTGTGTAACCATGATCCTCAATGGCAAAAGTATAATAAATTGGCTTGATGGAAGATCCCGGTTGCCGTCTGGCTTGAGTGATCCGGTTGAATTTACTATGGTTAAAGTTCCTGCCTCCAATCATAGCTCTCACCTGACCGGTATCATTATCCATAAATAACAGCCCACCCTGAAGATAATTGGTTTTGATATTTTGAACCGTTGGTGCTTGGTCTTTATATTTTTGTTTGTAGTTTGACCTTGCTTCAATAGCACTAAGATGAGCACTCAAAACGGAATCAGCATATACAGACAGGTCAGAATCCAGGGTTGTATAAATTCTTAATCCTCCGCCATATAACTTATCCGGACCATACTTTTTCTCAAGATAGATACGCACATGCTCAATGAAATAGCTTGAAGCAAATGACCTGGCAATGCTACTCTTGGGAATCAGCGGTTCTGCAACTGCCTTATCATAAGTTTCATCATCCAGCATTCCTTCTTTGTTCATTCGGCTGAGGACATGATTTCTGCGGTTCAATGCAGCCTGGGTATGTTTGAGGGGATCGTAGGAATTTGGGCTTTGAATCATACCCACCAGAGTCGCTGCCTCAGTCAGGGTCAGGTCTCTGGCATGCTTGTCAAAATACCGAAGCGATGCAGCTTCGACGCCATATAAAGTCCTGCCCCAGAATATCTTATTAAAATATATCTCGAGTATCTCTTCCTTGGAGAAGCTACCCTCGATCCTAATGGCAAGGATCACCTCCTTAATCTTGCGGGAGATTTTTTTATCAAGCGAAAGAAACATATTTCTGGCCATCTGTTGTGTGATGGTACTGGCTCCCTGAGAAAAGTCCATTCTCGAAACATCGATCAACAGAGCTCGCACATTTCCCATCAGATCAACCCCAAAATGGCGATAGAAATGTCTATCTTCCGTAACCAGCAGTGCATCAATCATATAAGGAGGCAGTTCCTTGAGCGAGACCAACTTGCGTTGTTCATCCGAGGCAAAGAGATAGATCATTTTTCCATTGCGATCATAAACCTCAGAACCAGTATCCATGGTAAAGTTACGCAATTCCTCTGTTGGTGGCAACTCATCTTTATAGAACCAAAACAGTCCTATGAACATACCAAAAAGCACATAAGCCACAAGTGATGCACGATATAGGAACTTGATAATTTTTTCTTTTCTATGCTTGTTCATTATTTACCCTCATTAAAGCATTAGGCTTTGAATTCATTAGAATATAACACAGGTAGCCAATAAATATACCACTTAGCAAAGCAAGTGATAGCAGAACTGGCAAAAGCATGAATACTTTGGAAGAAGGGATAAGTATAACCCGCACGATCATAAGCTGCACCACATTATGCGTGACAGCTCCAATAATACTGATCCCATAAATACTGAAGCCCAATTTTGCTTTGTGGAACAAACACATAAGCAAAGCGGACGAGATCCCTGCTCCAACTGAAAGAGTAGTAGCCGGAGTAAGTAATGAGAATGTAAAGATTCCCCCGATGATGCTTTTAACAAAATTGATCAGGATAGCAGCCACATAGTTTCTGCTCATAACCAGATATAAAATTACGATGTTGGACAATCCCAGGCGGATAAATGGTATGGGAAAAACCCGCATTACCAGGCTCTCAACAATAAAAACACTGGATGCAGTAGCAGTCAAGAAAGCATATAGCATAATTTTCCGGTTATATTGTGACGATCTATTCTTCATCAATTCTTTATCTTTAAGAGTGTCAAATGCCTTTGACAAATTCCCTGATCAGTGGATCAGTTGCTCCAAAGAAACCATCCAACTCCCCAAAATAGCGGAGAGTTCCGGCTTCGATGAACAAGACCTTGTGTCCCAGGTTTTGCAACCGGTGCAGATCATGTGTAACTGTAATCATTGTTATATCCAATTTCTGGGTAACTTCCCTGATGTAATACAATATCTCGTTTGAGGTCACAGGATCAAGTCCTGAAACCGGTTCGTCAAATATAATATACCTTGGCTCATACACCAAAGCTCGGGCAATTCCAACCCGTTTTCGCATCCCTCCGCTCAATTCCGAGGGATAGTAGTTCAATACATTTTTGAGCCCTAACAAGTCAAGATATTTTATTACCTGATCCTGGATAAAACTCATGTCTTTGTTGCCCCGTTCATACAATGGCAAGGCAACATTCTGGAATATGCTGAATGAATCCAGCAAGGCAGAGTTCTGAAACACCATCGAGAATTGCTTTTTGATGTCATCCGGGGATTCTGATGAAAGCATATCCTGCCCATCGATCAGAATAGATCCGCTTTCCGGTTGCATCAAACCAATAATTGTCTTTATCAACACGGTCTTACCGCTACCGCTACGTCCCAAAATGATAAGATTGGTGTTATCTGGCAGTTCAAAACTTACCTTGTTTAGCAACACCCGATCTCCCCTGGAAAGGGATAAATCACTTACTTTTATCACGTCTTAATCCCAACAGCAATGCTGTGAACAGACCCAGGGAATTTGCTGCCAGGTCATATACAGAAACCGAGCGTCCGGGTATCCATTTTTGGTGGTATTCTTCCAAAGAAGCCGAAATCAACAACAAAACATAGCCAGGAATTCGATGTTTGCGTTTTACCTTTGAGGTTTGCATTACTCTGTTATATAGAATTCCCAAAACGAGATACACAAAGAAGTGGGCAAGTTTGTCCATGGAAAGCTTGTCGATATTGATCAGGGCCTTTGAGGGTATGGATGAAACGACCCAGATCAGGACATACCAGATAATGAAGAGCTGAATAAAGCGTTGGCGATTAATCACTTGTGAAAGGAAAGCAGTTCCCAGACCATTGAGATCAGACCTTTGGTTACCGATGCTTTGATCACAAGCCCATTTTCCGAGACCCAGATGTTGACTGTTGTGTCATTGTTCAGCAGGTTATGTGTGACCATGTCTATATATGGCATTTTGTTATCACTCGTGTTTTTAAATTCCATTTTATAACGTTGAGCACGAAATCTGCCGAGTTTGGTTTTGAGGATTTCGGTTTCTTTTTTTTCCACAATTGCCTGCCAGATTATACCATTCCCCTCCACATAGTGCTTTCCGCTTTTTACTTTCCCTTTGGAAAGCCCCATCATAAGCGAAAAGAAATCTCTTGTCTGATAGATCAATGAATAATTCTGCCTGGTCTTTGTCGATCTGCGATACATGCTTGCTTTGGAGTTTGCATGATCATAGACAACAAAGACAGAATCCTGGCTGTTGTCCTGATCTATCGTTCTGGTATATGTTCCCGGCAAATATTGATCATTAAAATCCACCCAATAGTGGTTATTTATGCGGGGAAACATTTTGTTTGACATCAGAGAAACAGCAGTAACTTCCACTTTGCCCTCAGAAATGTTTTCCAGGATGTCGATTTTTGCCACTTTCAAACCCATAGCCCGGACTATATAATTTGCCTGAAAAGCCAGGACTTGGGCAGCATGCAATACTATGAAAGCTGCTACCAGCCATAGACCCTTGCTCCTCATTCGTTGTTCTCCTCTCTTATTTCCAGATCGATCGATTTGATACTTTTTTCATCGCTTTCCCGCACCCGGAAATGTAATCTCTGTTCCAAGTCAAAACCCTCCCCCACCACCGGCACATGATTGAAGTGGGAAAGGATGTATTCGGCAATATTATCAAATTCTTCGGGATCAATATCAGCATAAAACTCCTGATTAAACTGGCGAATACTATATAAACCACTCAAAATAAAGTGGTTCTGGTCTATTCTTATCAGTTCTGGTGTTTCGTCATGATCATATTCATCCCGGATTTCGCCCACGATCTCTTCCAATATATCTTCAAGAGTTATAATTCCGGCAGTTCCGCCATATTCATCCACAACAATTGCCACTTGCATCTTTCTGCTTTTGAACTGATTTAGCAGGGTCTGCAGTTTCATGTTTTCGGTAACGAACCAGGCCGGCCGGTGCAATTCCGAAACAGTCCTTTTCTCAGGATAGATCAGTAAATCTTTCACATAGATCACGCCAATGATATCATCAATCGTCTGTCTGAAAACCGGAATTCGGGAATATCCGGATGAGAGGATAAGTTCCTTTAGCTCATCAAGTTCTTGAGTTTCTTCAATTGCACTGATATGAACCCTTGGTACCATAACCTCTTTAACCTGGGCTTCTCTTACCCGGGCAAGTCCTGCCAGCATTTTTTTTTCGTGCTCATGCAGAACCTTGACCGATGACTCGGATTGGATCAGATCATGAAATTCCTCAGAAGTAAAATCTGCTCCCAGGTGTTTATCTATTGAGCTTTTCCCAGATAATAACTTGCCCAGTCCTTCGAACAATACTCCCAAAGGATATAGCATAAATTGCAGGATTATAAGTGGGAGCGAGGCAAGCCGGGAAAATCGCTCCGCTGTAGCCAAAGCAAATAGCTTGGGAATTATCTCACCCAAGAGCAATACAACAACCGTGGTCGCCAATACCTGAAAGGTCAGGATCAGAGAGCTGCTGTATTGATCTTCAAAATAATCCAAAGCCCATAAAGCTGCCAGAGATGATATTGCCATATTGACAAAGGTGTTGCCCATTAACAATGTAATTAGTAAACGGCGGGGTTTACGCAAAAGACGAAGCACCCTTGAGGATGAACCCTTGCTCTCATTTTCGATCTTCTTGAGGAAGACCCGCGGTAATGAGAATAACGCCGTTTCAGACCCTGAGAAAAATGCCGACAGCATTACCAGGATAATGAATGTCAGTACCTTATTTACTTCCACTTTGTTCTAACCTTATATCAGTTATGACGGTTCCCAGACCGCCTGTCAGTTACCGGTGCCTGATAGGAGCACCATATCACACATATTCTTAAAGTAATGTTGCTTTCTGTCCATCAATTCTCTATCCTTCACCCGGGTATGGTCATACCCCATAATATGTAAGACAGAATGTATGAAGACCTCTGTAAATTCGTCAATGAATGACTTTGAACCCTTTTGTTCAAATACCATGTTTATGTCAATTACAATATCACCCAGGAGGATCTCATTTTCTTCAGAAACACATTCTGCCTGGTTCAATGCAGAATTTTCAACAGGATCGATCTCCGGTATTATAATACAATCCTGTTTTCCAGCACTGCTGGCCTTGGCGTGTCCACAGTCACGGTTCAGGTCTTGAACCATGCTATCCATGGGAAAGCTAAGAGTGTCAGTCCTATGATCCAGACCGCGAAAGCGACGGTTGAGTTCTCTGATTTCCTCTCCCCCACAGATTCGCAAGTTCAGCACATATTTCCCAACAGGCCTTTCCTCTGTTACGATCCTATCTGATATTTGAGGCAACAGACCCACAGGCAGGAGTTCATAAAGTTTTCGGCCTTCTTCTGAAACAGTCGTTACGATCTCTGTCATGGATTGTTATCTTCCGGATACTCCATCCGCTTGCGGTTTATGCTCTGAAGCATTGGCAGCATGGCTTGTTTAACCTGGGTAAGCTCTTTCATGGTAATTGGTGCTTCATCGAGCTGTCCTTCCCGGATTATGCGCTGGATGCTGCTTTCAACAACTGCTGTTATCTCCTTGTCACTTGATAAATTTTTGGCCTTTATGGTGGATTCCACCACATCAGCAATCATGACCAAGACAGCTTCTTTGCTCAAGGGGCGGGGACCGGGATAACGAAACAGGGACTCGTCCTCAACTCCCCGGTTTTTTTCTGCCTGATCAAGGAAATAGCGGATGTAGCTGGTGCCATGATGCTGGAGAATGATATCCGTAACGGCATTAGGCAGTTTATATTTTCGGGCAAGATCCAAGCCCTCCTTGACGTGGTTTTTAATCAGAGCAGCGCTTTCTTCCGGAGCCATGGTGTTATGAATATCTGAGGATTTTTCGTTGTTCTCTGTGAAGATGCTGGTATTGATTGTTTTGCCAATATCGTGATAGTAACTTCCCACTCTTGCCAGAAGCGGATTGGCTCCAATGGCTTCAGCAGCACGTTCACTTAGATTTCCTACTACCAGAGAATGATGATAGGTACCAACTGCATCGGTTGCCAGTTTTTTCAGAAGTGGATGGTTGAAATCCAAAAGCTCAAGCAAGCCCTGCTTGGTAACCTGGTTCCAGTGTTTCTGAAGCTGGGGGATACTCAGCAAAGCAAAAACAGCAGAGAAGGTCGAAGACAAGGCCACAAATCCCAAATTCCGGGCAATTGTGATAAATGGATCACTCTTATAAATCGAAATCGTAAAAGCTACTGCCAATGCAGATACTATCATACAGAACCATATACTCAAATACTCCGAAAAGGAGTTGTTTCTCCGGATCAGGATCAGAGCCATAATCGTGGAAAGCAGATACAAGACAATTGTATATGGATCCCAGTTGATAAAAGGACTTACCAGCAGGGCCGATCCCACTGAGTAAAAAATCCCGAATTCCAGCCCTACCAGAATGGCAGCAGTTATACCAAAATATTGAAATGGCAGGATCGAATAGCTATAATTGAGGCCATTGCTGTTTATAATGGAAAAGATAATCAGAATCAATACACCCAGATTCATTGGCAACCTGATGGCATGCCGGGCCTCTTCACTGATCTTCTGAATATTCAGGTAATAATTCAAAGTCATTATTATAATGAAATTAAATAACATCAAGCCAAGCGATAACAATACCTGTTCAAAGCCACTCCGGGTCATTTTCCGGTTTATATATTCTGTTTCCAAAGAGCGGAGAATATTTACTTTCTCCTCTGTGATCTTTTCATTCTTGCTAACGATTACTTCATTGCGGTAAAACATTCCCTCAGAGGTGGATAATGCACTTAATGCAGTCTCCTGCAACTCTCTTAGTTTTTCCTGATTGACAAACAAATTTGGCTTGAACAAGTTCGGCGCAAGTTCACTGGCAAACCGGCTATAGGATGCTCTGGCAAAACTTGCAGAAAATTTCTGGATGGCTTGTGACGTTGAGAATAAGTCCCGGATGTTTCGTCTCTGCAGGGTAATTGAGTCGTAGATACTGATACTGTCCGCACTACTGGAGTCATAAATTCCCCGCTCATAGATCATCTCACTTTCAAGCTTGAACGCAATCCTTGCTCTTTCCCGCAAGTCCACAGAACGCAGAGGGATGATTGCTTCACGGCTGAACTCGAAGCCAATATCTTTTAAAAGAGATAGGGTTATATCTATCCCATCATTCCATTCGGTTTGGCTGATGATGACCATGACGCTATCGATAAGCCGCAAACTCTCAAAAGCAAGTTCATAATTTGGTGAATATGGCTTTGGAATCTGCGCTTTCACCCTTTCCCGCTCCTGTTCCAATTGCGCATCCGGTTTCCGGATGGCAAAATCAAAAGGGGCAACGACATCAAAGTCAGCTATTTGACCTGCTTTCAAGCGGAACTCCGGAAAGTTATATTCATTCATATTGAATAAATGATACAATCCGGCTATCAGCAAAGCAACTATGATACTGTAAATGATAGTTTTCGAACTCATAAGAGCATTATTTTCAGAGTGCTTCTAATGTCAAGTGAAAGCTTGTTCACTCCTTTCCCAAGTAACTTGTTATATGAAGCCAACAGAGATTTTGAACACGTTTTTGTTCTTGCTATTTCACAAGCATCATCTTGGATACCAGCTGATCTGTTCCGTTCCACATGAAATTGTAGATGTTCTCTTTGTATGCTCCCATGCAGCGGATCTGAGTTCCCGGAAGGATAGTAAGAGTTGCCCATTGATCAATATATAAGAATGATATAATCACATAAGGATTGTTTTCAGGAGACCAGGTTGTATCAACGGATATACGTCCACCAACATCAATAGCAGAGATTGCAATTACCAGCATTGCAAACATTATGACCAGCAGTATTATCTTCATTTTTCTTATCCTCAATATCTATAGTGGATTAGGTTTTTAGGACAGCCCAATAAGGTGAAGGCATTCCCCGAAAAAACAAGAACCCCAAGAGAATAAAGTCAATATAAGCAGTTGTTTATATGAACATAATGTCCAGAGTTTTTATTTTTTACCTTCAAGTCAAAGAAATGTAGAGTAGGCTTACAGCAATTTTTTATAAGTGATGAAATATAAAGAGTTATGCAATTTGGAAAACTTGAGAAAAGTGGGGCATAAAATATATTTAACTAATTGTTAGATTTTACTTTACAAATTTCAAGCTCC
>Ga0116204_1000163_pt1 | contig 33980 bp, 31 predicted proteins | sample LakKivwa52mmetaG_FD_94481 | JGI IMG/M metagenome (GOLD analysis project Ga0116204, IMG submission 94481) | Anoxic lake water microbial communities from Lake Kivu, Rwanda to study Microbial Dark Matter (Phase II) - Lake Kivu water 52m metaG | ecosystem: Environmental > Aquatic > Freshwater > Lake... | reverse complement strand
TCCGGTTTTGTTCAGGTTGGTTTTCGAGCAGGAAGATGTGCAAGTTCCGGGATTTGCGCAATTGTGCTGGTATGCCCTCGGATTTGTGGAAGAATAGATACATTCAATTGCCGGGTTGATTGGAGAAATTGCCCTCTCCTCTCCCGCTCCAGGAAGGGTTGGGTTCACAATTGCGCATCCGGCGCCTCCTGTGCAGACAGGGGTGCAAAACGAAGTGCTCGCGTCCTTGTAGCAGCTGTTTGCGCTCGGAGTGACGAGCTCATAGACATTGACGACTCGCGCATAATAGGTTGTTCCCGGAAGGAGAACGTTCCCTGAAACATAGGACGACTGGGAGCTTGGAAGATTGTCAACCTTCACTGTGCAGTATGATCCGGGGCATCCAGCGTTTACCGCTGTCTGGTTTGTTCCCAGCCGAAGCATCTGGTAGTTCCCTCCAGTTCCCCTAGTCCAGTTGAGCGTTGCGTTGGTTTCCGCAATCACAGTTGCCGAAAATCCGCTAGGAGCGGTCTCAGGGCAAGCGAGAGTCGTGAATTGGGCGCTTGTATACCTCGGACAAGACCCCTTTTCGACGACTTTCCAATAGTATGTTGTCGCGGGTCTCAGGATTTTTCCGGTAATGTTAACAGTCGAGCCCCCGTAGTTAGTGTTCGAGTAAATTGGGGAGGAGAAATCAGAGTTGTCATCGAGCCAGAATTCCTGGCCGGTTCCGCCAGTCCCCCTTGTCCAGGTGAGTGTGACGTTGAATTGCGTTCTCCCAGAGTTCTGGAGGTTTGTCGGGGCGGAGATTGGGCAGGAAGTTGTTGTTGTAGCGGGGCAGGAATAGCTCGATCTGCATGGAACTTTCCCTCCAGAGCAGCTGCTGCAGCAGGTTCCTGCGCAAACATCCCAATCATTCCCATTGCAATCGTCGCAACAGTTCCAGTTTATCTGGCAACTGCAGGAATCCCCTATACTTGCTCCGGCCCGGCAGGTGCAGGAGCATGCGCTTCCCGCACAAAGCCCCCCGCCTCCCGTTGTGCAAGTTCCCGTCCCGCAAGTGCAACTCTCGGAAAACCCGGCTGTAGAGAATATTCCAAGGAAATAGAAAAATGCAAAAACCGAAATTACTAGAACTAATAGCCCTGCTTTTTTAGCCATCCTGTTTGTAGTTTATTTTCCTTTCTTTATAATCCAATGCCCCTTTTCCCATAAGGAGCTCTTTTAGCGCCCAAAATTCCCTGCAAAGGATAAAACCCTCAAGGAGTTCGCTGTATTTCGTCAACCCGGCAGAGCCGGATTTCCTCCTAGCGCGAACCCTCAAGGAGTCCTCTGTATTTCGTCAACCCAGAAAAACTGGATTTCCGAAATCCTAAGGAGTCCTCTGTATTTCGTCAACCCTCGGGGAATAGATTGTCCCGTCCCTGAGAAGAGCGTCAATAACTTTCTGGCAATCCTCCTCAGTCAGGCCCTTTGAGACCGCTCTCTCGATCAGGAGCTTCTTTTTGAACGGTTTCCCTCCGGATTCCTTTTCAAGCTCCTTTAAGGAATCAGTTATTACGTTGATTTTTCCCCTCTTTGCGGCAGTTGTCCCGCCTTCAAGCCTTGCAATGTCAAGCTTCCCGGTTTCGGGGTCAAAGCCAACTTGGTAGAGGCAGAACTTCATCAAGTCAATTGCCTTTCGCGCATCCTCAGCAGTCACAGAGTGGGAGAATCGCAGGCGCGCGTTCCCTTCCGAGAGCCGGACCATTGCCTCAAGCTGCCTTGCAGTTATCGGGATTGCCTGGAGCTCATCTGACGACCCCCCGTGCTTTGTCCGAAGGCCCACATAAAAGTTCTTTATCTCATCAACCGCTTCAGTCGTGAGTTTCGGCGAGGGGAAATTCTTCTTCGTATATGCAATGTATTTCCGGAGAATGTCTGTCTCAATCGGGGCAATGTTCTTCCTGTTCGGCTGCTTGTGAAGGAGGAGTATGTGGTCCGCCAGGCTCTCGTCTTTTTCCCTGTCCGGGATGTCCCTAAGAATGAACGTCAGGTCGAACCTCGAAAGAAGGGTCTGGGGCATTTCAATCTGCTCCATTATGTCCTTTCGGGGGTCGAACCTCGAGAGCTTTGGGTTTGCTGCGGCAAGAATCGATGTCTCCGCTCTCAGGTTGGCATGGATGTTCGCTTTGGCAATTGAGACTGACCCCTGTTCCATTACCTCGTGCATTGCGACCCTGTCTTCAGGCGCCATCTTGTCCATCTCGTCAATTGCACAGAGGCCCTTGTTGCAGAGGACAACTGCTCCCGCCTCGAGAGCCCAGCCCCCGAGGAATTCATCCCTCACAACAACTGCGGTGAGGCCCGCCCCTGTTGCCCCTTTGCCGGATACGTACATTGATTTCGGGGAGAGCATGCTCACATACCGGAGTAGTTGGGACTTTCCGCTCCCCGGGTCCCCGACGAGGAAAATGTGTATCTCGCCTCTCGTTTTCATCCCGTCGCTCCTGATTTTCGTCACTCCCCCGAACAATTGGAGGGCGACCGCCTCCTTTATTTTCTCATTCCCATAGATTGATGGGGCAATTGAGAGGACTATTTTCTCCTTTATTTTCGGGTCCTTGCTCATCTCGACAATTGTCTCCTCCTCCTCCTTTGTCAATTCGAGCTTTTCGAATTCCTGGACCGAATTTTCCACATATATTGCCTGGAGATAGACATCGAAAATCTTCGACTTTACCCCCGTCCTCAAGGTTACTGGCTTTTCCTTCATTACCCCGACGATTTTCACCCGGTTCCCCGGAGTGAGCCTTTCCCGCAGGGTAGGTTCAACCAAATCATCCTGAAGAATTGCGTCAATTCTCGAGGGCTGCTCCCCTCCCGTCAATCTCTCGGGAGCCTCCTCTATTTTCAGGCTCTGGAGGTCCCGGAACGTCTTGTCCCCCTCCTTGAAAATTGATTTGCCGCAAATGCATTTCGCGGGCTTTCTTATCACCTGAGTTGTCTGGAGAATTGTCATCTTGTTCCCGCAATCCAGGCACTCAAAGACGACTTCCATCACTTCCGGCCTGACCTCAGACGCCTGCCTGATTAGTCCCTCGACTTCCACTATTTTCCCGAGATGTTTCGTCCGGAGGTCCTTGATTTTGACGAATTTGGATTCTGGGAGATTGTGCACCCGGACAAAGATCTTGTCTGCTGTCGGAAGGGGCTGGGAGGAGAGTACCGCCTCCATCTCCTCAATTACCTCAAGGGGTCTCTCAAGGAGTTCATCAGCCAGAAGCGGGTCGTGTCGGTCGAGGTCGCCAAAATCCAAAAAGAAGCTCTTTCCCCCCTTGCTAACGGTTTCGACAAGCTTCTTGTAATAGTCCGTTGTCGCCAGGAACTCGGCGAACTTTTGCGAAACCTCGGCTAACTCCACGCCCGGCTTTTCTCCGGGAGTATTAAAGGCTTTTTGGAGAAACTTGCCGGTAACAATTCCACTGGAAACAGAGGAAACGGAGGAGGTTTCCGATTCTAGGCAATTTCAAAGGTTTTCAGCCGGGATTTCCCGCCGGAAACCAATGCCACAATCTTTCCCGGGAACCTCTCCTCAAGCAACTCCCCTATTTCCCTATTTGCCTTGCCTTCAAGTGCAGGGCTTTTGACGAAAGCCACAATATCGCACTTTTCCCTCTCGAATTCTGACGGCTCGGCTAGCTCTGATTTTTTCGCTCCTGGCTTGGCAAAAACGCGCACTTTCATTTTGTTCAGCCTAGAAATCGAGGATAAAGTCCGCGACCTTCTTTTTCGACTCCCCCGCCCTCTTCATTGCGGACTCTAGAAGCGTTCCCTTGAATTTCAGGGAATACTCCTTTCCCGCGCCGAGTAGCCCCTGGACTTCAGGGCAAGTCTTTTTCTGGGAGCAGTTCCTGCAGACAAGGGGGCCGACAGTCTTTTCCCGGTTCTCAAGGGGACAGGGCAGCCTGAATGAGAGTATTTCCGAATTCCTCTTTTCAACAGGGTCGAGTCCTGAGGAAATTGGCGGAGCCATTCACGGTAGCTCCCGGCCATCTATTAATTGTTTTCCCGGCCGGATGAATTATAAGGCGCCCCGCCGGCAACTGAGTTGAAATGCTCGAAAACGTACCGAGAATATACGATGTTTTCAGGAAATTCAAGCCAGAGTGGGCGGTGTTTGTGATTGCAGACGACCGTTCCCTCAGACGGCCTTCCGGGATGATTGCGGGATGGAGCATGAAGTGCTCAAGGGAGCCTCCGCTATATGCAGTCTCCCTTTCCAAGGAAGGGTATACGGGGAAACTGATTAGGGACACCGGAGAGTTCGTTGTGGCGGTTCCGAACAAGGAATTGGAACCTGCGATCAGGGTTTTCGGAAGGAACCGAGGGGACGCAATTGACAAGTTCAAGGAATCGGGCATCAAAACCCGCAACGCGAAAATTGTCTCAGCTCCCCTTCTTGAGGATGCGACAATAAACCTGGAGTGCGTCCTTGAGAAGGAGGTGGATTCCGGCGACCATACTATTTTCATAGGAAGAGTTGTCGCGGCATACCACAATCCTGAAAAGAAATTCATGGTCAACATTGGAAACACCCCTGAGGGCTGGTACGAATTCAAAGAGTTCTGAGCCACTAATCTAGAGCCCGAAGAATCCCTTGCCTTTCTTCCCGCCCTTCCCCTGGAGTTCCGAGAGCTCCCTGATTATTTCAAGCTCCCGAGAAGAGAGCTTTTTCGGCGTCTCGATTTCAACCTTCACCAGGAGGTCTCCTCGCCCCCTTTCCCGAAGGGAGGGCATTCCCCGCCCGCCTAGGGTGAAGACAGTTCCTGTCTCAGTCCCTTTTGGTATTTCGATTGAGACCTTCCCGTCAATTGATTCGAATTCTTCTTTCCCCCCGAGAACCGCTGTCGGGAAGCTTATTTTCCTCTTATGGAGGAGGTCTCTGCCCCTCCGCCTGAATTCCTCATTCTCTTCGACTGCGACAACAACAATCAGGTCACCTCCGAGTTCGCCCTCTCCTCTCACCCGAAGAGCGGTCCCGTCTTCCACTCCCGCAGGTATTTTCACGCTGATTTCGTGCTTTCCGATTTCCTCTCCCGTTCCCCGGCAGTCCTTGCACTCTTTTGAGAAGATTTCGCCCCTTCCTTTGCATTCCTGGCAGGTTCCAAAGCTCTGCATCAGCCCGAAAACGGTCCTCCTTGTTGTTGAAACTCTTCCCTGCCCTCCGCATTTCTTGCAGGTCTTTGGGTCGAACCCGCCGTTCCCGAGGCATTCCTTGCAGAAATCGCTCCTCTCAATCCCGATTTTCCTCTCAGTTCCCCTGAAAGCCTCCTCAAGAGTTACTGAAACAGAATATCGAATGTTTCTTGCCTTGCTCTCCGGCCCTGAAAAATCGTCCCCGCCGAAGGAGAATGAGAACGGGCTTCCCTGCCCTCCCCCGCTTCCTCCGAAAAACTGCTCGAAAATGCTTCCAAGATCGGAAAAGTCCCCGGCACCTGAAAAGTCCCCGGCGGAAAAGCCTTCAGCAGTCCCGAATCTGTCGTATTTCGCCCTTTTTTCGGGGTCTGAGAGGACTGAATACGCTTCGTTTATTTCCTTGAATTTGTCTGTTGCGTTTGGCTCTTTATTTACGTCCGGATGGAGTTTTCTTGCAAGAGTCCTGAACGCCTTTTTAATTTCCTCAGAGCTCGCTTCCCGCCCGACTCCCAGGACGGAATAATAGTCTTTCGAGGAATTTGCGGACATTATTCAAATATCCGAAAAATTTGCTTTTTAAACTATTCTGGGGCTAACTCGCCAAAGAAAACCCCCAGTTCCCCCAATCAATTAGATTTAAAAAAGGGACTGGGCAATTCCCTGGGATGGAAAAGAAGCACTCTGGAGCACACTCGGGAGCCCATTCGTCGGAAAAATCAGCGCCAACCCCAGACAAGAAATGGATGTATGTCTCATACGCACTAGTTGCAATACTCTTGGTCTCAGTGGTCTCGAACTTCTTCATGATTGCCAAATTGACCGATTATGTAGGGCCCCCGAAAATAAGGGTACAGGGAGGTGCAGGATTCGTCGGCAAAGCCGATGCTCCGTTGACTCTTGTAATGTACACTGACTATGAGTGCCCGTATTGCGCAAGATGGTATCAGCAGACATATGCCCAATTGAAGGAGAATTTCATTGATACCGGCCTTGTGAGGTTCGAAGTCAAGAACTTTCCGCTCTCGTTCCATCCGAACGCAATGATTTCGGCGAACGCTGCCGAATGCGCGGAAGCCCAAGGCTCATTTATCGAATATCAAGAAATCCTCTACCAGAACCAGCGCGCCCTTGACCGCGCTAGCCTAATCCGCTATGCGGGAGAGGCAGGTCTTGACACGGCCAAGTTCATAGACTGCCTTGATTCCGACACATTCGTCGAGGACATTAACGCCGAAGCGGCAGAAGGGGCGAGCCTCGGGATTTCCGGAACGCCCGGGTTCCTTTTGAACGGGGAAAGCCTCCCCCTTGGAGCAAGCCCATACTCTTCTTTTGAAACAGCCCTAAACCAGGCTCTTGGAAGGTAAGTTTGCCGGGAAGAATTGTTTCGGTGGGGGGCTATTTGCCCCCGCCCCCCTTTTTTGGGTTTTCAGGAATTGATTCCCTTACTTAACGATTATAAAGCGCCCCTCCCGATTCCCTGCCCGAAAAATGGCAAATCTCACCGGCGCCGCCCTGAAGGTCGCAAAAAACTATTCGGAAGCAACAGGTCTAGAGTTCCTCTCAGACCTTCCTCGCTCCGCAAGAGTCAAGAGCCGAGATTCTCCCTTTTCAGAGGTATTCCTGCAAGGCATTGACAATATCCACCCTAGTCTATTCTCCCTTGGAAGATCTTCCCGCCTCTTTCGGGAATGTCTCAGTCTCAAGACAGGTCCATAGCGCAGAAGAGGGAACCCATATTGTCTCTTTCTCAATCCTCTATGACAACCACACCGGACGCTCAAAGGAAGAAGCCGAAGGCGAACTATACGGGACAGTGAACAACATCTACACTGAGTTAATCCACTAGCAATTATTTTCCCTTTTTGCTCTCAAACTCCGCGTCGAAAGTCTCTCCGTCCTTTCCCTCAGGGTTCCCCGCGGGGTTCCCCTCTGGGGACGTTTTCTTGAAGCCCTCTCCTCCCGGGGCCCCTTCTCCTGCTCCGGGAGCGCTCTTGTAGAGCGCCTCAGATGCTGCGGAGACTGCTTTCCGCAGGGCTTCGAGCTTGTCTTTGACAATTGCCTTTTCTTTCTTCTGGACCGCTTCCTTCAATTCAGAAATCCATTTCTTTATTTCAGTTTTTTGGTCTTCCGAAACCTTCTCCCCAAGATCAGAGAGCGCCTTCTCCGCAGTATAGATGAAGGAATCCGCCTCGTTATAGAGCTCAATTTCCTCAATCCTCTCCTTGTCAGCGTCCGAGAATTTTTCCGCTTCCTTGACTTTGGCCTCAATCTCCTCTTTTGAGAGTTTGTGGGGGGCGGTTATTTGGATTTTCTGCTCCCTTCCCGTTCCGACATCCTTTGCCGAGACGTGCATTATCCCGCTCGCGTCAATGTCGAACGTCACCTCTATTTTCGGAACGCCCCTAGGGGCCGGGGGAATCCCGATTAAGGAGAAATTCCCGAGCTCAACGTTGTCTTTGGCCATCGGTCTCTCTCCCTGAAGGACGTGTATGTCGACCGCAGTCTGCATGTCCGCTGCGGTCGAAAAAGTCTGGCCCTTTTTCACCGGAATTGTAGTGTTTCGGTCAATCAATTTCGTCATTACTCCTCCAAGAGTTTCAATCCCGAGGGATAACGGAGTAACATCAAGGAGGACAACGTCTTTGACCTCTCCGGAAAGTATTGCCCCCTGGATTGCCGCCCCCAATGCGACGCACTCCATCGGGTCAACTCCCCGTTCAAGCTTCTTCCCGACAATCCCCTCGACAAGAGCCTGGACAATTGGCATTCTTGTCGGGCCCCCGACCAGTATCACCTTGTCAACATCCTCAGGCTTGAGTCCTGCGTCCGAGAGCGCCTGCTTTACCGGAGAGCGGCACCTCTCCACAATTGGCTTTACCAGTTCCTCCAGTTTCGCCCTTGTTATTGAGAGCGAGAGGTGCTTTGGGCCTTCCGCATTGGCTGAAATGAATGGAAGATTGATGTCAGTAGACATTGTTGTCGAGAGCTCTATTTTCGCCTTTTCAGCGGATTCCCGGACCCTCTGCATTGCCATCTTGTCCTTGGAAATGTCAATCCCTTCAAGAGCCTTGAACTCGGAGACAATGTGCTCGACAATTGCGAGATCCATGTCAGTCCCCCCTAGCCGCGTGTCCCCGCTTGTTGATTTCACCTCAAAGACGCCGTCGCCCATCTCCATTATTGTGACATCAAGAGTGCCTCCTCCGAGGTCGAATACAACTATTTTCGCGTTCTTTCCGGCTTTCTCAAGGCCGAAAGCAAGGGCTGCGGCAGTTGGTTCGTTCACAATTCGTACGACATCGAGGCCCGCAATTGTCCCGGCATCCTTTGTCGCCTGCCTCTGGTTGTCGTCGAAATATGCGGGAACAGTTATCACCGCCTTTTTGACCGTCTCCCCTAGGTAGGTTTCCGCGTCCTTTTTTATTTTCTGGAGAATGAATGCCGATATTTCCTGCGGTGAAAAACTCTTCTCCCCAAGTTTTATTTTCTCCGATGTCCCCATCTTCCTTTTCACGGCCTGAACAGTCCTCTCCGGGTTGACCGCTGCCTGCCTTCTTGCGGGTTCTCCTACCAGGAGCGTTCCGTCTTTCGCAAAAGCGACAAACGATGGGACTGTCTTTCCGGCAACTGTCGCGCCCTCGGCAGAAGGTATTATTACGGGCCGACCGCCCTCAACAACCGCCGCAGCCGAGTTCGATGTTCCAAGGTCAATTCCAATTATTTTCGTCATTCTTCTCCATCTCCTTCATTGTCTTCTTTTTTGATTCCGGAATCCTCGCTCCGATTCTGAGTATTGTTCCCGTCCTTGAAAACCCTGACAGTCGCGTGCCGGAGTATTTTTCCTCCGGGAAGGGAATAACCGCATTGAATTACGGCTTCTATTTTCCCGTCATTTTGGGCGGAGCCTTCAGCAAACTCAATTGCCTCGTGCCTGAATGGGTCGAAATTCTCCCCAGCCTCCCCGAACTTGACAGCCCCTTCGCTTTTCAGGATTTCCGCCAACTGCCCCTTTATCATTAGGAGGCCCCGCAAGACCTCGGGTTTTGCGTCCTTTGCCGAGGCAAGACCCAATTCAAAAGTGTCTGAGAGGGAGAGTAATTTTTCCAAAATCTCGCGTTTTCCAAAAGCCCTCTGCTCTGAGAATTCCTTTTGCGTCCTTTTCTTGTAATTCTCAAAATCGGCAGCGAGCCGGATGAAGGTCTCTTTTGGTTCCCCCTTGGGTTCCCCCTTGGGTTCCCCCTTGGCCTCTTGCCCCTGCTCATTTCTAGGGCTGGCGCTCCCTTCAGGGACTGACCCCGCTTTCGGAGCCTCTTGGGTTTTTTCTTGTTCCTTCATGTGCAACACTATCGAACATTAATCTGTTTTTAAGTCTTTCGGGGGCTTACTCGGGACCTTCTTCTGGAATTCCCTTCCCGCTTCTACCCAAAGGACAATTTCAGTCAGTCTTTTAAATTTTGGTTTTCAAGGGATTTCATGGCTAAAAAATTGTCAGCTCCCTGGTCTGCTCCCGAAGGCTTCCTTGGGCTCCCGGAATCCGGCTCTCCGAAATTCTCAGTAATCCCCGCTCCATTTGATTCAACGGCAAGCTATGGGACTGGCGCCCGCTTTGGCCCGTCCGCAATAATCGAGGCTTCAAAGCAAGTCGAGCTCTTCGATCTTGAAGCGGGAAGGGAGATTCTCCCGGAAATTGAAACCCTTCCGCCAGTCGAAGTTGCAAGAGCGAGCCCCGAGGAGAATGCAAAGCGGGTGCGGGAAACTGTCGAATCCGTCCTGAAAAACAAGCGAATCCCGATTCTTTTGGGAGGGGACCACTCAATTGCAATAGGGGCTATTTTGGCGCTCCCAAAGGATGTCGTTGTCGTCTCAATTGACGCCCATGGCGACCTACGGGACGAATACGAGGGTAGCCGGTTCAGCCATGCCTGCGTAATGAAGAGGGCGTTTGATTCAGGAAAATCAATTGTCGAGTTCGGGACAAGAGCGATTTCAAAGGAAGAGTTTGAACTAGTGAAGAAGAATCCGGGGCGGATTTCCCTGAATTATTCGTCCGAAATTCGGGAAAAGGGAATTTCCGCTTCCCTGAAAAAAGCGCTTCCCCTGCTCAAGGGAAAGAAAGTTTATCTTTCAATTGACATTGACGGATTCGACCCGTCAGTCGCTCCGGGAACGGGGACCCCGGAGCCGGGCGGGCTCTCCTATTGGGACGGCCTTGAAATAATCAGGACAGTCTGCAGGAACTCTGAGATTGTCGGCCTTGACGTGAATGAGGTAATCCCTGACAAGTTCAACATAACGAACTTCCTCGCGGCAAAGCTCGTTTTCAAGGCAGTTTCTTACATCAAGTGACAGGGACCGAGCATACCCGCCCTAATGTCCTCCGGAATTGTCCTGACATAACTAGGCACCGATTGCTTTCCAGAATACTTGGCTACCGCCTCGATTGCAAGGTCCCTTGGCCCGAGAACGAACTTGTTCCGTGCCTTCTCCCCGACTCGGATTTCCGTCGCCTTATTGTATGATGAGAGCCACGAATCGAAAGAAAGAGCCTTTCCTGTTTCAAGATCGCGAAGTTCCAGCCCGCAGAGCTCAGCCATTGCATATGCGAAAGCGGTCTCCTGCCCGGGTTCGCTCCCGACAATAAGGTCCAAATTGCCTTTGGAGACGAGTACTGCCTGGTACGCCCCTCCGGAGACGTCCCTGACTTTCGGAGAGAGGATCTCCATTATTCCGTTGTTCTCGCTGACAAACTCACCTGCTCGGCCAAAACCTGTTGCATACGCATCAGAGAGCCTTTCAGCCCCTTCGTCATATTTCCGGTAAATCCTCTTTCCGGACTTTTTTTTCCGGGAAAGTTCGAAGAACTTGTCCTCGTGAGAAATGTATATTCTTCCGTCCTCGTGATGAACAAGCCCTGCAGCGACGATTTTTCCGTCCTCATCAGTCAGGACGCTGAATGAAGAGACTCCGTAGAAAAGGTCCCTTTTCGCAAGGGAGCTCCCGTCGACCGCATCACCGTAGAAACGATATGCCCCGAATCCATCCCCTTCACCGAAAACTGCCTTCTCGGAATCCTCCGTAATTGAAAGGATTGGTTTCCTTAGCTTTTTGGAAATAGTTTCGACAAGGGAGAGCTGCTCCCCTTCCACGAGGAAATCCAGCTCGTTTGTGGTGTCTCCCGCCTTTCCTGCCGCCGGGATGTCGTGGAATTTTCCGCTGGGGGAGTAAGTCTTGACCAATTTGTATGCCTTTTCGAGGTAGCTGACGAGCAAACTCTCTACTTCGGTTAGTTCAAGCGGAGTCTGCCTATCCGAAATAGCCACGGCCCAAATAGGAAAATTCTCCTTTATAAATATATCACTAAATAGTGACTATTTTTATGCATTCACCCGCTTATTGCTTCAGCCCGTATTCTTTATAGTGCGTCCTGAACCTTCCTGCGGCAACAACTGCCGGAATTATCCCGAACGAGCGGATTCCGAGGAAAGCCTCCGCCCCGGCAATTGCAATATAGCCAGCAGTCTTAGCAGCCGCTTTCGCGCCCGGCCCAGCATCGGATTCGTCTATTGTTTTCGCGACATATTGGTACGGGCGAATTGTCATGTCCCGAGCAGTCTCTCCCAATGCATATCCAATTCTTCCGGTTGTCATTTTTTCCTTTACCTCCATCTAATTTGTGGCAGAGTTGAAGGGAAGGATTGTTCTGCAGAGAAAAAGAGTTCCCTTTCCCCCTACCAAAGCAACTAGCGAATCCCTTCTTTTAATGTAACTCAGTTTCGTGACGTTTTCTCGGCCAATTCTCCCCTTTTCAAGTCTCGGAGAATTTTCCTATGGTCGAATGCGATTTTTTCCGGCAGTTTGCTTTTCGGGAAGAACCTGAGATCAGTTGTCTCTTCCTTTTGGAGAGTCGGCTTTCCCCCGACAATTTTCCCCAAGAATACTGCAGTGACGCAGTTCGCCCCCGGATACCTTTTCCCGGAAACTATTTTCAGGAGTTTTCCCAGTTTTATCTTGTAGCCGGTTTCCTCAAAGACTTCCCTTTTTGCCGCTTCCTCAAGAGTCTCCCCCGAATTCGCATGCCCGCCGGGAAGGCACCAGAAATCCCGGTATTGCCCGTGCGCCCGCTTCTCCATTAGGACCTCTCCTTTTCCGTTCTCAATAACAACATCAACTGAAACGAGCGACCACTCTTCCCTGGCTGTGGCAATGAACCCGTCAATAATCCTTTTCCTATGGTCGAATGCGATTTTTTCCGGAAGCCTGTCTTTCGCGAACCACTTTATTTCGTCAACTTCTTCCTTCTGAAGCCTTTTCTTCCCCCCGATAATTTCAGCGAAATAGGAAAGCGCGGCAACATCTCCCTTGCTTCCCTCGAATAGGAAACCAGAATAGACTCCTGCCAGTTTCCCGACTTTTACCTTAAACCCAGTCTCCTCAAAGACTTCCCGCGCAAGGCCCTCTTCAATTGTCTCGCCCTGGACAAGCTGCCCCCCTGGAAGGCACCAATAGCCTCCCCAGTCCCCGGAATGCCTCTTTTCAAGGAGAATTTTCCCGTTCCTGATAATTACCGCATCAGCGTTCGCAAACATCCTGCTTTCTTCGATCATTGGATAACAAGTCAGGCAAGTCAGTCCAGTTAAATTGTTTGGCCCTTCTGAGCGTTCCAAACCTTCCGGACGTCGCTTGCGCTCCGGAACCCCCGACCAATACCCTTTCTTACGCCCGTCAACGGATCCTCCGCTGAGGATGGGTTGAAGCGGACCCGGAGGCCGAGCCTCTGGAGAGGTCTGAGGGGACGCGAGTCCTGAAATTAAAATCAAGGTTCAGGACGAGCGGACCCGGAGGGATTTGAACCCCCGACCTAATGGTTCGAAGCCATTCGCTCTATCCAGGCTAAGCTACGGGTCCTCGGGGAATATAGGGAAACCCTTACTTTATAAAAAGGAACGGAAAGTGTTTTCCGAGCAAGGGCTTGTAGTATAGCTTGGACAGAATAGGGGCTTCCGAAGCCTCGGACCTGGGTTCGAATCCCAGCAGGCCCGCCTCACTACGTTCGCCGTTCCTTTTCCGTCCGGCAGTTGCCGGACTCGAGACCTCGTCCGGTTTGTCCGGACTCGGCCAGCAGGCCCGCCACAAACTTTACGAAAGTTTTCGATGCCGTTGCATTGATCCAGCTTCGCCAGAGACCAAAAAGGGCGTTTGTTGTAAACGCCCGAAACATTCTTTGTTTACGAACTCTTTTATTCCCTCTAAACTCTCCCTTCTCCTAAAATGAAAAAGAAAACAATTCTCCTGACGAACGACGACGGGTTCGATTCCCCCGGAATAATTGCCCTAAAGGCGGAACTCGAAAGAGTGGCAAAAGTCATTACAATAGCCCCTTCCGGCCCAAGAAGCGGTGTTGGAAAAACCCACAACAGGCATGCGCCCCTTGCCCTGAAAAAAATAGGGAAGAATTACTATTCTTTCGACGGAAACCCAGCGGACTGCGTCCAAATCGCCCTCCATTCAATTTGCAAAAAGCCCGACTTGATTGTCTCAGGGATAAACCGGGGAGAGAACTGGGGAATTGCCCACTTTTTCCTCTCAGGAACCCAAGGCGCGGCAATTGAGGGCGCGCTCTTCAAGATTCCTGGAATTGCCTTCTCCCAGTATTTCGAGGATTGGGGAAGCGCAAGGGAGAAGACTGCGGATTCATATATGCCGGGAGCGCGGATTGCCTCAGAGCTTGTCTCAATTCTCCTTGAAAGCTTCCCAAAGGAAATCGATTATTTCAATGTCAATTTCCCGGAGGGCTCTTCAGACGAAACGGAATGGGTCAATACCAAGTTCGCGGAATTCGACTGGAAAATGGTTTTGGAGAAGAAAGGCGGAAAATTCTCCCACAAGCGGGGCGCATGGGGCAAGCCGATTCCAGCAAAGGGAACTGATGCTGATGCAATACTGAAAGGGAAGGTGTCAATTACTCCAGTTAAACTGAAGGTTGAAAACCCGGAACTAGAATGGTTCAAGAAATGACGAATTCAAAAGAAAAATCCCTTTCCGAGGCCTTGGCTGAGGCCAAAACCCTTCTCTCAGAATTGAAATTGTCAAATCTCCCAATAATTGTCGAGGGACGAAACGATGAGAAAGCTTTAAGAACTCTTGGAATTACTAATGAATTGCTGAAAGTATCGGAGAAATCCGGTCCTGTCCAGAAACTGGCAGAAGACCTGAAGAAAAAGGGTCAAAAGTCTGCAATAATACTAACAGATCCCGACAGGGAAGGCGCGAAACTCGCCTCCCTTGTTTCCCGGACGCTTGAGAGTTTCGGAATGCACCCGATAATGCATTACCGGAAAATGACCAAACTGTTTGGAAAATCGGCGGTAGAAGAGCTCGGAAATGTCGAGCTTCCTGAACCCGCCCCTTGGGAATAATTGTTGGTTGTTATTGCGTGCTTTTTTCACCAGTTTCTCAAGACAAATTCAGCAAAGAAAAAGGAAAAAGAAACAAAGGCCGAGCCGGATGGCGAGCCGGATGGCGAGGTCTGAGCCAAAAGAGAAACAAACGAAGCAAAGGCCGAGCGCCGTAAACGCGAGGTTCCGAGCCAAGAAATATGGAAAAAACAAAGCGAGGAAAGAAGAAACAAAATGGGAAAAATAGCACCAGTATCATCGAAATACATTGTTAAAGCCCAAATACAGGCCAACGGTGTAATTGAGAAACCAGACGTTGTCGGAGCGATTTTCGGGCAGACTGAAGGGCTTCTCGGAAACGACCTTGAGTTGAGAGAACTGCAGAGATCGGGAAGAATTGGAAGAATTGAGGTAATTGTTGATTCCAAATCCGGAAGGACAAGCGGGACAATTGAAATTCCCTCAAGCATGGACAAGGCGGAAACTGCAATAATTGCGGCGGCCTTGGAAACAATTGACAGGGTAGGCCCCTGCACTGCGACAATAAAGGTTCTCGGAGTCGATGATGTACGGATTTCAAAGAGGAAATCAATAATCAACAGGGCAAAGGAAATTTTGAAGAGCCTTGTTAACGACACTCTCCCGGACACCCAGGAACTGACAGATGTTGTAAGGGAGTCTGTCCGTGTTGGCGAAATTATCGAGTGGGGCCCAGACAGGATGCCTGCCGGTTCCGGGATTCTCGAATCCGACGAGCTGATTGTAGTTGAGGGAAGAGCGGATGTTGTGAATCTCCTTCGGAACGGAATCAAGAACTGCATTGCAATCGGGGGAACGCATGTCCCCGGGAGCCTCGCTGACTTGACGAAGAAGAAGACGACGACCCTTTTCGTTGACGGAGACCGCGGAGGCGACCTTATTTTCAAGGAAGTCAAGCAGTTGGCTGAAGTTGATTACATTGCGCGGGCGCCCTCAGGAAAGGAAGTGGAAGAGCTCGAAAAGAAGGAAATCCACAAGTGCCTGAGAGCACGGGTTGCAGTTGAGCAGGTGGGCGAGTCCATCCAAGACATTCCCTCATCAACCGGAGACGAAGCGGACGACGACTCTGAAGAGCCGGAAGCTCTGAAGAGACAGGCACCCGCCCCTGCCCAGCCCCAACAGCAACAGAGAATGCCCAACCACTCACCCCAGATTGTCGAACAAATTCTGGCCGAACCCGCTCCCCTGGAACTTGACTCGAACCACAAGGAGACTTTTCGGCGGATGATTGACGAGATTGTCGGGACAAGGGCGGCATACCTCTTGGACAACCAGCTCCAGATATTGGGGCGAGTCCCGATTGCGGAGCTCCAGAGGAGCCTTGACGGAGTTGAAGGCCTCGATTCCTTGGTAATTGACGGCGTATTGACTTCTCGCCTCTTGGAAATGCTGAAAGGCAAACCCGTCAAATATGTTGTCGGAATGAGGAAAATAAACGTCGGAGTTGTGCCCTCAGGAGTTGCTCTCGTAACTCCTCAAGATTTGGGACTATAGGCAAGGATTTCGGGGGCTCTAAGAAGAGCCCCCTTCCCTTATTTTATCACTTTTAAAGGGTAAAGTATTATAAACCCGAAGAATCCTTTTCTGGAATGGATTCAAAATATGTTCAAGTTGTCACGTCCAATTACGAATTTTCCTTGCCTCTGGGCGCCCCCGCGAATGCGCCTTCATATGAGGGAATGGGTTTCGAATGCATTCCAATACCCGCAACTGACCCTTGGGGACGGCCGGCGAACGAAATTACTTTCGCTCAGGCGGCCGATATTGAAGGCATCTCTGTCCCGGACGGAATGCCGAACTATTTCCAGGCGCTTGGAGTCTGCAACGGCAACCCCGATCTTGTCAGAATTCCCGATTATAATATTCCGTTCAAGGATTATCCCGGAATAACTTTCGCCCCTGATTTCAACGGGGACGGGTATATCTGGTCGAATATTGGACCTGGGCCTGAAAGCCCGACAACCGCCCCTTCCCCGACAATTGACTTGAGCCTTCCCAATGCGGGCGAGTTCCAGGCAATTGGGGGAACTCCGTATGCTGACAACCTGCCCTATTCTCCGGATTCTGGCGCAGTCACAGAGTCAATGGGCGTTGCCCTTGGGGCAGTTACAGGGCTTGCCCTCTTGGGGCTTGTTGTCTATTCCCGGCTGAAGGGGAAATAGCCGCCCTTCCAAAGCTTCCAATTATTCCAATCGGGACGAAAGGCGGATTCAGGGGCGCGAAAGGGTTAAAAACACCTGAAAAAGGCACTCTTTCCAACATGAGCGAAGCAAGAGGAAGCCAAAAGGCCGTTGTTTGCGATTACTGTCACAGAAGGGTTCCCCAGTCAAGGGCAATTGTCGACCACAAGCCAATGATTGACAAGGGGCTTGCAGGGGGAAAGAACTTTGTCGGGAGATATTACCGGCCGACAGTGAAACTCTACCTCTGCTTCAAGTGCGCCAAAAGAAGGGGCGTACTGAAATAAACCTCTGCTGTCTCCTCAGGAAGAATAGGGGGGCAAAGGAAAACCGAATGGCGGAAAAGAAATTCCCGTTTTCAGGCTTTTTCCGCCGGACCGGGATTGAAAAGGGCTCGGCCCAGAAATACCAATTTTCCGGAAAGAAAAAGCAGGTTCCCGGAAAGGAATGGCTTCCCTTGGTGACTCTCTACCTATTCTCAATAACCCTTTTCATCTATTATCTCTCGGTCAGTTTCTTTCCATTCGTTTCCCCGTCATATGACATTCTCTCAAAATTCGGCCTCCACCTGAACGCGCCTTGGTCTGTTCTGACTTACATGTTCGTCCATCTCTGGCCGAGCCATCTCTTGGTCGACTGCCTCCTCCTCCTGATTTTCGGTACAATTGTCGAGAAGAGAATAGGTGGGGTGAAAATGCTCTCAATTTTCATGGTCTCAGGGATTATCGGGGGGCTAGTGAACCTTTTCTTCTTTCCCGCAAAAATCCTTATCGGCTCAAGCGGAGGGGTTTTTGGGCTGATTGGCGCGGCAGTTGTCCTCTCCCCCAAGCTTTCCCTCGCCCTCTTCGTTCTTTCCCTGAACCTGTTCGCCCCAATTGTCGTTAAAATCGTCGATTCGGTCGAGACTTCTTTTGTTGAGAGGATTTTTGAGCAGAAAGCCGCCCTGAAAACAGTTGACTCAATTCTCCTCGAGAAACTGACCTCAATTTCGGACATTCGGGCGTCCCTCAATAGGACGATTTCCGAGAAAAAATCCCGGATTTCCGAGCTCGAATCCATCCTCCTCTCAATTGAGAAAAAGCGCGCGTCAGGAGCGATTTCCGAATCCGAATATTCCCACCAGTCCCGCCAGATTCTCTCTGAAATCTCGGAAATAAACGGGAACATTACTGATGCGGCCCGGAACCTGACAATACTCTCGAGGGATTTTATTGAAGTGGGGGAGGAGAGGCGGGCAATTGTTATGGAGCGCCATGAGATTGACAGGAAAGAGCACCAGCTCTCTGTTACCGACAGGACAAAGGCCGGGACTCCGGAGGCGCCCTATCCCCACGCTGTTGGGATTTTCTTCGGGGGGCTAATGGTGTTCTTTTTGGAGAAATCGGTTTTCCTTGACTGGGAGAACCGGTATCTCTGGATCAAGGGAAAATTTGTAAGGAAAAAGCCGGCCTAGCGGAAATAGCTCGCTGATTTTGAAATTTCGCTGACAATGGTTCTCGGGATTTCCCCTTCCCCCATTTCTATTGCCAAGGTGCCTTCTGAATAGTTAGGAAGAATTTCCCCAAAGTGCCCTCCCTTTCCTTTCGAGAACCCGACCTTGCCCGGTACTGCATCGAAGGAATAACCGAGGCTCTCGAGAATCTCAAGGGAGCATTCAAAAGTTTCCAAGAGGCCGTCGTTGAATTCGGCATAGATTGTTCTCATTTCGAATTCATACTGCGTGGTTTTTTGGACTAATCTTTCCCTCTCCCTAGGGGTTATTCTCCTTTGTTCCTTATAACTGCTTTCCAAAAAACCCAGGCAAAACGTCAGAAATTCCCCATCAGGCAAAAAACCCTTAAATAACCCGGTTGCCAACTCTTCCCTAGAAAATGCGGGAGATTCTTGTCGGCCGGGATGAGGAGGATTTCAAGAAGTTCAACTTCGAGGCGACAGGCTTTGTCGGAAAGCACTATGTAAAGACCGGGGACGAAATAAACCTCTCAGGAGACGTCTATATGGATCTCTCCCGCCCGCACGTAATGCTAATCTGCGGGAAAAGGGGGACTGGCAAGTCATACACTCTAGGGGTAATTGCTGAAGAGATAAACTTCCTCCCGGAAAAGCAGAGAAGGCAGGTCGCAGTCCTCATTTTCGACCTTATGGGGATTTTCTGGACAATGAAATACCCGAACCTGAAGGACACCTCAATTCTCAAGAACTGGAACCTCGAGGGGAAATCCCTTTCCGAAATAAACCTGATTGTCCCCTTTGGCCACGTGGAAAAATTCACTAAAGCCGGGATTCCGGCAGACACCGCATTCGCCTTGAAGCCCTCTGAGCTCTCCGCCCAGGACCTGGAAATGGTATTCGGCCTTGACCAGAACTCAATGGCAGGGGTCCTCCTCGAGCGGGCAGTGAAGGCAATCAAAGCGGAGAAGGGGGAATTCACAATTGAGGAATTGATGGAATATGTCACGAACGACGAGACTGTTGAGCAGGCTGTCCGGCTCTCCGTCCAAAACAAGCTCTCCGCCGCAATTGATTGGGGGCTTTTCCATGAGAAAGGAACCCCTTTGAAGGATGTGATAAAAGCGGGAAAAATAAACATCCTAGACATCTCCCCCTACCAGTCTTCAATAGGGGGCTGGTCAATTAGGGCGCTCGTTATCGGCCTCCTGACAAAGAAGATTTTCCAGGCAAGAACCGGCTCGAGGAAAGGGGAAGAAGTCCGGACATTGTCCGCCGCAAAGCACCCCCTTCTCGAGAGGGATGAGGGGGAAAAGGATGTCCCAATGACTTGGATTTTCATTGACGAGGCCCACGAGGTTCTCCCAAGGGAGGGCTCGACTCCGGCAACTGAACCCCTTCTTCAGGTAATTAGGGAGGGCCGTCAACCGGGAATAACCCTTGTCGTAGCAACGCAGCAGCCGGGGAAAATCCACACTGACGTAATGAGCCAGTGCGACCTTGTCCTCGCCCACCGGGTGACTTCCCTTCCGGACATTGACGCATTGAACAAGATTATGGCGAACTACATGGTTTTCTCCCTCGAGAAATACCTGGGGGGTCTTCCGAGAGTGAAGGGTTCTGCAGTCCTCCTTGACGACAACTCTGAAAAAGTTTATGCAATAAGGACCCGGCCCCGCCTCACCTGGCACGGAGGGGAATCCGCATCGCTTTTGATGGGCAAAATCGAGCACGAGGACCAGCTGGAAACAAGAAAGCATGTCCAGAATGGCTGAGCGCACTCCCCAAATGGAAAAATTAAAAATATTCTCGAGGAATTCAAGCCCGCCGGGCGAAGATTCCCGGCTTCTTCTGGAGGTTGCGGAGAAAATTGTCCCGAAATCGGCAAGCGTCCTTGACCTCGGAACCGGTTCAGGATTTCTCGCAATAGCTCTCTCGAAAAGGGGCTGGAGCAGGGTCTCGGGTTCGGACATTGACGAGGGCGCGCTTCTCGAGGCCCGGGAAAATGCCCGGAGGAATTCGGTTGAAGTGGAATTTTTTTGTTCAGATCTCTTTTCAAGCGTCCCTCCTGCCGACTGGGTTCTTTTCAATCCGCCCCTTCTCGGAAAACCCGCCGGGAAACTCTCCATCTTGCGGAGGATTCCTGGAATGTTCCTTCTCTCCGGGGCACTCTCCTCCGTTTTCAGGAGAAGGCTGTTGGAAATTCTCGGAAATTTCCTCTCCGGCCTTTCAGCCGAGTCAAAGGCGCTTATAGTTCTCCCTAGGCGATTTTCGTTCAAAAAAGGGCTCCTAATTGGGCGAAACTCCAGATATTCGGTCTATCTTGTCGGAAAGGGAATTGGGCCTCCGAACGCTCCCCCGAAAAAGTTTAAAAAAAGGCTTCCCTGGGAATAGGAATGGTAACGAAGCTTGATTTTGTCTCGAACTTTACAGTCGTCCTCCTTTTCGCGGTAATCTCTGGTCTTTTGGGAGTAGTTCTCTATTTCTCAGGGACTTCTGGAGCATTCTCAATACTCCTTGCGCTCGCTTTCACGGGGCTGATAGGTTTCGCCCAATGGTATTTCGCTCCCTCAATAATACGGCTAATAACCGGTGCGAGGGAAATTGAGCGAGCCCAAGCGCCGAAAATATTCTCGATTGTTGACCGCCTCTCGAAGAAGGCAAACCTCCCGAAATCCCCGAAAATCCTTATTGTGAAAAATCCTTCCCCGAACGCGTTCGCATTCGGAAGGGGGCAGAAGGACGCAAACATTGCCCTCCACACGGGTCTCTTGAACTCCTTGGATGAGGAAGAGGTTGAAGCGGTCCTTGCCCACGAGGTTGGCCACATAAAGCACAGGGATGTTGTGATAATGACAATAGCCTCCCTCCTCCCGGTCCTCCTCTATTATGCCGCAATAATACTGTTGAATTCGCGCTCCGGGAACAGGGAGCAGCGGAATTCCCTTGCAGTGTTTGCGGGCGGCTTTCTCGCGCGTTTCTTGGGCCAGCTCCTAGTCCTCTGGCTCTCAAGAGTGAGGGAATATTCGGCGGACGAGTTTGCGTCAAGGGTATCGAACGGGAAAAAACTCGCATCCGCCCTTGCCAAGATTTCATATGGACTCGGGAAAAGGTCCTCCGATTCAAACGACTCGATTTCCTGCCTGTATATCGGAGACAATACTCGGGAGAATCCGGAGACTCTCGCGAAATATCTGGACCTCTCCGAAAAGGAGCTTTCAAGGGCAATTGGAAAGGAGAAAAGATTCGGCTTTATGGAAGCTTTCATGAGCCATCCTTTGACCTCGAAGAGAATACTTGCCCTAAAGAGGCTCTCTGAAAGAAAAGAGGGGGCTCAATAGCGGTGAAAGGAAGGTATTTTCCCCTTGTCGAAAAGACCGCAGTCGGAATAAGGGATCTCCAAATCCAAGGGGCAATAAACGTTGCCCGGGCGTCTCTCTCGGCAATCCGGACATATGTTCTTGAGGAAAAACCGGAAAAAAACGAGCTCGGGCGGCACGTGAGCTTGCTCCTAGCCCAGAGGCCAACCGAACCAGCCCTTCAGAACTGCCTGAAATCTGTCCTTAATTCAAAGAGCCCCGCCAAGAGGGCGGACGAGCTTCTTTCAGAAATCGGGCATGACGCGGAGAAAATAGTGAATTCAGGCCTCCCCCTCGTGAAGGAAGGCTCGAAAATAATTACCCATTGCCATGCTTCCTCCTTGACAGCAATATTCCGGAAGGCGCGCTCAATTGGGCGGCGCTTTTCAGTGTATCACACAGAGACCCGCCCCCGCTACCAGGGGCACAGGACTGCCCGGGACTTGGTCGACGGAAGGATGCGCCCGACAATGTTTGTCGATTCTGCAATAAACTATTTTATGCCTGAGGTGGATTTCGCGTTTGTCGGCTCCGACGCCCTCCTTCCGGAAGGGTTCATTAACAAAATAGGGACATCAATGCTTGCGCTCTCGGCAAGGGAGCACGACAAGCCCCTCTATGTCGTGACGGGTCTCCTCAAGTTCGCTGAATCCGGGCGAATACATATTGAGCAAAGGCCGGTGTCCGAACTCGGATTCCATGCGAAAGGCGTTCATTTGAGGAATCCTGCATTCGACCTGACCCCGAAGAAGTTCGTCAAGGGCGTTGTCTGCGAGGAAGGAATTCTTGGATATTCAGAGGCAATAAGGCTCGCCCGGAAGAAAATAAGGGCGCTCTGAGAGTTCTTCCGAAATTCACCCTTGGGAAGTCGAAGAGTTGCCGGCTGTCCCGGAAGAGGGCTTGGCGTTAAGTATCTCTTCCTTTCCAACAGTCCCTTCAAGGCCGTATCCTACAAGGGCGTTCTTGTGGGCGGGCTTCCTCCGAGTCGCGGCAATTTCCGAATCAGTGTAATAGAGATAGACGCTTTTCGACGCGCCCCTGTCTAGGAAAACTGAAAAGTCGACCTTTGCGGAGGGGTTGGCCGAGGCGGATTCGTCCTCCCCTATCGAAACTCCGAGGGCCCCCGGAAGAGTCTTTTCATACTCGCCCTTTGTCGGGGCTTCCTTGTATTCGCTCTTGGAAACAACTGTCCTCATAACAGATATTACTCCGGGAGGAAGGCTTTGGGAATCGTCAAGTACAATGAAGTTGGGAGGCCTTATGAATCCCCCAATTGCCCGCTCGTTCAGGAAAAGCGCGACAGTGCCGATTGCGGTGCTCTCAGGCGAATTCACTCTCCAATATGCCGAATATTTCCCGTCCGAGACAACCGAACCCTCGCTCGGGAAAGACCTGTTCCAGTTGGGTTGCGAGAAAAAGTTCTGAAGGGTTCCTCCGAACCTGACCTCGTTTAGGTTCGAGGTCTCAATGTCGAAGAAGTTCGTGTCCGGATAGAATGTTCCCAAATACCTGTATGTATAGTTCGCGCCAGAGCAGGATATTCCGAAATAATAGTCCAGCCGGAGGGAGATTTTCCCCTTCCTGAGGGTGTGGTTGATGTACTTGTACCCGTCCGAGCACGCGCTCTTGGAATAGTCCCAGCCCTCCTTGTAGAGCACCGAAGGCGCGACCCCGGAGTATTTCCCGTCCGGCCCGACGTTCCAGGTGAGGAGGTTTGCGCCCCCCTTCTCAGAGAGGTTCATTATCCCTCCTTGGGAAAGACCAAAGCAGGCAACGAGCTTTCCATTGTCAATGCAGAGATCCTTTGTGTAGTTCGGAACGGATATCTCGACTTCCCCCTCAAGGGCGCCTCCCAAAGGGTTAGAAGAGTATGCGTAATATCTCCCTACGGTCCCGGGAGCGACTTTTATCGGAAGCCTTATTTTGCAGGAAGCGCCGTCCTGGACCAGGACTTCATACGGGACTAGCCTCCCTTCCTCAGAAGTTATTCTCAGCTCCTCGCACCTTCCGGTAGAAAGCTTGAGCTTCTCTAGAAGGACTTCGACGACATTCCCGCTGTAGCCGTGCCCGGCAAAGTCCGAGAAATTTATTTCCCGCCGGTTCTTCCATGCGGAGTTGTACCAATTGGTAACTATTTTGCTCGGATATTCGAGGCCTTCTGCGGTTGCGACAACCGAGCCTCCATCAGAAATCGGGAGCGACACCGAAATCTCCTTTCCGCCGTCAGCGCTTCCCCCGAAAGCCCACGTTGATTTGTAGTCCCTATTTCCCGCGTTAGTTACCCTGATTGGGATTCTCGCCTTGAAAATCGCAAGGCTCCTTCCGGATATTCGTATCTCGTCTTGGGCAACGGAATTCGCAACAACCCTCAGCCTGTGCTCGCCGAATGTCGGGGCAACCTCAAGCTCAAGGACGGTCCGCTCGTTCTCGCCTAGGCCCCTGAAATTCTCAACTAGGTTCGCCGGAACGCCGTCAATGTAGACGGAGACCTCGCTTATCCTGCCTTTCCCGGAATTCCTTATTGAGAGGAGGTTAGAGTCAATCGCCTCTATTGCAATCCCCAAAGTTGTCCTCTTTTTCGCGGCCTCCGCCTCCACCTGCGCCTGCTCCCTCGCCTGGCTGTTGAATCCGCTTATTGTTATCCATGCCCCTAGGGCAATTGATATTGTGAGGAGAGCTAGGAGGACTATTCCCAGGGGAGCCAGGCCCGTTCTGCCTCGGGAATTAGTCACGGGGCGAGTACACCTCCTCCTCTCCCAGAAAGAAATATGCGTGAAGCGGGGATCTTGCCTCCGATTTCAGAGAGTTCATCTCGAAGAATATGTTGTCCCTCTCGGAAATGAATGCCCTTGCCGAATAGATGTTCTCCCCCGCAAATATTGTCGTGTCCTCAGGTATTGCAACCGAATGGGGGGGCGCTATTGAGCCGAAAACTGCATGTTGCGACCTCTCTAACAGGACTGCTCCGACACCCAACTGCAAAGGAGAGGAAATAATGTCGGTCCAATGGTAGCACGACTGGTCATCGCAGCTCGTCCCTTCGGACGTGAATTTGATCTCATTAGTGTTCCAGTTCGGGGCGAAAAGGACGCTCTCCCCGTTCTTTCCAGTCTCCAGGTCCCTTTCCGAAATAGCCGAAAAATCGTAAAAGCTCTTGTTCGAGTAGAACCCGACCTCGGTCTTGAATTCGTATGTCCTACCGCCCTGGCATGTTGCTGAGAGGGAATATTCGACCAGCTGGTAGAGTGGTCCCCCCACCTTGACTGACGGGGTCTCCGAAAGAGTATAATTTCCGCACCATAGGAGGTCAAAGCCCTCCTTGTAGTTCATTTGGGGCTGTATTCCTGAGCGGTAATAGGCGCTCTCCTTTGTGTGGCTCGTCAACAGGTTTTTTTCCTTGCCGGAAATCTCTGATGAGAGGAAAGATATCCCCCCTGCCCCTGCCCCCCCGAAGCAGAGCTTTATTTTGCCGTTCTCCATGCAGCGAGAAGCTGGATTAAAATCGAGAATGTCTCCCGCATAGGGAATCGGTGGCGGGCTCGGATTGTTGTAATAGATATATCCAACAACCTGTTCTAAGAGCCCTTCTGTCGCGTCAAAAGGAGATATTATTTCGCACCAGTCCGCCCCTCCGGAAACAACCTGCCTTGCCCTCAGCTCTCCGAAAGAGTCGGTTATTTTCACCTCGTTACAGTTTCCGCTAGGTAAGACTAGGCCCGTGTAATTTGCGCGGAAATACTCTTTGTTTCTCGAGAACCCCGCGACTTCTGAAGCGAATATTGGCCTTCTGTTCTTCCAGGCAGTTTCGCCCCAAGAGGAGGTGCTAATTGTTCCTGCTTGGAAATCCGGGAGGAAGGGCCCGTTTTTCTCCTTGACTCTCACAACCGATAGATATACCCCGTTCTGGTCGGACTGCTTTCTTGCAATCCAGACACCTCCTGACAGGGACATTGGGACTTCCTCAGTTGTCCTGTTTGGAAGGGTTACCCTCGCAACAACTGATTCGGGGACAAGGTTCGCCCTCATAGAGAGCTCAACTGTCATTGGCGAGCCCAGCTCTATGTTCTTTGGGTACACGCTCGCCGAAATGTAGTCCGTGCAGTATCCGCAGTCCTCAGGGCAGGTCGTGCAGCTTTCATCTCCCGGGAACTCGCATCGGGCGTTTCCGCACCGCGAAGTCTTGCTTTTTTCGACCTTGTATTCCGCGGTCGTTCCCCTGTCAGCGACAACCCGTATCCAGTCCCCCTTTTTTAGCTCAATTGAGACCCGGAGAATTCCCGCCTGACCCGCGGAAATGGGATCAGGCCTTGCGAGAATGTCTATTTTCTCAGAGTTCAGATAAACGTCAAAGTTCCGGAGAATCCCCTGCCCAATGTTCCTGACATATACTTCCTTCGAATATGCCGAATCAATTGAGAGCGCCCCCCCGGTTCGGGAAATCTGCTCGTCGGCCTGGGAATCTCCAGCCCCCTGGAATTTCCCCTGCATTTTCCCGAAAAAAAGCCATGCCCCCCCGACTGATGCGATTACGAGGAGGACAAGGAGGATTGTGGTCAGTATTGCGTCAACCCCCCTTCTTCCCCCCTGAGCGGAATTCTTTCTAGAGGAGGGAAATTTTCCAATTGCCACGGGAAAAAGTGGCTTTCATTCTTTTTAAAACAATTCTAGGATTTCCCGCGAAAATTGTTAAAAACACCCCTGCCGGAAAAGCCCGAAATGGGATTTGGCAGCGACAGTGGCTTTAACCTTCCGGAGATTGAGGAGCGGATTCTTTCATACTGGAAGGAGAATTCCATTTACCGGAAGAGAAAAGAGGCTTCCTCTGGTGGGCCCAGGTTCACTTTCATTGACGGCCCCCCCTATCCTACGGGGGCAATACACCTGGGGACTGCCTGGAACAAGACAATGAAGGATTCAATACTCCGCTACAAGTCAATGAACGGGTTCTCGGTGAACGACACTCCCGGTTACGACATGCACGGCCTCCCGGTTGAGCTCAAAGTCGAAAAGGAATTGGGAATCAAGTCGAAAAAGCAGATAGAGTCCTACGGGGTCGGAAATTTCGTCAATTACTGCAGGAGCTATGCGAAGAAGAACCTGGCAATAATGAACGCGCAATTCATCCGCCTCGGTGTATGGATGGATTGGGATGACCCCTACATGACAATCGAGAACTATTATGTCGAGGGCGTCTGGTGGGGAATCAAGCAGGCATATTTGAACGGCCACTTGGTTAACGGCCCAAAGGTCCTAACCGCCTGTCCGAGATGCGAGACGGCTCTCGCAAAGCACGAGCAGGAATATGCGAACATTACCGAGAACTCGGTATATGTAAAGTTCCCCGTTGCCGGAGCCGAAAAAACATTCATATTGATATGGACAACAACCCCCTGGACCCTTCCCACCAACATGGGTGTGATGGTTAACCCGGAGTTCGACTATTCCTTCGTAAAGTCTAACGGCGAGACGTTTGTGCTTGCATCAGAGCTTGTTGAAAAAATTTTCAAGGATGCGGAGCACTCCGTTGAAAAGACTGTCAAGGGCTCTGAACTGAAAGGGGTGAAATACTCCCATCCCCTGCTCGAGCAGGTCCCGATTCAGAAGAAGTTCGCGGAGAAGGAAAAGAACCACTCAATTGTCCTTTCAAGCGAATTCGTCCATCTTGACGCCGGAACCGGCTGCGTCCACACCGCTCCGGGGACCGGGCCTGAGGATTTCCAGGTCGGGCAAAAGGAAGGGCTAGACATCTTCTGCCCAATAAAGCTCTCCGGAGCCTTCACTGACGAGGCGGGGAAATATGCGGGGATGTTCGCGAAAAAGGATGCGGATTCGGAAATAGTTTCCGACCTTGAGAGCCAAGGCCTCCTCTTTTCAACGGAGAGATTCACCCACGAATATCCGATATGCTGGAGATGCAAGACTCCCCTGATATTCCTTGCGACAAAGCAGTGGTTCTTCTCAACCGAAGGATTGAGGGAAAAGATGAGGGAGGAGAACAAGGGGGTGAAATGGGTCCCGGATTGGGCGGGCTCGTCCTGGTTCGACTCCTGGCTATCCTCGCTTCAGGACTGGTGCATCTCGCGCCAGAGATACTGGGGCGTTCCCCTCCCAATCTGGAAATGCGGATATTGCGGGGAAATAGAGGTTGTTGGCTCGGCCGAGGAACTGCCAGGAAATCCTGACGATCTCCACCGCCCCTGGATTGACGAAATCAAGATTGACTGCAAAGGATGCAAGAGGGCGAAGATGGAGCGGGTCCCCGACATTTTCGATGTCTGGGGGGACTCGGGGTCGGCCAGCTGGGCTTCCCAGAGGTTCCCGGGAGTAAACAAGAACGTCCTCACGGAGACATATCCCGTGGATTTCATTATTGAAGGGAAAGACCAGATACGGGGATGGTTCAACAGCCTGATGTCCCTTGGAATCCTTGCGACCGGAAAAGCTCCCTACAAGGCGGTCTATATGCACGGTTTTGTGAACGACGAACTTGGACGGAAATTCTCAAAATCCCTCGGGAATTTCGTCTCGCCTGAGGAAGTCCTCCCGAAATACGGGGCAGAGTCCCTCCGCCTCTTTTTCGTTTCAGCGGCGAGAGCCGGCGAAGACATGTCATACTCTGACAGGTATGTTAGGGAAGCCTTCAACAGCCTCCGGATCTTCTACAACATCTACTCCTTCGCCCACGGCTATATGAAAATGGACGGGTTCTCGCCAGGGCAAGGCGCCTCCTCCGAAAAGAGGATAGAGGACCGCTGGATTCTCTCAAGGCTGAACAGCACAATAAAGAAAATGTCCGAGAGCTTTGATCAATACCGTCTCGAGGAGACCTCAGAGACCCTCCAAAAATTCTTCGTCAACGACCTTTCGAGGACATATGTCAAGCTGACGAGGGAGCGCACCTGGCCCGGGGCCGAAAAGGAGGACAAGCTCGCGGCATACGATACGCTCTACGAGGTCCTCTCAAAGCTCCTCTCAATTTCGGCGCCACTTGTCCCAATGCTGTCCGAGGAAATTTATCAGGGGTTCAGGAAGGATTTTGAAAAAGGCCTCCCCGAGTCCGTGCATTTCGTTCCCTGGCCCAAGGCTGATGAAGGGAAAATTGACCCGGATCTCGAGAACGCTGTATTCTACTCCCAGAAAATAATAGAGGGGATTCTTGCCGCAAGGAACTCTGCAGGGATTAAGCTCAGATACCCGATAGGAAAAGCCGTTGTTGTCTCAAAGGAGGCGCAGTTCTCCTCAGCAGTGACTCTTGCCGGAAGCATTATTGAGAGGCTCTCCAACTGCAAGCAGGTCGTCTATTCCGAGAGCGCGCCTGAGGGGGAATATTCCTCTTCAATCGACGACTCCGGGTTTGCCGTATATGTCGAGAGGAAAATGGACGAGAGCCTTCTCGGGGAAGCGGCGTCAAGGGAAATAACGAGGAAAATCCAGCAGATGAGGAAGGACTCTGGCTTTAACGTCTCCCAGAAAATAGACTTGGAACTGGGGCTTGACGAGCATGCGGAGAAGCTCATTTCCCCCTTCCTGCCCTTCATGAAGGAAAAAGTCGGGGCAGATAACCTTGAAATAACCCGCATAACGAGCGGGAACTCGACTTTCTGCGACAGCATTTCAATTGCCGACCTCTCGCTTGGGACGGTGGAGATAGGATTCTCCAAGGCCGGGGCGGAAAATGGGCCGGTGGAAGAATGAACAAGACGAGCCAGTTTTTTCTTTTTCTGATACTGGCAATCTCCTTTCTCGGGACCTACAATTTCCTGAGAACAGAGAACGCAATCTCGGCTGGGACTAGGTTCCTCGCTCTCTCGGGATTTTTCCTAATGTCAGTCTCCCTCTCAATCGGGCCCCTCGCAACAATATCCCCCAAAAATTTCTCCGCCCTGATTGAGCCGAGAAGGGCTGTTGGAATTGCTTCTTTCTTCCTTGTGTTTCTCCACGTCTTCCTCTCGTTTGGCTACCAGTTCGGATGGAACTTTTCCTTCTTCCTGATAAACTTGCCAATGCAGGTCGGGACAATTGCATTCGTCTTGATGATTCCTTTGGCAATCACCTCCGCAGACTGGGCAACAAAGGCGCTCGGACCCGCCTTCTGGAAAAACCTCCAGCGCCTGACTTATCCTGCGTTCGCTTTCTCCCTCTGGCACTTTGCTTTCAAGGGAAACGGCCTTTCCCTCGAGAACCCGAATTTCGCGGAATTCTCAGTAATATTTTTCGCTTTAGCGGCAATAGCGCTTCAAGTGGCGGGATTCTCGATTGTCAGGAAAAGAAAGGCGGAAGCGAAGCGAAAAGAGGAAGAATTGAGGAAAGCCCAGGATACTTCCGCGAAAGAGGCTCCTCTAGTGTCCACTGGACAAGAAAGGCCTCCTGAGAACATACCCTAGACCTTTTCCGGCTTGTCCGGAAGAACATAGTAATACTCAAGCGTTCCGTCTCCCAGGTTCTTGATTGAATGGAGCGTGTTCTTTCCTATTTTCAAAAAATCCCCACGAGCAACTTCCCTTTCCAGTTTTCCACTGAAAAAAACGGACGCAGTCCCGCTCACGACAACTATCAGTTCCTCAAACTCCCAATTAGAATGCTCTTTCATCTCCTCATTTGGCCCCAAAGAAACCCTTCCAAAGCGCATCCAGGGAGTATTTTCAGACTGCTATTAAACAATTCCCAGTTCCCGGTATATTTCCCTGTACGAGTCTGCGAGCTTTTCTTTCAGAGCCCTTTTTTCATCGGCCGGAAAAGCTTCAGGCTTGCCAATGTCAGAGTAAGCCAGACGCCTTTCCGGATAAATGGGGAGCCCGCTCCCAACAAGGACGCCCCCCTTTCCCTGGAGAACCGCAATCGGGAGGACTGGCGCGCCCGAGAGCGCAGAGAGAACGAATGCGCCCTCCTTTATTCGGAACCTATTGTCCCAGGGAAAGTCAGTTTCCTGCATGTTTTCTCCATGGGGATAAATGAGGGCAATCCCGCCTTTCTCGCTAAACCTGCCCCCCCTTTCGTAAAGAGATACTTGGTTGTAGCGCATTCTCTCCCGTTCCCCCCCTCCATCCTTTGAGAGCTTGACTGGGAATATCTCTGCATAGGAGGCTGAAATTGGTTCAATTGCAAGGAGAATTAGGGATTTGGCCAGCTTTTTCGGATCCCTGAAATCGGATTTGGGTATCCTTCCGGCGAACTGCTGTTTTGCGACAATCCCGATTTCTCTTTCGGGCGGAACAATATGCGCAGCCCAGATTCCTGCCTCAAGATGGTGGAGGTCCCAAAGATGGGCGTGGGGAGCTACCGCCCCGACATAAACGTCAGGCATTTCCCCCAATTGGACCCGTCTCTCAATAGGATTGAGCGCCCTGAAAAGATAATCCCCTGTCTCCCTCAGGAGTTTTCCCACTAAAGAATGGGATTTATTCCCATTTTTAAGAATTTCTGGGAATGGACTAGAAATGGGCAGGAAAATCCGGGCTTTTTGGAAATATTCCTTCGGGACAACAACAGGTTAACTTTAAATACAACTAAAAAAAGGTAACACCATGCAAGTATTTCATTCCAATGAGCATCTCAAGCACGAGCCTCCTTTCGAGGACATCGGGGGGGAGAATGTCAGGAATTTGGAGAGCCCCAAACGCGTTGAAAAAATCCTAGGGGCGTTAAGGGAGACTGGCTGGGCGGAAATAAAGGAGCCGAATGATTTCGGGCTGGGCCCAATATCCGCTGTGCACGACAAAGACTACCTGGATTTTCTCGCTTCAGCCTGGACGGAGTGGAGGGCTGAGTTTCCCGACCGCCCTGTCGTTTTGCCAGGAACATTTGTTCCTCCGGCGTTCGCCAAGCGCGGCGATTTGCGGGCGCCCAAATGCGTTGCCGGTCGCGCCGGACTCTACTTGGCTGATCTCGGGGCGTCAATTGTCGAAGGGACGTATTCCGCGGCTCTCGCCTCCGCCAACTGCGCCCTGAGCGCAACGGAAGCGGTGAAAGAAGGGGCCCGTTCTTCCTTTGCTCTCTGCCGCCCGCCAGGACATCATGCGGGCAAGGACTTTGCAGCCGGCTATTGCTACATAAACAATGCCGCAGTCGCCGCAAATTCCCTTTCTTCTGCCGGGGGAAAGGTCGCTGTTCTAGACATTGATTACCATTGCGGAAACGGCACCCAGGACATTTTCTACGAGCGCCCGGATGTCCTGACCGTGTCAATCCACATTGACCCTGACTTTGGCTATCCCTATTACGCCGGATATGCCGATCAAATTGGCTCGGGAGCCGGGATCGGGTTCCATAGAAACTTTCCCCTTCCCGAGGGAACGGGGGATTCCAAATATCTTGAAACGCTCGAAAGCGCCATCAGAGTTATCCGGGGGTTCAAGCCAGACTCGCTCGTTGTCTCGGCAGGGATGGATATTTACAGGAAAGATCCCCTGGGGGAGATGGAAGTGACGACGGAAGGAATCCGCGAGATAGGAAAACGGATTTCCGCGCTCTCAATCCCGACAGTAGTTGTTATGGAGGGCGGATATGACGCGGATTCTCTCGGGAAAAACGTTTCAGGGTTTCTAGAAGCTTTCAGGTGAGGCCCCGAAATTCCCCGCAGGCGCAGATAATCAGGAGCCTCTCTTTCCGATGAACTAGATGCATTTTAATTGATATGCAAAAAATAAACCACTTTTAAGGAACAAACATATAAACACGACTTGAAAGCCCGAGAATTCAAAATGATCGGAATTTCGGGAGAATATTTTGTTGTCCGGGTTCTCCCCCCCCCGAGGGAAAAGACTCCGGGAGCGACAAGGTTTTTTGGGGGTTCTTCCGCCCTTTCGACGAAATCTTCCCCGCATCTGAAGGCGACGACCTCGAAACCCTAAAGGAGCATTTCGCCAGAAAAACACATCGGGCCCTGGCTCTTGTCAACAGATCAGGCGAGGTTGTTGCGGGCGCGGACTATGACATTTCCTTCAAGGATCCGCGCGGAGCACTTGCGCACGCGAACTATCTTTTCACTTCGAAAGGGGAGCGCGAAAGGGGTCTTGGCTCGATAATTATCGCGGAACGCAAGCAGGCGATACTAACGGAGGCGGAATTGGCGGGAAAGGACGTGCTCGCAATAACCGGGGATACGTGCATTCCGGGAGTAACTCCCTCGTCATTTCCCCCAATCAACCGCCTAGCAATTCTCGGAAGGAATTACGAGAGCGTCAACTATCCGCGCGGGCCCCCGCTCGCGGACTATTGGCCGGACAACCTGACCAGCGAGGCAATACCTTACCTCCCTATTGCATCTCGGGGAGTTGGAAAGAAGCTGTCCGTTTCAGAGCACCTCAGCCATCTTGCCGGAAACGTTCTGCAGGATTTTTACGGGTATTCCAAGGATTCTCCGGCAGTTGCCGCAATTATTAGGGCGAAAGACGAGAACCGATCTGTCGGAGAGGAGCCAGTCGAATACCGCCATCCTCTTGATTGCCTCTCATGGGTCGGTGAAGCGCAATATCTGAGCGCAATTGAGACGCTAAACGGGCAGGACCCGGAAACAGTTGGAAAGGTTTTGGGCGAGATGGCCGGGCGAGTATCCCAGGAGAGGATTTCCCGGGAGGTTCTTTCGCCCCACCTCGACAGGGAATACCTCCATTTTCTTCCTTTGAATGGCAAGTAACCCCGGGGTTCCATTTGCTCTTTTTCAGGGATTTCAGAAAACCGGCGGATTATTGGCTGAAAAAATATACTTTACACAGTCCTTGATGAGAACAGGTGCTCCCTTACGCTAAACGCTTTCCGGCCAAGGCTGGATTTCAGTTAAGAACTTCAACAGACCTCGCCAATGCTCGGCCGCCGGGATTTTCCAGTCGGATGACTGGATTTCGTCCCGCCTGGGCCGGACTCAAGAACCCGGGAGGGATAAAAGAAAGTGTTGAGCGCAGCCCCGCAGGGCTTGCAGGAACCCGAAGCGGCTGAAGAAGGAGTGCTGAGTGAGGTACGAGCGAAGTACTCAAATTCCAAAGATAAATTCGTTATTGGAATTTGAGTGCTCCCGCCGGGATTTGAACCCGGGTCTCGGGCTCGAGAAGCCCAGATCCTTGGCCGGACTAGACGACAGGAGCGTTGGAGGAAACCCGGATTGCGCTTTATATTACTTGTGGGCGCGCCGATTTTTCTCCAAAGAAAACATTTTTAACCACGAGAAGGGCGAAAGCGCTTGGGTCCATAGCTCAGCCCGGTAGAGCGGCAGTCTTATATGGCTGTGTTCTATACACACAAAAATATAGAGGCGGTCTGAGTCAGCTGTTGGTCATGGGTTCAAATCCCATTGGGCCCACCAGAAACCCCTTTCTTTTTGTAAAAGAAAGGTCTTTCACGGTCCAAAGAAAACTCGTGCGTCACTGTGGACGCACTAATTTGTCGTGGGTTCTTGAGCGAGCAAT
>Ga0116204_1000159_pt1 | contig 34083 bp, 28 predicted proteins | sample LakKivwa52mmetaG_FD_94481 | JGI IMG/M metagenome (GOLD analysis project Ga0116204, IMG submission 94481) | Anoxic lake water microbial communities from Lake Kivu, Rwanda to study Microbial Dark Matter (Phase II) - Lake Kivu water 52m metaG | ecosystem: Environmental > Aquatic > Freshwater > Lake... | reverse complement strand
GTATCTAATCAGAATCTTTCTGACACCCCGGAAATCAACGTATATATTTAGTTTCTATGGCATCATTGATTTCCTATCAATTATACCTACTTACCTTAGTCTGATATTTGCCGGAACACAGTTCCTTATTATCATCAGAGTAATCAGGCTTCTGCGCGTATTCAGAATTCTACGCCTTGTACGTTTCACCATGGCATCAGTATATCTGATTCATGCACTGAAACATTCGCGTGAAAAAATCATTGTTTTTCTGGGCACTGTACTGCTTATCGTTACCATTATGGGCGCATTGATGTACATTGTTGAAGGGCCTGAATCCGACTTCGACAGTATCCCCAGAAGTATTTACTGGGCAATAGTTACGATAACCACAGTAGGATATGGGGACATTTCTCCAGTTACTGTAACCGGACAGTTCATTGCATCCTTGCTGATGATCACAGGTTACGCTATCATTGCTGTGCCCACTGGAATCATTACAGCTGAAATGAGCCGTGAGAAATCAAAGCATCAGGGCACAAAAGTGTGCCTCAAATGCAACAATACTGACAATGATTCTGATTCGGTATTCTGCAAAAAATGTGGCTCAAAAATCGACGGAAGGAAAAGCTAAAAAAAGTAAAGCCAAATGAAACGGGCAAGTTAAATCTCGTCTTCCATAAGGCAGGTATTAACCTATTTGCACAAAAAGCAAAGCCGGAGACCTTTACCAGGCTCCGGCCATTGCTTCACGCATCGATTAAGAGAAACTACAAATGTATGCCCCCTCGGGCATGGATGGTTTTCTTGTTATAAAAGCCTTCGATAATAACATCGAAATCGGCTTGTAGGTTTTGACGCGTAGCTTCTCTCACATCAATATTACCTTGTACACATTTGTAGAATTCATCCGATGCGCCATGCACTGTTAGCTGACAAGAGGTTGATCCTTCTGCAAAAGAATAACTCCCACTTCCGTCAAATCTTTCGATCAGAATTTCAAACCTGAGCTTACCTGACACTTCCAGACTTTCGATGACAACTTTCAGCTTTTTGTTTTCCAATTGATACTGAAAAACATCTTCTGAACAGACGTCTTTATTGACAAATCCGGTAAGTGACATCTGAAAGACTCCTTCGCAAGGTGCAATCTTTCCGGCCTTCTCTTGTCCGCTGCACGATATCAAGAAGAAAAGAACGAATAATAATAGTATGTTCCTGAATAAAATCATGCAGCATCGCAGTATTCAGATTATATAACTATTTACCTGAAACGCTAACAGTAGTCGTAACACTAAATGATTTACCGATGTGCTCACCACTTTTAATGGTACCGGTAATCTTAAAGACCCAATTGCCCGATGTACGCACGAAGAAATTGGGGAAGGTAATTGGCTCGCCTTTGATCAGAATCATCCCGTTTCCAAGATAAGTGTCATTCTGAAGGCCTCCGGGAGAGATAACCTCAACCTTAATCAACTCATAATCATCTGTTACACAGGTGATGTAAAAGTCGATTGTCATGGCATCAATAGCGATTGAAGTAGCCGAGAATTGTGGCACATAAGCCGGCGGTGGTGGTGGTGTATCCTCCTTCTTTTTACAGGCTGATACGGTTACCACGGCAAACATGAGTAATAAACTCAGTGAAAGCAGTACACTTTTTGTTTTCATAAGCTAAAATTTAGGTTTAAAATGAATAACACCGTGAAATTACACAAGATGAAATTGCAATTCAAAGTAACGTCCGTATTTTCTTATCATTCGCGCAGCTATTTTGATTATTCGCAATAAAATCAAAATCCATATGACCAGACTTCAGGAATAAGTCAGGAATCAAATAATCCCAAGGCAAGATAATCCAAACTTACCGTGCTTCAAACATACAAAGCCAGGTTCAAAATCATGTAAGTAAATCAAGTGATTTAAGAAAATAGTCCTTTCGGCGACCCGATACCGGCACTTTATCTTTGTTCTTCATGATAATCATTCCTCCGGGTCCTTTTTCATACGAACTAATCTGATACATATTGACCAAATGAGACTGATGTACTCTGCAAAATCCGGATGGAGTCAGTAGTTCATCAAATTCCTTCAAAGTTTTGGAGACAAGAATGGATTGGTCATCAGTAGTAATTATATAGGTATAGTTTTCATCTGATTCACAACGGATTATATTATTAATATCCACCACATGTATGCTATTTGCCGTGTTGAGTATGATTCTTTTTGCCTGCCCTGAAACAGGGGACAAATGGTCCTCAAGCACCTGAATCTTGGTTTTGAAGGCATCGTCATGATGAATAAGGTCGACAGCCTTTTCAACCGCCTGAACCAGTTCAGTTGGGTTAATTGGTTTCAACAAATAATCTACAGCACTCATTCTGATTGCATTAAGTGCATACTGATCATAGGCAGTAACAAAAATCACGCGATAATCATTCCCGGTTGTTTTCCGCAGCATATCGAAACCGGTTCCGTCGTTCAGCCGTATATCAAGAAAAACCAGCTCAGGTTTCAATGCTGCAACTTGTGCATAGCCTTCCTTCACCCCTCCTGCTTCACCCACAACCTCTATATCCGGGCAGTACATTTTAAGAAGATTAAACAGAGCTTGTCGGGCATTAACTTCATCATCAACAATCAATGCTTTTAGTTTCATACAGTTAATTATTAAATTTCTGATAAACAGGAATATCAAAAACTACCTTTGTACCCAACACCTGGTTATTTTCAACAACCTCGCTGATTGAAAAATTAATTCGGGTACGATTTCGTTTATGCAGCAACTCCAATCTTTCGCGGCAAAGATTAATGGAAATTGATTCGTGTTGCATTGGTTTTGCTTTGTGTTGCAAATCTGATTCAGTAAGTCCGATTCCGTTATCTGTGATCTCAAATTGAATGGAATGAGGCAACTGAATGTACCTCAAAATAATCCTGCCTCTGCGCGACACCTTTGAAATTCCATGTTCAATGGCATTTTCAAGAAATGGTTGTGCGAGCATAGGGGGAACCCATGTAACTTCAGGTATGATTTCAGGGTCAACCAGAATTTGAAAATCGAATCCATTGTTGAACCGGAGAGATTGAAGCTGCATGTAAAGGTTGAGTGTCTCTATCTCCTTCTCGAGGGAAATAAACTCGTGCCTGCTGTTATCCAGTATGAGTCTGATCAGTCTGGCAAAACTCGAAAGAAAAGCACCGGCTTCGCGGCCTTTATGCTCATATATGTAATTCTGTATTGCTGTGAGGGAATTGAAAATAAAATGGGGATTCATTTGCACACGGAGCAGTTTCTGGTTGAGCTCAACGTTTTGATACGAAAGATTTAATGCAACAAGTCTCCGTCGCCACAAGTAAAGGATCGTGGATAACACAAGCAAAGCCAGACCACTAATAAACCACCATTTCCTGTACCAGGGCGTTAATACGATGATGCTGAGTCTTGTTTCTTTCTCGCTCAGATTACCATAAGCATCACCTGCGCGCATCTTAAAAGTATATGTTCCCGAAGGCACATTCGTAAAACTTACAGAACCCTGATTACGGTTTAGTGTTTTCCAATCGTTGTCGAATCCCTCAAGCTTTGAATAAAACTGGTATGTGTCAAGCATATCATGCCGGTCGGCTCCAAAATAAATAGTAAAAAAAATTCTGATGATACGGCAGACTGATTTCATCAAAGTCGTTCAGATTGTGAATGACCATTTCATTTGAAGTTTCCAAACCGGCAAGAAAAATCTTGGGGAAACTTTGCTGCAATCCAAGTTTGTCAGGATCTACCACAGCAAGTCCATTTAGACCTCCGATGATAAACCTGCCATCAGGTAATGGAAAAAAAGCAGAAAGGTCATGCTTAAACTTGAGGTTAATCAAAAAACTATAATCCGTAATCCATTCATTATCTATGTGGTAACGCAACAATCCATGATCAGTAAGCATCCATAAAGTGTTGTCAGCTCCAGCTGCCAATTGATAAACCTCAGTATTGGAAAAAGGCTCACGAAGTTTCAATGATGTAAAAGCATCAACGGAATCATCATAAACATATAAACCTACTCCTGAAGCCCAAATTCTTCCATTTAAATCACTGGTAATATCATAAACCGGACGACTACGTAAAGCAGCACTTCCTTCTTTATCTGTCAGATAGGCAAAGCATTCCTCGCTATGTAGGACCATTCTGTGAATTCCGCCTGAGGTTGTACCAACCCAGAGTTGGTTTTTGTGATCAATATGCAAACTCGTCATCAGACGCGCATCTGCCTGTTTATCAAAGCATTCGTTCAATTGTCTTCCGAAACGCTCCTTTCTGATGTCAAACTCAGTAAGCCCCGGACCACCCCAAAATCCAACCAGCAGGGTCTTGTTATCCCTAAAGGCAAAATCATTGTACCAGTCATGTGTCAGATCCTGAGGACGAAAACGGTAAGCATCAAATCTGTCGGACTCCGGCCGGTAACGGCCAAAACCCCTTCCCGACCAATAACCCAGAAAAAGATGACCATTAACGGTGTCGGCAATCAAACAGCGTATGTTCCTTGATGTCATATTTTCATGCGAATCAGGATTGAATTTTTTAAATGTTGTCTGAACGTAGTCAAATAAAAATAGTCCTTCATCACGTGTACCAACATATACTTTATCGGGCTCCAACTGTGCAAAAGAGGTTATCCGGCTCGAAGCAGGTGATTGTTCCATACCCGGGATATGGAAGTAATACTGAACACCCTCAAGAGGTTGCTTCATAACAGAGACACCATTCTCATGTGAAAACCACATCGTTCCGTTGTTGTCCTGGTAAACACAAAAAATCTTCTCTCCACCTATTGATTGTGCATCATTGTTGTTCATCCTGTAAAATTGAACATTACCGCTTGGGGCATCGATTTGACAAGCACCTGATCCTGTGCCTAACCATAGCTTGTTGTTTCTGTCTCTGATCATGCGGTAAACTGTTCCGGTATAGAACTTTCTGAAGAAATCACTCTTCATGTCATACAAATAAAGTCCCTCAAGGCCTCCTACCCATAATAACGAATCGTTGTCAGCCAAAATCATCGAAACATCCGTTTCTCTTTTAAATCCGTGACGCTCGGGCAATGCAACCGGTAATAATCTGAGTGACGAATCCTGAGCCCTATAATGAAAGGGACCCATACCTCTGCCGCCAAAAAATATATCACCGTCAGGCATCTGATAAAGAGCATGATAATAGTAGTAATGCTGACGCACCCTTGCATGTTCGGTAATTACCGACCTGCTGCCTGTGCGAATGTTAATCTTGCCAAGTGTTCCTCCAAGTGCATCATATAAAAGTATGCTGTCGTTGCTGAAAGCCAGTGCCCTGATATATATACTGTCAACAGGATTAAGTTCATCAATAGTCTCCGTTGATCCATAAATTATCTCGAAACTATCTATGGCCGGGTTATAGCGACAAATACCAGCTCTGGTTCCAATATACAACTCACCGTGTGGGGATAATGCCAGTGCATTAATTTCGTGATCAGGCAGGGAACCGTGCCGGTCATCATTGAGATACACTTTAAACTGGAACCCATCAAACCTTCCCAATCCTCTGATGCCACCAAACCACAAATAACCTGTTCTGTCCTGAACAATGTGATAAACTGTTCCCAGCCGTGAAACCTGAGTTGGAAGAAATGACTCAAATCTGGCAAATGGATCAACCCGTACAGAGAATTCGGGATAATCACCAGAAGAATAGAGGCTTACAGCCATTAATAAGAAAAGTAATACTACGATTCTGCTTTTCATCGGGTCGTTTGATGACCCCTAAAATACAAAGAAATAACTAATCTTAATCTGTTACTTCTTCCCCGGTTGTTTCGTCACAATCGCAATTAAAGCTTTTGTTGTACATCCTCATGGCTTTCAGGCTCATACCCATGCTTGAAAATCCACCATCATGGAATAGATTCTGCATGGTTACTTTGCGGGTGAGGTCAGAAAAAAGTGTAATACAATAACCGGCGCATTCATCAGCGGTGGCATTTCCCAGGGGCGACATCCGGTCAGTGAAATCCATCAATCCGTCGATTCCTTTTACCCCGCTTCCGGCAGTGGTTTTGGTAGGCGATTGCGAAATAGTGTTGATTCTGATCTTTTTTTCACGTCCATAGATATATCCGAAACTACGGGCAATGGATTCGAGTAGTGCTTTGGCATCAGCCATGTCGTTGTAGCCATACAATGTTCGCTGAGCCGCTATGTAGGACAAAGCCACCACCGAACCCCACTCATTGATTGCATCCAATTTGTTGGCAACCTGAAGCATTTTGTGGAAAGAAACAGCTGAAATATCAAGTGTCTTCATGAAGAATTCATGATTCAGATCGTTGTAAACCCTTTTCTTTCTGACGTTGAGCGACATACCAATCGAATGAAGCACAAAATCCACCTTACCACCCAATATCTGCATACTTTCTTCAAAAACCCGGGTAAGATCCTCATTCGACGTTGCATCTGCCGGAATAACAGTTGCCGAACACTTCTCTGCCAACTCGTTTATCTCGCCAAAACGCAATGCTGTTGGAGTATTGCTCAAGGTGAATACTGCTCCCTCAAGATGAGCAAGCTCGGCTACTTTCCAGGCAATGGATTTCTCATCCAATGCGCCAAATATTATACCCTTTTTACCCTTTAATAAATTGTAAGCCATACATTAACTGTTTTGGTTATCGGTTCTATTAAACGGCAAATATACAACATTCGGTATAATCATTCTAAATAAGACATATCCGTCTTAGGGATACATCAGGCAAGTGATTAAATTTATTCGAAAATTGTGTGCTTAGTTCATTAACTCAATTGCAGCTTTTATCGATGCCTCGGTTACGACATCGTCACTGAGCAAGCGGGCAATTTCCCTGACTCTTTGATTCGTGTCGAGGGTTTCAATTTTAGTGCGGGTGTTCAGGGCCTGTTCAACTTTGAACACATACAAATGATGCTTTGCTTTGCCGGCTATCTGAGGCAGATGAGTAATACTGATCACTTGTTTTCCTTCTGACATTACCGCCATAATTCTACCCATGCGTGAGGCCACTTCACCTGAAACTCCAGTATCTATTTCATCAAAGATAATGGTTGGTAACATATTATGTTTCGCGAGGAGACTTTTTACGGCAAGCATAAGGCGCGACATCTCGCCACCTGATGCAATTCTGGAGATGTCCTGAACCTGTCCTCCAAGGTTAGCCGAAAACAAAAACCTAACCTTATCAATACCATCCGGTCCGGGCACCTCCAAAGCATTCAACTGCACCTGAAAAACAGCATTCGGCATACCAAGCCCTTTCAGCACCGCAGTAACTTCATCTCCAATTCTTTCCGAAACTGCATTTCGTGCATAGCTAAGCTCGGCAGCAAAGGTTTCAGTATCTTTTTTCAATATTTTCTCTTTTTGCTCCAGGTGCTCAATCTGTTCTTCAAGTTGAAATGAGTCATCCATACGGGCTTCAAACTGTTGTTTCAAAGCAATCAATTCTTCAATTCCTCGTGCTCTGTGTTTAATCATCAACTGATTAATCAAACCAATTCGTTCCTGAATGCGTTGGATTTCATGTGGGTCATGCGCCGACTGATCTGCCATCTGATTCAACTCGCGTGCAATATCTTTGAGTTCAATCAATACATAATCGAGTCTTTGACCAACATCAGCAAGAAGGGGCAAGTATGACTCAACCTTTCGGATCATGACACGTGCCTCTGCCGTTTGGCTGATTACCGATTGATCGTGCTCGTGCAGCAGCTGTATGGAACCAAACAATGCCTGAACAATTTCCTCAGCATGGGTGAAGGCTGTGAGTTGCTGCTCAAGATCCACATATTCTTCAACGGACAATCGGGCTTCCTTAAGTTCATTATATTGATAGCGAATGTAATCCTGTTCTGCAATATTGTCATGAAGCACAATCCTCAGATCCTCCAGTTGCCGGCATGTTTCACGGTATTCCTTGTACATCTTCCGATAATCAGATAAACGGTTTTGTGTTCCGGCAAGATGATCAAGCATCATCATTTGGAAAGTAGATTCCGTCAGATGCAATGATTCATGCTGCGAGTGAATATCAATAAGTTGCTCACCCAATTCTTTCATAACTGAAAGATTCACAGGTGTGTCGTTGATGAAAGCCCTTGATTTTCCGGTAGTGGCTATCTCACGCCGCATAACACATTCAGATGAATAGTCGAGCTCATGCTGGATGAACCACCCGCTAAGATCAATATTACTTAAAGAAAAAACTGCTTCTACAATGCATTTTTTCTCTTTGTCAAGGAGCGCATCTGCTTCTGCCCTGTTTCCCAAAGCCAGACCCAAAGCTCCGAGCAGAATAGATTTACCTGACCCCGTTTCTCCTGTGATTACAGTAAACCCCTTCATAAAATCCAACTCCAGTGACTCTATCAGGGCATAATTTGAAACAGAAAGGTGCGTAAGCATGAAGTCGCTTTGTTTTGGGCAAATGTAGTAAAATGAAGTGCAAAGCGAAACTCAGCGTCGAATGATTTTCTCGTAGCTCGAACTGTTTGCCGGGTCAATTTCACGCATGGTGTTGGCTGCTTTGGTTTTCTCCTGAGGGCTTCCCTGAGAGTACACCTGAATAATCTCATCGCGCTTTGCTTCGAGCACCAATTGCAACAGGAACATACCCGGCCTGTCACGATACATACGTTCAAGATAAGTCAGACTATTGCTAATCACTGCTCGGCCATCATCCGGTTTCTCAGACATAACATCCAGTCCCAGCCTGTGGTATTCATAAATAAACTGCCGCATAGGCTTGTATGCCGTATTTCTGAGATTCTCCACAAGCCAATATCTGTTTTTTGTACCGTCAAATGCTTTCCATCCTCTTTCGTTGGCATTCTGAGCCGAATTCACAATTGCTTCTGCTGCCTGATAAAAGGGCTCGCCTCCGAGAGGAGAAAAGCTGTCAAAATCCAGTCCAAGAAAAATGTAGGCATAAAATGCAAGTACTGATGTGAGATTGGAGTTAAAGGTATTATCGCTGTAATCCATGGGCTGGTTCTCGATATACCTGAATTGAAAATTATCATCAACATAGTTCAGGAGGACACTGTTATAAGAAGAATTGAAAATGGGTCGGCGGAGTACGACATTCAGTGTTCCCTTATACTCTTCCGAAGAAATACGTTCCCTGACCGTCAAAACCATGGTACATTCAATCCTTTCCTCCATTTTCATGTTAAGGTTTGACCACTTACGGTTGTTCATGAAATCAAATATGGCTTCTTGTAAGGCTTCAAAAACCCTGCGGTCTGTTCCTTCAACAGTTGGTGCCGTAACCTGCACGTTACAAATGAATTCCTGAGCCTTCAAATGCAAAGCAAAGGTCATAACCATGAATACAAAAAGAAGTCTTTTCATGTTGATGTAACGTCAGTCTTTAGCAGCTTCGTATATATAAAATCAAGTAAATCTTCAGAAACCTCCTTTTTGGATTTCAATTCACCTTTCAATGTATCACCTGATGAGCTGATGAAACTGACTTTATTGGTCAGGTGCCCGAATCCGGCTCCGGCATCCCGCAATGAATTCATTACAATTAAATCAAGTTTTTTGCGTTTCAGTTTATCGAAAGCGTGTTTTGTTTCGTTGTCCGTTTCGAGTGCAAACCCAACAAGGATCTGATTCTTCCTTTTCGTGTTTCCCATTTCATATAAAATGTCAATGGTTGGCTCAAGCCGGAGCACCAAGTTTTCAGATTTCTTCTTGATCTTGACAGGTGAAACCTCGGATGGTTTATAATCAGCTACTGCAGCCGCCATGACAGCGATATCGGAATCCGGATACACCGACATGCAATACTGAAACATCTCTTCGGCCGAAACAACAGGGATAACCTGTACGCCGGGGAAGTCAACTACGAGATGTGTGGGTCCAAGGATGAGGGTTACTTCAGCACCTTCATGTGCAAAAGCCCTGGCAATTTCAATACCCATAAGTCCTGTACTGTGATTTCCTATGTACCGGACCGGATCGATGCTTTCATAAGTAGGACCAGAAGTTACAAGAACTTTCTTCTTACTAAACCGGCTCTTTCTTACAAAAAAATCCCTGATAACAGTGTGTATCTTCTCCGGCTCTTCCATTCTGCCTTCACCGCATAAGCCACTGGCAAGTTCACCGGTGGCCGGAGCGATGAGATGATGTCCTCTACGTACAAGTTCTTTTATATTGTCCTGTGTTGCAGAATGTTTGTACATATCCAAATCCATGGCCGGAGCAAACAAAACCGGACAACGTGCCGAAAGATAAACGGTCAGCAAATAGTTATCAGCCACTCCCATTCTCATTTTGGCAATTGTGTTGGCTGAGGCCGGGGCAATCAAAAACAAATCAGCCCATAAACCAAGCTCGACATGACTATGCCAATGCCCGGTCTCCTTATCGAAAAAATCACCATAAACTTCGTTACCACTGAGGGTTGACAGTGTAAGAGGAGTAACAAACTCCCGGGAAAAGGGAGTCATAACTATCCTTACTTCTGCACCGTCTTTGACGAGCAACCTGACCAGCAGGGGCATCTTGTAGGCAGCAATGCTCCCGGTGATGCCAATAAGGATCTTTCTACCCTTGAGCATTTTGGGATTAGCTACTAAAACTCGTTGCTATGCTCTTTATGAGGATTGCGGAAATAAACCTGATCATGCAAAAACTCATGAACCGCCATTAACGATGGCTTGGGAAGTCTTTCATAATATCTGGCTATTTCGATCTGCTCACGGTTTTCAAACACTTCTTCAAGGTTGTCAGACGCAGAAGCAAACTCAGCGATTTTTTTGTTCAGCTCTTCCTTAAGCTCCAATGATATCTGGTTGGCTCTTTTCGAAAGAATCGAAACTGACTCATAAATATTGCCTGTGTTCTTATAAAACTGGTCAACCTGACGGGTAACCGCAGTTGTTTCAATCTTTGATCTTTTTATATCCATATTTTACTAAAATTTCTAATTCGACAGTTTTTTTCTTGCACGTTCCTGCACATCAGCCAAAGTTTTTACATATTGACTATCAGGATATTGATACAGTAAATTATTGTAGGATTCAATGGCTGACTCATAGCGCTCGCGACGCTTCTCGGGGATGCTTCTTTCAGCAAACTCAAAATATGCCAGAGTCATATATCTGTAAACCTCCTCACGTCTTTCGGTATCCGGAAATTTCTTCAACAGATTTTGGAAAGAGGTTATGGCTGCCATATAATCACGCATGCGGTAAAACAGCATGGCCAGATTATAATCTTTCAGTTCAAGTTTTGCCCGCAGATCATCAATCAGGTTGTTGGCCTCCGGAACGCGTTGGCTGCGTGGAAACATATTCACAAAAGCCTGAAGTTCCTTAATGGCTTCGTAAGTATTTGCCTGGTCAAGACTGTATTTTGGAGAGTCAAGATAATAACAATAAGCATTCATAAACATACATTCCTCGGCCTTATCCGACAATGGATACGTTTGGGAATGACGCTTGAAATAATAGCTTGCAACAATGTAGTCTTCAAGATGATAATAACAATAAGCCATCCGGTAAGAGATTTCCTCTCCTTTCGCATTGCCACGATAGAATGCCTGAAGCAAATCAAAAAGTTCCAAAGCACGGGTATAGTCCTTGTTATCGTAATAATCCATAGCTGCCTCATACTTTGCATCCTGATCTGTGCTCTTGAGCAATTTTTGGTAAGTGCTCTTGCATGAGGCGGTCAGCAAAAGGATAGCGACAAGACTAAGAAAGGTAATTTTCTGAAACATCGCGCAAAAGTATAAAAAAAACCAATCGGGGAATAACGAATTTACCTCTCATTTATTGTTGACCTAATTATGAGGCAGTTCAGGTTCAATTACAGCGTGAATGATAATTCCCAATATAAAATCAAGTAGATTCTGTCAATGGCAATTGTTCTGATCTTACAGGCTCACGTTCGCATACTGATTAGATAATTAATTCAACGTGAAAACCATCGATCGTACAAGAATCAAGGTAGGATAAAAAAACGATAAGAAAAGCGATGGTTTCAGGCAAATCAATAAATTTGCAGCTTATTTAAAACCTTTAAAGACAGTGGATATTTTCGATAAATGCACAATTAATATGGGCCCTCTGGGTCAATATGCCGATCAGTCAGAGGGATATTTTATGTTTCCGAAGCTTGAAGGGGAGATCGGACCAAGAATGATGTTCAAGGGCAAAGAGCGACTGATATGGAGTCTGAACAATTATCTTGGTTTGGCCAACCATCCTGAAGTGCGCAAAGCTGATGCAGATGCTGCAGCCCAATTTGGGATGGCTTACCCTATGGGTGCACGCATGATGTCGGGTCAGACAATTTATCATGAGCAACTCGAGCGCGAACTGGCTGCCTTTGTTGGCCGTGAAGCCGCCTATCTGCTTAATTATGGTTATCAGGGAATGGTGAGCGTTATCAATTCATTAGTTGACAGAAAAGATGTAATTGTTTATGATTCAGAAGCACACGCATGCATTATCGACGGCATGAGGCTACATTTCGGCAAAAGGTTCGTGTATCCGCACAACAACATCGAAAATCTTGAGATTCAGCTCCGCAGAGCAACCAAAATGACCGAGCAAACCGGTGGTGGAATTCTGGTAATAACCGAAGGTGTGTATGGAATGTCGGGCGATCTCGGCAAACTTAAAGAAATTACTGACCTGAAGCAAAAGTTCAATTTCAGGCTTTTGGTCGATGATGCGCATGGTTTTGGAACTATGGGGCCAACAGGAGCTGGCACAGATGAGCACTTCGGTGTTCAGGATAAGGTAGATCTCTTTTTTGGCACATTTGCGAAAAGTATGGCAGGTATCGGTGGCTTTATCGCAGGTTCAAAACCTGTAATCAAATATCTGATGTACAATATGCGATCGCAGATCTTTGCCAAATCATTGCCAATGCCTATGGTTTTAGGAGCTTTGAAACGACTCGACATGCTCCGGAACGAACCTCAGCACCGCGAAAAACTCTGGAAGATAGTTACTGCTCTTCAGGACGGTCTTAAAGCAAAAGGCCTCGACATTGGTCATACCGAATCTCCGGTTACTCCGGTGATGCTTTATGGCGGCGTGGGAGAAGCTACCCAAATCACCTATGACTTGCGCGAAAATTACAATATCTTTTGTTCAATTGTTACCTATCCTGTTGTTCCTAAAGGAGTTATATTGCTCAGGCTTATCCCGACTGCTGTTCATACACTCGAAGACGTTGCCTACACTATTAATGCATTTGCAGAGGTTAAAGCAAAACTTGAAGAGCATAAGTATAGTTCTGAAATGGCGGATATCAATCAATAAACTTATATGCATTAAACTACCTTTCAGTCCCATAGCACAAATAGAAGAAATCAATGACCCAATTGCTTACCAGAAGAAATTTCTGGATCATAACGCTTAATTCAACAGCGACTTTTGTGCTTGCGTACCTGATTATTTTCTACGTCAACCAGATATCATTCGTTTTGACAGGCGGCATGTATGAATATCCTGTTTCGGTAGATTATGCGAGTTATTTTTTTCACATTGAACCCTATATGTGGACTCACGACTCGGTGATATTGATTTTCAGCGCAGGATACATCATCACACTGTTGATCGGCTTGTTTTCGCTGCTTGCGTTCTTCTACCTGCTTGCAGATGCCATGCCGGTCAAAGTGCTCTTTTTTTGGCTGTTCATGCATTCAAGCAACTACTTTTTCGGAGGCCTGATGGTTGGAAACCTTCTGACGGAAGGCATTGGCCATGTTTTTAACTGGATGTATCTTACTGATACCGTCAAGATGATTATTTCGCTGATCGGTTTTTTCGGATTGCTCATCACTGCAATCGCATCTTCCCGTCTTGCAGCTTTGATGGCTAACAGCTATTTCGAGAAATATTCCGAAAAAATCGGCCCCTTTTACATCACAGGACAGGTCTTGCTTCCCTTCATCTTTGGCTCAGTTGTTTTGTTCTTTTATTTTTTTCCAAAAAATATGTTCCATGAGAAGTTCGGTTGGCTGATCATGGGGGCAATGATGGGAATATTTTTCTTAAGGGCTCAATTTCAGCAGGATTTGCTTTTTGAAGAAGACGACAACCGCAGCATCAGACCGATGACCATTCTTATTGTGTTAACACTGATCATCCTGATCGTAACCAGAACATTACTATTCAGGCCTGTTTTGGTGATTGGCTGACGGGTTTCCTCAAAAAGGCTTTGCTTTATGTAAAATTATTTTTTGATTAGTTTTCGTGTAATAGCTCCATGATCTGTGCTAATCTGAAGCAGATAAAAGCCCGCAGCATGAGCACCCAGCTCAACTTCAATATTGTTTGCCCCTGCTGCATCCCACTGTTGCAAAATCTTCATGTTTGTGTTCAAAAGACGCACTTGTTTGATACCCACAACTGCATTAATTCTCAGGCTTTCATTTATCACCGGATTAGGACTGATAGAGAGTAAATTATCTCCGAAGTTAAAATCCGGCAAACCAACAGAAGTTGTGCAACTTATTGCAGCAAACCATCCCTGCATCCTTTCCGAGTCGTCAGAATGAAATTTAACCGTGAGTGCACCGCTTTCGTTAGTTGCCACAATCAGTCCTGGAGAGCTGTTGCCACACCATGTACCCAACAATGGGGACTCTACTGATGTCCCATCATAAATACTCAGATAATCATACAAACAGTCATTATGTTCCTCAAGACTGAAAGCCTGAAAATAAAGTCTGGCAACCATATTCTCACTGTCAGGAACAAAAGTTACTACATAGTCTTCATTGTTCTGATAGAAACCAAGATCACCTCCAGAATCAAAAAAGTTACCCTCACAGGTTTCAAAAACAGCGTTTTGCATGATATAAACTGTATTCACGCTGATATAATTCTCTCTTTTTAATTCGCTTGTTTCACCCAATGAGTTGGTCACTTTCAGGCTTACATCAAATATGCCGGTTGTGGGATAAAGCACTCCCGCAGGATTCTGCTCATAAGAAGTTGCCGGCTCCGCGCCTTCAAATGTCCACTCCCATCCTGTTATGTTGTTCCCATAGGAAAGATCTGTAAAATCAATTCTTTGCCCCTTTGCCGGATTGGTTATTGATGCGGAAAAATTTGCAGCAATGGAGGCCGGAACCATTTCAATATCAACCACTGTTGTCTGTCTGTCAGTGACCTGTACAGACTGAATTGTTTTCGGTTTATATCCCGGTGCTGTAACATTGAGATTATAAACTCCCTCTTTAAGTGGTCGGTGATAGTTACCTGCAGGCAAAGAGGAATAAACAAAGGAAAAATCTATATCATGATTTGGTATTTCAACTTTTGCAACAATTGGATTACCTGTTACTGAGTCGGTTATCACACCATGGATGCCAAATAAGGATTGCTCCAGATAATTCAGTAACGATCTGTAATTATATTCCCAGTGGGCTGGCAATTGATTGGTTGGCAATTTTTTAACGGTAGATAACTCAGAAGTGACTTCACGACAATTATGGAAGTAATTCATATAATCTTGTCTGCCGCCACTGATACTATACCATTGATAACCATTGGTAATCCCGTTGTTGAGATCAGTAAGGTATCCGGGCGGGCTGAAATATTGTGCCGTATCGGCGTATTCGCGCGAAACCAAAACCCACCAGTCATCATCGGCATGGAGCCTCGACCAGGTGTCCCAGGGATAGTTAATCACCTCTGCTCCGCTATGGTGGTTGGCTGACATGACAAAATTACGGTCTTCAGCGAATTCCATAAAAGCCAATGTTTCGGGCTGATGCGGGTTGCCGTCCGGATTTGTGCCATCTTCCGGATCCGGATAATTCCGGTTCAGATCTACACCATTGGCATTGGTACGGGTAGAGCCCCAGACTGTGTTGTTTCCTCCTTTGTAGGTTCCATCCGGATTGGCTAAAGGGTTTATCCAGATATCAATGTTATTCACTAGATTGGTGACCCTCGGGTTAGTTCCGTAGTTCGACAGCAGGTAATCGATCAGCCGTAGGTTTAAGATATAACCCACAAGTTCATCTCCATGAATGGGCGCCGTGTACAGAAACTCAGGTTTTCCGCCTGCTTCCGGATCAGGATTGATACGCGCAGCAAGCAATTTTCGTCCGCTGGGCAATATACCGATGGTATGTATGGAACACAAATCAGGATACTCATCCTCAAAATTTTCCATCATTGCCAGATATGCATCGTAGGTTGGATAATAGTCCCAATCATTGCTCTCACGTATCTGCTTATAATTCTTCATTCGGGGAACCTCACCCTGCATGGATGGTGGAACCAGAAGCTTGTATGTCCTGTCGGTCTGTGCTAGATCTTCAAATTGCTTTCTGTTGACGTAGGCAATAACCTCATGATCCCTGATCTCATCAACATAGAGCAGTTTCAACAATTCAGGCAACTCTTTAACTGACTGAAAACTAACCGAAATGTACGCTTCCTGCCTTTGGGCAAACAAACTATCCGCATCAGGATTTGATTGAGCGCTTAAAAAATCAGACAAAAACAACAAAAAAACTACAATTAGATACCTCATTACGTCGCGCTTTATATTTACTTAATCCGTGAAACTTCCTTTGCAATCTCTTCAGCTATTGTCGATTGAACTCCCACAAGCGGCATCCTCAGTGTATTGCTGCATAAACCAAGACAATTAAGGGCTGTTTTTATACCGGCCGGATTCCCGTCAGCAAACAGAAGATCAATCATATGGAGCAGTCTGTAATGCAACTCCTTCGCTTCCTGATTACAATTGTTCATTCCGGCACGAACCATACGGCTGAATTGTTCAGGAAAAGCATTGGCCACAACAGAGATTACCCCTTTTGCGCCAACTGCAAGCATAGGCAAAGTAAGCGCATCGTCTCCGCTCAACACTTCAAAATCCTTAATGTTTCCGGCAACTATTGCCATCACCTGAGCCATATCGCCCGACGCTTCTTTCACTGAAACAATATTGGGATGGACGGCGAGTTTCAAAGTAGTATCAGCCTTCATGTTTACACTGGTTCTACCCGGAACATTATACAAAATCACCGGAACCGGACTAACATCTGCCACCATGTTGAAATGTGCCAGCAATCCGGCCTGCTGAGGTTTATTATAATAAGGTGTAACTGACAGAATAGCCGAGACACCTGTAAAATCTTGATTTTTAATTTCATCAATCAGTTTTAAACTGTTGTTACCACCCATACCAAGCACAACCGGTATCCTGCTGCTGTTTGTTTTGAGCACTCTTTCGAGCACTTGTTTTTTCTCTTCCTGATTCAGTGTTGCCGCCTCTGATGTTGTGCCAAGAACCACCAGAAACTCAACTCCGCCTCGTATAACATGATTTACAATTGCATCAAGTGCTTCAAAATCTATTGAAGTGTCATTATTAAAAGGAGTTACCAGGGCAACTCCTGTTCCTGTAAGAATATGTTTTATCATTCTTCTATCCTTTTAGTGAATTAAGGTAAGATGCTATTTCTTTCGCAAGCAGTTCGGGGTTGTTTCTGTTTGCAGTCTCAAAATTAAGCTCATAAAGACCTGATTGAAGAAAATCATTCCCATTAACAGCAATATTTAATCCCGAATTGATGCATTTCATTATATACAAAATATACGGATCTGTCTGAATAGAAACGTTGATCAGCAGATCCACTTCTGAAGGAAGCTCCTGCAGCTTTTCATCCGATATAGCACCTGTCCACAAAAAGTCCTTTCTGTCCACCCTGATTGGTCTGGCCTTTGTTTCTGGTATTACCAATTTCCGGTTCTTACAAAGCACAATAATCTGAATATTATTGTTGTAACTAGAAAGGCTGTTTGTAAAAGAAACAATCCAATCCTGCTGATCTGTTTTGACAAAATCAGCCAAAACGGCCACTGACCGGGCCTCCCCTAGCGTGATTATTTCAGGCTTCACCTGCAACCTATGGCTTTTGGGATTTCGTATAGAAACGAGGAACTTCTTCATTTGAAGCTTTATTAACACTAGGTTTTACAACTGTCAAAAGTACATGTTTTCAGCTGTAATCAGCTTTGTGAAACGAAAAAATAACGGACACAAATTTGACAGTATTCTAATGATGTGATGAAGGCAGAAAAAGTAATCCGACAATCTTGTAAAGGCATACCATCAAATTGAAGTACATTTGTCCTTTATATGTTACCCTAACATATTGTGAAAATCGTAGTTCTCGGAAGCGGCACCTCGCAGGGAATACCTGTAATAGCATGCACATGCAGGGTTTGTCAATCGGATAATATCAACGACAAGCGTTTAAGGTCATCTGTTCTTGTCGAAACCTTTCAAACCCGCGTGGTGATAGACGCAGGTCCTGACTTTCGCCAGCAAATGCTGCGCGAAAAAGTAAGCAATCTGGATGCAATACTGATCACACACTGTCATAAAGATCATATTGCCGGGTTGGACGATGTTCGCTCGTTCAATTACCTGCAAGGCAAACCAATGGATATTTATGCCTCTGAAAGAGACCAGCTTGCCATCAGACAGGAATTTGCCTATGCGTTTCACGAGAATCCATATCCCGGGGTTCCTGAATTTAATATGATTACATTACCTGAAGAGCCTTTTATGATTAACGACTTCAAAATCATTCCACTTGAGGCAATGCACATGCGCATGAAGGTTTTTGGATTCCGCATCGGTGACTTCAGTTATATCACTGATGCCAATTTCATCCCCGAAGCAACAATAGGTCTGCTAAGAGGAACCAAAATCATGGTATTGAATGCCTTGAGAAAGGAGCCACATATATCACACTTCAACCTTACCCAGGCTTTGGAGATAATCCGGTTGGTGTGTCCTGAGAAAGCCTATCTGACACACATCAGTCATATGATGGGGCTTCATGAAGAGGTAATGCAGGAATTACCAGAAAACGTTTTTCTGGCTTATGACGGGCTGAGTTTTTCGCTGTGATAATGCTGAATCCGGTCAGATCTCATTGTTTTTCACAAGTGTCAGGTATTCATTGTCGAGTTGAACATAGCCCTGATCATAAACAAAATAATATACACGTCCTTCCTTTGTTGTGTAAATATGCGTAAAATACTTGAAGTTAAACCCGCTTTTCTCAAGTGTGATTTTTTTAACCCGTGATTTGCCTTCGGGGTTTCTCTGTGATAAAATAACTCTGTTTCTGCGTAAGATGTTGTTAATATTACGGACGAAATTGATATCATCACTATTCTTCTGGTGATGATAATTGTTGCGGCATGAATCATTGCAGAACTTCTTGTCCGACCTTCCCACAAGTCGCTCACCGCATGAGAGGCATTCTTTTTCCATACACGGAGATGTTTGTTTGTGGGTTTAAAGGTAATTGATTTATCATTCCATCAACCCTTACTATAAATTTCAAACCTATTTTTTCAAGTAATCAAAGTGTTGAAAAGTGTATTGTGATCAAATAAAAACCGGCCAACCAAATTGATGGTCGGCCGGTGATGTCATGTGAAACAGGCTAAATGCCGGTAATTAACTACATTAAACAGGCAGTTATCAATTGATAACCAATTTGATAAGTTTCCCGAATTGTTCACCTTTGATCTCAACAAGGTAAACTCCCTGACCGAATGTTGTGGCTGAAACAGTTGTTACGCCTTGCGGGACTTCTGCATCATACACAACCTGTCCATTCATTCCCCTTATTGTGATCCTCGCATTGTAGGGAACGGATACACGGATGAACTCAGAAGCCGGGTTGGGGAAAATGCTCACCTTTTCAGAGTTGATGGCATATATGTTCTCCACCAGTGTAATTGTGAAACTTTCCTCCAGAACAAGATTGTTTACCAAAACATTCCATAATCCAACAGTTGCATCTGCAGGAATGTTGAATAGTGCAACCAGGGTTGTGTTGCTAATCACAGTAACTGAACTTGCCTCGATTGTCGTTGGCAGACTGCCCGAATAGGTCATGCTTACCTCCGGACTTGTTCCTTCCCAGAAAGTATTCAATCCGGTAATCGTAAGTTCAACAGCTTCGCCTTGTCCTGCTGTATTCGGGTTGACCGAAACAAGCGACGGTATCAGTTGATTCACAGTAAAGGCGGCTGACAGCACAAGATCGTCAACAAGTACATCGTAAGTTCCAGACGTGGCATCCGATGCTATTGAAAAATCAGCCTGCAATTGAGTATCATTAGTGACAACAACATTTGTTGCTGTGATGATATCGGATGGCGAACCTGTTTTGCGTAGACGAACTTCAGGGTTTGTACCTGCCCATTGAGTGTTCTGTCCTGTGATTGTAAGCACTGGATTGCTTCCCTGATCGGCATTGTTGGGGGTTACACTGATAAGCTCGGGAATAACGGCCAGAACTGAGAAGGAATTGGCAAGCACGAGGTCATCAACCAATAAATCCCACAGACCCGGACTGGCATTCTGAGGAATTGAAAATGCGGCGACCAGCTGAGTATTAGAATTAACAGTGACCGTGCCGGATTGAATAATTTCAGCGGGTATGGCTGCATTACGCAGTCTCACATTCGGATTTGTTCCTGCCCAGCTTGTGTTCTGACCCGTAATGGTGAGGTTCTCATTCGCTCCCTGCTCTGCAAAATCAGGATTAACCGAAAGTAATGCAGGAACCACTTGAATAACCGTGAATGAAGAAGCCAGCACCAGGTCATCAACAAGCACATCCCACAAACCAGGAGTGGCATCTTCAGGTATGCTGAAATTCGCCTGAAGTTGGGTGTTCGAAACTACAGTTACGGAGCTGGCGGTGATAATATTCGATGGCGCACCGGTTTTGCGAAGTCTGACGTCAGGATTAGTACCAGTCCAACTGGTATTCTGTCCTGTGATGGTGAGTGTTGGGTTGCTCCCCTGATTGGCCGAATTTGGCACTACGCTTAGCAAAGCCTCCGGTGCAGCGGCATTTACAAACAATGTACTTGTATAAACAACGTCACCTCCGGTGCCTCCGTTGCCATTTGCCGCGTTGAAAGCCGCGTAAAACCTGACCTGCCCGACATCTGTAGCCGGCGCGGTCCAGTTCATCGTCCATGTGCTGGTGTTGCCTGTAGGCACATTGCCGGCTGTTGTATGGGTTACTGCTTTATTATTGTTGATCAGCTTAGTCCTTGTGGCATCAGTGATCACAAAAGTTCCGGTTTTAACACCAGCACTGGTTTCTGCTGTGAGTTCAAAACCGAATTTAACCACCCCGGAATGTGTACCGGTAGCCGTAATCTGGTATGTCTGGCCTGGCGTGTATCCATCAACCGGAATTGTCGTTGTAATCCATCCCGACTGAGGTGTGGCTGTGCCCGTATGGCATTGGGTGCAGGTAGTGTTACCATCGCCCGGACTTCCGGATTTACCGCCCGGACTACCGCTGCTGTTGGCATATAAAATCAAAACTACAGGAATCACAAAAACAAAAAGAAGTTTGTAAACAGGTTTCATAAGAATCAATTGAAAAGTTTGAAAAATGGTTTATTTAGAACGGGTCTAAATTAAATCATTTTCTTATGTAAACTCAATTGATCAAAAGAAAATTTTCCGAACAATCCATCGTATTGTATTACAGATGCTTAGATTGCTAGTCTACTGATATTATTTTGGATGAACCAGTACATAATATTGGGAATCCTGATGAAAATGGTTAAATACAGCAAAAAAAAACTATTGTTACTGCGCAAACAGTAGATTTTGAAGTGTATAGGTACCTACATCCTGTCGGGCATACTTATTCCGAGTAATGCTCCGGCCGAACGGATCACATATGCTGTAAAGCTGCTCAATTGAAGCCTGAATTGACGCCGGATGGGATCGTTCTCCTTCAGTATCGGATATTCCTGATAAAACTGGTTATACTCTTTGGCCAGATCATATAAAAAATTGGCAATGAGTGCAGGGCTGCGGTTAGTTGCTGCCTGACTTATCATTTGAGGAAACTGATATAGCAACTTGATCAGGCTTTTTTCCTTCTCCAGGAGGGATTCAGGAAAAACATGACCCTCTGCTTTCAATCCGGCTTCAACTGCCTTACGCTCCACCGACCTGATACGTGCATGGGTATATTGTATAAACGGACCTGTATTGCCATTAAAATCAATCGACTCCTCCGGATTGAAAACCATTGTTTTCTTTGGGTCAACTTTCAAAATATAGTATTTGAGTGCACCAAGCCCGATAGATTCATATAAATTCTCCGCTTCTTCAGTATTAAGCGAATCAGCTTTTCCAAGCTCAAGGGTACGTTTTTTCGCTGTGGTTGCCATTTCCTCCATCAGATCATCGGCATCTACTACCGTTCCTTCTCTGGATTTCATCCTGCCATGAGGTAACTCGACCATACCGTAAGACAAGTGCTCGATCTGTCCGGCCCATGTTTTCCCCAGTTTCTTGAGGATCAAACGGAGCACATCAAAATGGTAATTCTGCTCATTTCCGACCACATAAATGAGCTTCCCCGGGCCAAAATCATCCACACGCAATTGCGCAGTACCGAGGTCTTGGGTCATATATACGGAAGTTCCGTCGGCACGCAGCAATAATTTTTCGTCCAGCCCGTCTGAAGTCAGGTCGCACCATACCGAGCCATCATCTTTTTTATAAAACACTCCTTTTTCAAGCCCCTCTTCCACAAGACTTTTACCGAGCAAATAGGTTTCCGACTCATAATAGATCTTGTCGAAATCAATACCCATCCGTTTGTAAGTCACGTCAAAACCATCATACACCCAGCCGTTCATGGTGTGCCACAGATGAAGGGTTTCCGGGTCGCCCTCTTCCCATTTGCGTAACATCGAGCGTGTTTCTGACATCAGGCCTGATTGCTTCTCGGCTTCTTCTTTACTGATACCTGACAAAGTCAGCTGTTCTACTTCAGCTTTAAATTCCTTATCGAACCTCACATACATTTCGCCCACCAGCTTATCGCCTTTCATATTCAGATCAGCAGGTGTTTTTCCTTCGCCAAACTTCTGCCAGGCGAGCATCGATTTACAAATATGTATTCCCCTGTCGTTTACTAAGTTAACCTTAACAACTGCTTGTCCGGAGGCTTTAAGAATTTCGGCCACACTCCAGCCCAGTAAGTTGTTACGAACATGACCCAAATGCAAAGGTTTGTTGGTATTAGGTGATGAATACTCAACCACTACAGCCTGACCATCATTCATGGGGTTTCTTCCAAAGTTCTGATCATCGGCATTCTTTGCCAGAAATGATAGCCAAAAAGAATCATCAATCAAAATATTCAGAAATCCCTTAACCACATTGAAACCGCAAATGAATCCGGAGGTTGTCTCCATCTGCCCGCCAATCAATCCGGCCGTTTCCTCAGGTCCGCGGCCCGAAAGTTTAAGCAGAGGAAACACATTAACAGTAAAGTCACCAGCAAACTCTGCACGGGTTCGCTGAAACTGTACCAGATTTTCGGATGGTTTGTGGCCAAACAACCGCTCAAATGCATCAAAAAACAACTGCCTCAGGATCGCTTCAATGTTCATTGGTCATTGTAATAGGCCGCAAAAATACGAATTCAGCCCGAAGGAATCATGCAACACTGAATCTATGATTACACTTTGGCCCTGTTTCTAAGCAAATGAAGCGAGCAATAATAAAGTATTGTTATTTTATTAACAATATAATATATTGATTTACATTTACTTAAAAAATTTAACATAAACTATTGAAGAAAAAACATGCACCATATCAGTCAGAAAACCTACATTTGTGGCAAATTATACGCTTAATACACCAATATCAGAAGTATATGAAAAAAAACGTGATCATTATCGGCGCTGCGGGAAGGGATTTCCACAACTTCAACACCTATTACCGCGGAAATGCTGCATACAACGTGGTGGCATTTACGGCTGCACAGATTCCTGACATTGACGGACGCAAATACCCTGCTGAACTAGCCGGCGAACTGTATCCTTCGGGCATTCCTATTTTTGCCGAAGAAGAACTGCCAAAACTGATCAAAGATCTCAAAGTTGACGACTGCGTATTTTCTTACAGTGACGTCACCTACCAGAAAGTGATGAGCATGAGTGCCATCGTTAATGCAGCAGGTGCCAATTTCATTCTCATCGGACCCAAAGACACCATGGTGAAAAGCACCAAACCGGTTGTTGCGGTTGGTGCTGTGCGCACCGGATGCGGCAAAAGCCAGACCTCACGTAAAGTGATCGAATACCTCATGGCCAAAGGCCTTAAAGTGGTTGCCGTGCGCCATCCCATGCCTTATGGTGACCTTGTTGCACAAAAAGTTCAGCGCTTCGCCAAAGTTGAAGACCTCGAACTACACAAATGCACCGTGGAAGAAATGGAAGAATACGAACCCCATGTTGTCCGCGGAAACGTGATTTATGCAGGCGTTGATTATGAAGCCATTCTGCGTGCTGCTGAAAACGATCCTGATGGCTGTGACGTTGTATTATGGGATGGTGGAAACAACGATTTTCCCTTCTTTAAACCAGACCTGAATATTACCGTAGTGGATCCACACCGTCCCGGACACGAACTCACCTATTATCCCGGTGAGGTTACCCTCCGTCTGGCTGATGTGGTGGTTATCAACAAAATGGACAGCGCAGGCCCGGAAGCCATTCAGACCGTGCGTGAAAACATCACCAAAGTTAATCCGAAAGCCATTGTCATCGACGGTGCTTCACCCATCAAAGTTGATGATTACAAGATCATCAAAGGCAAACGCGTTTTGGTTGTTGAAGATGGTCCAACCCTCACCCACGGCGAAATGAAAATCGGTGCCGGAACTGTAGCCGCACAGAAATTCGGTGCTGCCGAACTTGTTGATCCCCGCCCGTATCTCGTTGGCAAACTGGCCGAAACATTCAGGATTTATCCCAACATCGGAACACTGCTTCCGGCAATGGGCTATGGCGAGCAACAGCTCAAAGACCTCGAAGCCACCATCGACAACACCGATTGCGACTCAGTTGTTATTGGAACACCCATTGACCTCAACCGTATTGTCAACATCAAAAAACCAAACACCAGGGTTTACTACGACCTGCAGGAAATCGGCTTCCCGAACCTTGATCAGGTGTTGACTGAATTTGTTGAAAAACACAAGTTGTAATGAACATCTTAGGATTTTCAGATGAAAAGGCTGCCCGAAAAGGCAGTCTTTTTTTTTGGATTTAAGGGATTTACTTCTTACCACTCATAAATTGTGCATAACTTACTTACCTGGTATTTGTCCGGCCAAATTATCTTTGCCACAAAACAACTGCCGAACATGTCATTCTTTGATCCGGACAACCGTGCCTTTTCATGCCCTGTTTCTTCTGTTCTTTATTCTTCATGCGACGGCAAGAGCCGTCTTTTTTTTACCCATAACTTTACCATATGAAATACCAACATTTTCGGAAAGCAAGCCTGGTGCTGGAAGATGGTAGCCGATTCGAGGGATTCTCCTTCGGCTACGAAGCCCCTGTTTCGGGCGAAATTGTTTTCAATACCGCCATGACCGGCTATCCCGAAAGCCTTACCGACCCCTCCTACCGCGGACAAATCATCGTGCTCACCTACCCTTCCATCGGCAATTACGGTGTGCCGCGAAAATCGGTTGAAGACGGCATGTTGAAGTTCTTCGAATCGGACCATATCCATGCCCGTGCCCTGGTTATTTCCGACTATTCAACCTCTTTCAACCATTGGAATGCCGAAAAAAGCCTCGGCCAATGGCTCAAAGAAGAGAAAGTGCCGGGATTATTCGGCATCGATACGCGCGAACTGACAAAAATCATCAGGCAGAAAGGGACGATGCTGGCAAAAATTGTGTTTGAAAACGATATTGACTTTGACAATCCTGACCTTGGCCACCTCGTGGATCAGGTGAGCCAGCGCCAACGCACGGAATATGGACATGGCAAACACCGTATCTTGCTGGTTGACTGCGGTGTAAAGAGCAATATCATCCGCTGCCTGATCGATTACGACACCACGGTGATCAGGGTTCCATGGAATTACGATTTTCACAACGAAGACTTTGATGGCCTTTTTATCTCCAACGGCCCCGGCGACCCGGTGCGCTGCACCGAAACCATCGAAAACCTAAAAACTTCACTCACACACAACTACCCCATATTCGGTATTTGCCTTGGCCATCAACTAATGGCACTTGCCGCCGGAGCCGAGACCTACAAACTTGGTTTTGGCCACCGAAGTCACAACCAGCCGGTGATCGAGAATGGCACTTCACATGCCTACCTCACCTCACAAAATCATGGCTATGCCGTTAAAACCGACTCCATCCCCGGCGACTGGAAACCCTATTTCACCAACCTGAACGACAACAGCAACGAGGGGCTGAAGCACCTTACCAGACCCTGGTTCACCACACAGTTTCATCCCGAAGCATCAAGCGGGCCAACGGATACGGCATTCCTATTTTCACACTTCATCAAGGCAATCGAATCATGCAAAAAATAAACAAGGTATTGGTGCTCGGCTCAGGAGCACTGAAAATCGGTGAGGCCGGCGAATTCGACTACAGCGGATCGCAGGCGCTCAAGGCACTCAAGGAAGAAAACATCCGCACCGTGTTGGTAAATCCGAACATTGCAACGGTTCAAACATCCGACGATGTGGCCGATGTGGTTTATTTTCTGCCTGTTACACCTTATTTTGTTGAACGGATCATTGAAAAAGAAAAACCCGACGGCATACTGCTCGCTTTTGGCGGACAAACAGCCCTGAACTGCGGGGTAAAACTTTTTCAAAGCGGCGTGTTACAAAAACACAACGTAAAGGTCCTTGGAACACCGGTTGAGTCTATCATCGAAACAGAAGACAGGGAGAAATTCGCACAATTATTAGACGGTATCCGCATTAGAACCCCTCGATCCCTTGCTGTAACATCTGTAAATGAAGCACTGGAAGCCTCCAAAATCATTGGTTTTCCTGTCATCGTCAGGGCGGCTTACACGCTGGGCGGTCAGGGCAGCGGGTTTTGTAATAATGTAACTGAGTTGAAAATCCTGGCCGAAAACGCCTTCAATTATTCAGGGCAGATCCTGGTTGAGGAATCCCTGCGCGGATGGAAAGAAGTTGAATATGAAGTAGTACGCGATGCCTACGACAATTGCATTACCGTATGCAATATGGAAAATTTCGATCCGTTGGGAATCCACACCGGCGAAAGCATCGTGATCGCTCCTTCACAAACCCTCACCAACAGCGAATACCATAAACTTCGCAAACTATCCATCGCTATTGCCCGAAGAGTAGGGATTGTAGGCGAATGCAATGTTCAATATGCCCTCGACCCCGAATCGGAAGACTACCGCGTTATCGAGGTAAACGCCCGGCTTTCACGATCGAGTGCCCTGGCCAGCAAGGCAACGGGCTACCCCCTGGCTTTTGTGGCCGCCAAGCTTGCCCTGGGATTTGGATTGCATGAACTCAAAAACAATGTCACCAAAACAACAAGTGCCTTCTTTGAGCCCGCGCTGGATTATATGGTCTGCAAGATACCCCGCTGGGACCTGAATAAGTTCGATGGCGTTTCAAAAGAAATCGGCTCAAGCATGAAGAGCGTTGGCGAAGTAATGGCTATCGGTCGCAGTTTCGAAGAGGCCATACAGAAAGGGCTGCGGATGATCGGGATGGGGATGCATGGCTTTGCTGCCAACAAGGAACTTGTAATCAATAATCTGGTCGAATCCCTGTCGAATCCTACAGATAAACGAATTTTTGTCATAGCAGAAGCTTTCAAACAAGGCATGACTGTTGAAGAGGTTTTTCAACTCACCCGGATCGACCGGTGGTTTCTCGAAAAACTGATGAATATCCACTTGTTCGGTGAAGAAATGAGCGGCTTTGATGCAATCGATGCATTGCCCGACGAATTGCTTCTCGAGGCCAAACAGATGGGATTCAGCGATTTTCAGATCGCCCGCCTTGTCTTGAAAAATCCGGAAGCAGGCCGTACCGACGAAGAAATCATGCAGGTAAGAAACTACCGCAAATCACGGAATATCGTTCCCTATGTAAAACAAATTGACACCCTCGCTGCCGAACATCCTGCGCTTACCAACTATCTTTACCTCTCCTATCATGGCAATTTTCATGATATTCAGTGGGAAAACGACAACAAGTCAGTCATCGTGCTGGGTTCAGGGGCTTACCGTATCGGCAGCAGCGTAGAATTCGACTGGTCGGGGGTTAATGCGTTGAAAACCATTAGCAAATGTGGTTACCGTTCGGTAATGATCAACTACAATCCCGAAACAGTGAGCACCGATTACGATGTGTGCGACAGGCTTTATTTTGACGAACTGAGTTTTGAAAGAACCCTTGATATTGCAGAACTCGAAAATCCCCTCGGCATCGTGGTTTCGACCGGTGGACAAATCCCCAACAACCTCGCCATGAGGCTCCATCATGAGCATTTCAACATACTGGGCACATCGCCGCTTTCGATCGACAGGGCCGAAAACCGCCATAAATTTTCCGCCATGCTCGACAAAATTGGTGTTGATCAGCCCGAATGGCAGGAGCTCTCCAACACCCATGATGTGGTGCTGTTCACCAGAAAAGTTGGCTTTCCGGTGCTGGTGCGGCCCTCCTATGTTCTTTCCGGCGCAGCCATGAACATCGTTTCCAATGAGGGCGAACTGGTTCACTTCCTCGAAATGGCTACAGAAGTATCAAAACAATATCCGGTGGTTGTTTCCAAATTTCTCACCGATGCCAAGGAAATTGAAATGGATGCTGTGGCTGATGCCGGAAAAATAATCGTTTACGCCATCTCGGAACACATCGAATTTGCCGGAGTGCATTCGGGCGATGCCACCATCATGTTTCCTCCGCAAAAGGTGTATGTGGAAACCATAAGAAGGATAAAGAAGATAAGCCGTGAAATTGCCGAAGAATTGCAGATCAGTGGCCCGTTCAACATACAGTTCCTGGCCAAAGACAATGATGTGAAGGTGATCGAATGCAATTTGCGTGCTTCCCGAAGTTTGCCATTCGTATCCAAGATACTGAAAACCAATTTCATCGACTACGCCACCCGCATTATGCTGGGCGAAAAAGTAGAAAAACCCAATAAATCCTCTTTCGAAATAGACCATATCGGGGTGAAAGCCTCACAATTTTCATTTTCGCGCCTGAGCATGGCCGATCCTGTGCTGGGTGTCGAAATGGCTTCAACAGGCGAAGTAGGCTGCATCGGTGACGATTACTACGAAGCCATCCTGAAAGCTATGCTGGCAGTGGGCTACATCATCCCCGAAAAAGCCGTGTTGATCTCTTCCGGTCCGATGCGATCCAAAACCGAACTCATCGAAAGTGCCAGACTGTTAACAATCAAAGGACTGCCTATTTACGCCACCAGGGGAACCCATGACTTTTATGCTGGCAATGGCATTGAAACCACCATGGTCAACTGGCCCGATGTGGATGCCAAACCCAATGTAATCGACCTGCTTCGCAACAAAACCGTTGATCTGGTCATCAATATTCCCAAAAACCTGAGTCGCGAAGAATTGCACAACGATTACCTCATCCGGCGCACGGCCATCGACTTCAACATTCCGTTGATTACCAATGCACGGCTTGCCAGTGCTTTTGTGTACGCGATTTCGAAATACACCCTCAATAATTTGAAAATCAAAAGCTGGGATGAGTATTAATATCCTGCTTACTGTACCCAATGATGTTTTTTGTTGACAAGATCAGGATTATTGTGCATAAGTTACTAAAACAAGTATGATTCTATACTTTATTTTTGTACTCCGGAACTTTGCAACTTATCCAGCATGAAACATAGCGGCAAATCACCGGTCTTCTTGTTAACTAGTAGTTCATCATTGGCCGTATTGGCCATTTCAGATATTCCAACAGACGGCCTGAGCCGTCTTTTTTTATACCCTTTCTCTGCTCGAATCAAAACATCTATCTATAAACCAAATATTTACCTTCATGAAGAACAGGAGTCTTGTTTCTATTAATGATTTCACAAAGGAAGAGATCATTAAAATTCTCGACCTGGCCGAAAGTTTCGAAAAAAACCCAAGGCAAAATATACTCAATGGCAAAGTGATTGCCTCGTTGTTTTTCGAGCCATCCACTCGCACAAGGCTCAGTTTCGAGAGCGCTGTGCAGCAATTAGGCGGCAGCATCATTGGCTTTGCCAGTGCAGCCACATCAAGTGTTCAAAAGGGTGAAACACTGAAAGATACCATCCTTACTGTAAGCAATTATTCCGACCTGATCGTGATGCGACATCATGTTGATGGGTCGGCCCGCTATGCCAGCGAAGTGGCTTCGGTGCCCATTATCAATGCAGGTGACGGCGCCAACCAGCACCCTACCCAATGCTTGCTCGATTTGTATTCGATCCGCAAAACCCAGGGCACGCTCGATAACCTTGACATTGCCTTTGTCGGTGACCTGAAATATGGTCGCACGGTTCATAGCCTGACGATTGCTCTTACAATGTTTAATACCCGCTTTCACCTTGTGTCTCCTCCCGAACTCAAACTTCCCAGCGCCGTAAAACGACACATTAAGGAAGCTAATTTGCAGTATGAACAATATACTGATTTCATGGATGTTATGCCAAAATGCGATATAATCTATATGACCCGTATTCAACGCGAACGTTTCCCTGATCCTCTTGATTATGAAAAGGTTAAAAATGCCTATATCCTCCAAAACCAAATGCTCACCGGCAGCAAGGATAAACTGAAAGTGCTTCATCCACTGCCACGTGTAAACGAAATTACCACCGATGTGGACAGCAACCCCAAAGCCTACTACTTCGAACAGGCACTGAACGGCGTTTACGTACGACAGGCACTGGTAGCATCAATCCTTGGACTGGCTTAATGTTGAAAATTAAATCTAAAGAAAATGAGCAACAAAAGAAAAGAGCTGATCGTGTCAGCCATCGAAAACGGAACAGTTATTGACCACATCCCTGCCGAAAGTGTTTTTCAGGTAATCCGCATACTCGGACTCGATAAAACAGATAAACAAGTATATTTCGGCATCAACCTCGAAAGCAAAAAATTCGGAACAAAAGGCATCATCAAAATCAGCGAAAAATATTTTGAAAACGTTGAAGTCAACAAGATAGCACTTGTTGCTCCATCAGCCACCATGATCGAAATCCGCGATTTTGAGGTTGTCAGTAAAAATAATGTCAAAATACCCGAAACCATTGAGAAAATCGTCAAGTGCTTCAATCCGAATTGCATCACTAACCACGAACAGGTTGAAACAAAATTCAGGGTGTTTTATGATGAAAATAACGACCTGAAACTCGCCTGCCGTTACTGCGAAAAGAATACCTCACGGGCAAACGTAGTGTTCTTGTAGAATTTAATCAAACAAAATTAAGCCATTTGATCACAGTTTTGTAGGCCGTGAAAGGATTTCCTTTCATTTCGTTTTCGCAAATATTCTTAGAGTTAGCAAACATTTTGTGCAAGAGCATGTTAATGAAGATGATACTTTCGAGGAATACTTTAAAATAAGTAATTTAATAAATTTGTTCGCCCGACAACATATCGGGCATGAATTTGTTTTAAGGAAGCAATCATAAACCAGCATGTCTGACTACATTTTAAAGCTTATTGCACAGGGCGAACACCATCAACTTGATTTCAAGTTTGAGATTTCCGACAGCAAAAAAATCGCCCGTTCATTGGTTGCCTTTGCCAATACCGATGGAGGCAAATTGCTGGTAGGCGTTAAAGACAATGGTGCCATTGCCGGTGTGCGCTCTGAAGAAGAATACCATATGGTAGAAGCAGCAGCCCAACTGTATTGCAGACCTGAAGTGAAGTTCACTACCAAAGAGTGGATCGTGCACGGAAAAAAGATTCTGGAGGTATTGGTGCCAAAAGACAAAGACATTAAGCACAAAGCACCGGACAAGAACAACGAATACAAATTTTTTGTAAGGGTTCACGATCAAAATATACTGGCTGACAGTGTATTACTAAAACTTTGGAAAAAACAACTCGACAATACTCCGATTCAAGTTTTTGTTACTGAAACAGAACTGGGATTGCTGCGTTATCTTGAAAAGAACGAATTTATATCTGCTGATGAATTTATCAGGATGCAGGGAATTACTCGGCAGAAAGCAGAGATTATACTGGTAAATTTCATCAGGCTTTCTATAATCGACATGATTATGAGCGAAAAAGGCACTAAATTTGTACTGAAAGATATCGATTATCAAAAAATACTTCAGGAGGCAAGCTATTTATGACCAAGACAATTAATTCATTATTTAGCAAACATTTATCTGCATTAACTCTCTTCAGTTTACTTTTCACAAACACTCTTTTTGCACAATTTTCATTCATTGAAAATCATCATGGGTCAGGTCAATGGCATGCAGCCAATCCAAGATTTAGACTTAATATGGGCACATCATTTTTCGGCAGTTCGAACAATCCGGGAGGCATGGCCACCTGGATCAATCCTATATTACGCACCGATGTTTCGAAACGGCTTTCGGTTTCTTTCAGCACTACATTCGTTCAAGGCTTCAATATGCCGGTTCTGACCCTAAATGAAGAACAATCACGTCCTGTCATTACACGCCAAAATGTTGCCTATAGCACCGTTCGTGCAACCGGTTTTTATCAGGCAAGTCCTTCGCTCACAATTATGGCCTCAGCTTATAAACAGTTTCCTCTGACCATTTCTCAGCCCGAAGCAAATCCGAGTGCTTTGGATTTTGGTTCGGAAGGCGTAACTGTCGGATTTCACTTAAAGGTCAATGAAAACGTTCATATCAGCGGTTCCGTTGACTACAGCCGTGGTGTGAGCTCAGGTTTTCAGCGTAGAACATACTTCTCTGATCCTTCTTACAGCCCATTTATCTGGTAACCTAACAACTCTACCCCATCATTCATGATCATTTTGTTATCACCTGCAAAGACGCTCGATTTCTCAGATGGAATCTCTGCTATCCGGACTTCTGTACCTTTCTTCATGAAGGAAGCCGCCCAGCTCGTTTCCATGTTGAAGCAAAAAAGTCCGGCAGAATTGATGAAACTCATGGACATCAGCCCATCGCTGGCACAATTGAATGCAGAAAGATTTAATCAGTGGACCGGAAATGACATTTCACTGATGAAAGAAGCCGTTCTTGCTTTTCGCGGGGATGTTTACACAGGCCTCAATGCCGATACATTTTCACAGGAAGACCAAATATTCGCGCAGAATCATCTCAGGATTCTGTCAGGGCTATATGGATGGCTCAGGCCATTTGACCTGATCGAACCCTACAGGCTTGAGATGGGAACAACGCTGAAGGTGGGCAAATCTCCTGATTTACATGGTTTCTGGCGCAAGAAACTCAGTAAGCAATTGAAGGAAGATATTAAACTTCAAGGAAGTAAATTAGTCATCAACCTGGCTTCGAACGAGTATTTTAGCGCAATTGATATTAAAGGTATTCAGGCAGAAATAGTTACGCCGGTTTTCAAAGATCTAATTGGCGGACAGTACAAAGTCGTGAGTTTTTTTGCCAAAAAAGCAAGAGGCATGATGGCCTCCTATATAATACGGAACAGAATAGTAAGTTCGGACGAGCTCATTGGTTTTACTGACGAAGGGTATCATTATAACCCTGAGATATCCACACTCTTAAAACCGGTTTTTACACGCGGATAACAACTTTTTCACCTTTGGCGAAACCATTTTTGGGCAGCAATCGTAGAACCCTGTTGATAACTTCATAGTTGAGATAAATTTCCATGTGGTTATCTCTTGTATTTTTGCCATCCTCTTTCGCCAAATTCTGCAGTTGAAGCAGTTTTCAGGAAAACAGGGAAAAATACCACAGTTCATTGAATGTTCATGCAAAAGCAGGCAGCAATTTTTTTTAGGTACACTTTTGTTGGCTTTCAAATACTTACAGATTCCGCTTGTTTTTTTTAATAATTTCATGAAAAAATAATTTGCATGTAACGAAAAAGTGGTTAATTTTGCAGCCCCAATTGAGACGGAAGGCAGGGTAAGGTAATAGGAAGTTGGGTTACTAGAAGAAGTTCTTTGAAAAGCTTGAATAGAAT
>Ga0116204_1000158_pt1 | contig 34087 bp, 31 predicted proteins | sample LakKivwa52mmetaG_FD_94481 | JGI IMG/M metagenome (GOLD analysis project Ga0116204, IMG submission 94481) | Anoxic lake water microbial communities from Lake Kivu, Rwanda to study Microbial Dark Matter (Phase II) - Lake Kivu water 52m metaG | ecosystem: Environmental > Aquatic > Freshwater > Lake... | reverse complement strand
TTATTATCCTCATAAAAATATTTACACGTTAATAAGAGCTTTTCAAAAAACCAATACGAGGAAAATGTTAGTTCTGGCTGGACCAGATGATTATTTTCGAAAAAAGATATTAGATGATATTCCTACATTAAAGGAAGACGATCGTATTACATTTTATCCCTCTCCTTCAATCCAAGATATTGCATCTTTGTACACATATTGTGATGCCGTTATAAACCCTTCATTTTCAGAAGGATTTGGGCTACCGCTTGTTGAAGCAGCTTTTTTTCAGAAACCAATAATTGCATCTGAAATCCCAGTTTTCAGAGAAATTCTTGGTGAAAGTTTTTACGCATTTGATCCGTATTCGCAGGAGTCAATACGCAGGATGATTAGTGTCTTTGAACTTGAAAAAAAACCAAAAATTGCCGCAACCCGATATCCTATGTCATTTAAGATGATGACAAGTAAAATCCACACGCTCTATCAATCTTATGCATAAAAATCCAATCGCCATAGTGTACGACTGGATGGATAAATGGGGCGGTGTTGAACGAATACTAACGGAGTTGTTAGAGATGTATCCAAGCGCTCATTTCTATACAAGTGCAGTAAATTATGATACAGCACCATGGGCTAAACAGTTTCATCCAAGTACTACTTTTATACAGTCATTACCAGCTTCTTTAAGGGGGGATCGCACTTTTCTTATTCCAATGTATCCAGCTGCTTTTGAATCACTATCATTTCGTGAATATAAAACAGTAATATCACTAACATCATCTTTTGCAAAGTCAATCATTACGTATCCTGGAACTTTTCATTTGTGCTATTTATTAACTCCAACACGCTTTTTATGGAGTCATGAAAAAGAGTATTTAAATAACTGGCGATCGTTGATTGGTGCTTCGCTTATTCATCATATGAAAAGGTGGGATCTTATTGCAGCAAGGCGGCCAGACAAGATTCTTTCTATTTCAACAACAGTACAAGATCGGTGTCTTAGATTTTATCAGAGAAATTCTAATGTTCTCTATCCTCCTTTTGACACAAAACATTGGAATAATTCTATCTTAACAATGCAAAAACCAACTAAAGTTAGCTATCCTAAAAAATATTTTCTTTTTGTGGGACGCATGGAGCGATACAAAATGCCTGAGTTAATTGTCGAGACTGCGAAACGCACACCAAATAGTGAGTTTGTATTTGTGGGGACAGGATCAATTCTACCCCGACTCAAAAATCGATCACCAAAGAACTGTCATTTTTTGGACTTTGTTTCAGATTTCGAACTTTCATATCTTTATTCCCATGCCGAGGCACTTATTTTTCCACAAGTTGAAGATTTTGGATATGTATCACTTGAAGCCCAATATCATGGTTGTCCGGTAATTGCATATTATTCTGGAGGTGCGGTCGAGACAGTTTTAGAAGATAAAACGGGACTCTTCTTTACAGATCAAACTCCTCTTGCATTGGCTGCCGTGCTTGAAAGATATAGTAAAATATCTTACAATCTAAAACATTCAACCAAATCAACTAAAAAAGTGATAGAAGAAAAATTTGGAGTGAGCCGTTTTAGAAAAGATTTTTTTTATCAATTAGATAATCCAAATATATGAAAGCAGTTATATTTGCTGGTGGTACAGGTACTCGACTTTGGCCATTGTCACGAAAAAAATCACCTAAACAATTTGAACGTATTATTGGAGATAAATCTACTCTTCAACTTGCGGTAGATCGATTACAACCAGATTTTGATTCGAAAGATATCTATATATCAACAAACGCCGCTTATAAAGACATTATGCATCAACAACTTCCAGCTATTCCCCATGAAAACTATTTTTTTGAACCTGACAAACGAGATGTGGGTCCGGCAATAGCTCTTGTCATGGGTATTCTTCAAAAAAAATTTCCTCATGAACCGGTTGTCATACTGTGGAGTGATCACCTTGTAAAAGAAATACATCTGTTCAGAAAACTCATTGCGTCTGCAGGAACGTATCTCAAAAAAAAGCCGGAAAGTCTCATTTTTATTGCTCATAAACCGCGGTTTGCAAGTACAAATCTTGGGTACATCCAAATTGGAAAAAAAGCGCACGAGTCGGATTTTGTTTCACTCTATGATTTTGAGAGTTTTAAATATAGACCGGACGAAGTAACTGCTCAGCAGTATTTTAAGTCCGGGAACTACGCATGGAATTTGGGGTACTTTGTTACAACCCCACATTTTATTTGGAAATCATTTGAGCAGTTTACACCTGAGTTATTTAAAACGATTAAGACCATAGTTGATACACATGGCACATCCCGATACGAAAAAACTCTGATTAAAGAATATAAAAATGCAGAAAAAATAAACTTCGATCATGCCATACTCGAAAAAATTAAAAAAGACGCTGCAAAAGTCATAGTTGAAGACATTGGATGGAGTGATATTGGAGCATGGGAAGCTGTTAAAGAAGCACTTGAACAGTATCCATATGAAAATATAACAAGGGGCAAAACATACCTTGAGCATGTTCGAGACTCCTTAATTTACAACTATGAAGATAAAAAATTAATTGTAGGAATTGATCTGGATGAACACATAATCGTAAACACAAAAGATGTTTTGTTGATTGCAAAAAAACAATCTGTTGGTAAGATTAAAACGTTAGTAGAGCAATTTGAAGGAACTGAGCATGAGGATTTGACTTAATATGAAACATTTATTGTATGGTAAAGGGTATAATCGATTTCTCAAACGCGTAATAGACGTACTCCTATCTCTCATTCTTCTCTTTATTTTCTCTCCGATATGTCTCGTAGTGGCAATTGCAATAAAGCTAGACTCTGAAGGGCCTGTGCTTGCGGATGTGCCTGAACGTGTGGGGCAAAATGGAAAGACCTTTAAAATGTTTAAGTTTCGATCCATGATAAAAAATGCACATGTGCTTCTGCATACTGATTCTCGTTTTAAAGTGTTATTTGAGCAGTATCAAAAGGATAGCTATAAATTAAAGGATGATCCAAGAGTTACTTCGGTTGGGAAATGGATTCGGAAACACTCACTTGATGAAATTCCACAGTTTATCAATGTGCTCAAAGGTGAAATGAGTTTGGTTGGGCCTCGTGCGTATTATCCTGATGAATTAGAAAATCAACAGAAAAAACACCAAGAAACAAAAGTATTTGTTAAGGAGGTGCTTTCGGTAAAACCTGGAATTACCGGACTTTGGCAAGTATCTGGTAGATCAGAGGTGCACTTTGATAAGAGAATTGCCCTTGACGCAAGCTACGCACGATCATTATCCTTGTTTCAAGATTTATATATTATTATTCGCACACCAGTAATTATGATTACTGGACGAGGTGCGGTATAATATAAGAAAGACGTATAACTTTATAACTTACAACGTAATTATATGCATAAAAAAAAGAAAAGAGTTGCAACTCTATTGTTTGTTATTGTTTTAGGTATATGTGGATTTATCTACATTTCACTTTATTTACCATACACCAGAATTAAAGACAAGGGAATGGTTGTATTAGCTTCAGGACAGGAGCTGAAGAAGGCGTTTTCTCAAAACAATATTGACTTACTAAGTGAAAAATTAAAAGCTGTAGATGAAAAATATACTGAATTTGAAAAAGAATCCCAAACTGTGTACTGGCTTCAAGTGATACCGTATGTGGCTGATTTTCGAAGAGGTGTAGAATCAGGAAGATATGGAATTGAAGCAGCAAAGGCATCTGTAACAGCTATTGCTCCATACGCCGATCTTATTGGATTTAAAAAGGGAGAAACTTCTTTTGTTGAAAAGTCTGCAGAGGGAAGGTTGCAAACAGCCGTTCTAACACTTGATAAAGTGTTAAGCAATATCGATGTAATATCAGAGAATATTAACCAGATAGAAAAACGACTCGATCAAATAGATGAAAATAGATACCCAGAAGAAATTGGAGGCACAAAAGTACGAGAAGTTATTCGAAATGGTAAAGAGCAATTTACCGGGGTTTCAAGACTTTTTGTCGATGCAAAACCATTCTTAAAAAAATTACCTGAAATACTTGGATCAAAAGAAGAGCAAACATATTTACTTCTATTTCAAAATACTGCTGAAAGACGTGCAACTGGAGGTTTTCTTACCGCGTATGCAGTATTTAAAATAAAAGAAGGAAAAATTACTATTGATAGATCTGCAGACATTTATTCTCTTGATGCGAGCATTGCAGTTCATCCAGCGGCGCCAAAGGAAATTCAAATGTATCATAAGGATGTAACAAAGTTCTATATCCGAGATAGCAATCTTTCACCAGATTTTGTTGAGTCACTCAAGCTTTTTACTTCTTTGTATGAAAAAAGTGGCGCTCGGGTAAAGTATGACGGAATTATCGCACTAGACTCAAAAATTCTTGTTGATATGTTAACTATTTTTGGGGATACAGAAGTAGGAGGTGTCGTATTTAGTGCAGAAATTGATAAACGATGTGATTGTCCGCAAGTTATCTATCAACTATTTAATATGGTTGGTGAAGAAGTCGGGTATCAAAAAGAAAATAGAAAAGGTATATTAGGAGACCTTATGTACGAGCTCTTCTACAAGGCGCTCCGCTTCTCACCTTCACGATATTGGGGCAGACTTGCACAGACAATGTTTGTTAACATGGACGAAAAACATATACTTCTTAATTTTGTCGAAAAAGACCTGCAGGAGTCAGTTGAAAAACTAAATTATGCAGGAAGGATTCGTGAGACCTCAAATGATTATCTTCACATTAACAATGTAAACTTTGCTGGTGCGAAATCAAATCTGTTTGTTAACGAGAAAGTAGTGTCAACAACAACCCAAGATGGAGGAAAAGTAAAACGTGAGGTGATAGTAGAGTATCGCAACCCTTACCCAGCATCAAACTGTAACAGGCACCAGGAGCGCATTGTATGCTTAAATGCAACGCTTCGGAATTGGGTTCGTGTATATGTGCCAAAAGGATCTAAACTTATTTCATTCGATGGTTCTGAAACAACCGTGCGCACGTATGATGAGCTGGGCAAGACTGTTTTTGAAGGATTTTTGCGAGTAAATCCAATGGGTTTTGCCAAAATTAAGGTGACATACACGCTTCCTGAAGGGATAAATGGAAAAGAGCTCATGATACAGAAACAATCTGGAGTTGAAGAACAAACTCATTCCATCACTTTATTTGGAAAAAAAGTGTTCGACAAAGGATTGCGCACAGATGTTATCGTTAAATAACGTACGATATGAGCCTATCTCGTCTTCTCATAAAAGACGAAGGAGTTGTGCTACACAAAAGAAAATTACTGAACGATCATGCGGCTGTGACAATTTTAGGTAAGGAATCAGGAAAAATATCACTCATAGCAAAAGGACTAAGGAGTTTTACGAGTAAGCGAAACGCTCACATTCAAACGGGTAATATTATTACGTTTGGATATACCAAAATCACATCCAAAGGAAACTTTCTAACACATGCCACACTTATTTCACACCTTTTAGATATTAAACGACGTCCAGATCAATTGAAGTTGCTTTACCTTGTTTTATTTATGTTCAACGCTTTACTGCCAAATGAAGTGTCAGATGTGCAAATGTACCAGTTCTGCAAAAAATGCATAGTTAAAATAAATAATCTTCAAAATATCACTTCATCAGACACATTCATCCTAATGAATGATGTGCTGGCAATGCATGGATATCCAACTAAATCAACCTTGGAAGACTGCACATCTTCATTTGAAGAGATCATTGGGAAAAAAATACCCAACGGTGTATTATAATGTATAGCTATGGAAGAGATTGTTGCACTCGCGAAAAGGAGAGGATTCATATATCCATCATCCGAAATTTATGGTGGTCTTGCAGCCGTATATGATTATGGCCACTATGGGATACTCTTAAAAAACAATATTCAAGAAGCATGGTGGAAGGATATGGTTTTGACGCGTAGAGATGTTGTAGGTCTTGATAGTTCGATATTTACACATCCTACTACCTGGAAAGCAAGCGGTCACGTGGATAGCTTTAGCGATCCGTTAATTGATTGTAAGGATTGTAACTATCGCATGCGTGCCGATCATCTTCTTGAAAAGCATGGATACGATGTGGACCGTTGGGAAATAGAAAAGATAAATGAAATAGTAAGAGAGCTTCGATCCAAAGGTAAGTTAGTTTGCGAGCATTGTGGCAAAAAAAATCTAACTGATGCTCGTGATTTTAATCTGCTCGTCAAGACTAATTTTGGTTCACCGGTAGGGAAACTTGCGGATCTTACCGACGATCAAGTTGTATATCCTCGTGGAGAAACATGTCAAGGAATTTACTTAGACTACAAAAACATTATTGATTCAATGCGAGTACGACCTCCTTTTGGTGTTGCTCAAGTAGGTAAGGCTTTTAGAAATGAAATTGTGGCAAAACAATTTATATTTAGAACACGGGAATTTGAACAGATGGAGATGCAGTACTTTCTACATCCAGATGATATGGATGATGCATTTGAAATGTGGAAAAAGGAGAGATTTACCTGGTATGTACAATCGTTAGGCATACCAGAAGAAAAAATTCGACTGAAAAAACATGAAAAATTAGCACACTATGCAAAAGCTGCATTTGATATTGAATATAATTTCGGTTGTTTGGGTAAATTCGCAGAGGTCGAAGGGATACATCAAAGAGGAGATTGGGATTTAAGCAGACATGCCTCATACTCTGGGGTTAATCTGGAGTATTTTGATCAAGTCAATAATCGTCGGTATATTCCTCATATAATGGAAACTTCAGTTGGCCTCAATCGATTAGTCTTAATGGTTCTTGATGATGCATTTTCACAAGAAAAACTTGACAATGGAAAGCTTCGTACAGTTCTTAAAATTAAACCATCATTAGCACCTATCAAAGCAGCTATTTTTCCACTTCAAAAGGATGAAAAACTTCAACGTGTTGCAGAAGAGTTATATCATACAATGAAATCATGTTTTACCGTAGAGTTTGATGACGCTGGAAATATAGGTAAAATGTATCGCAGACAAGATGAAATCGGGACGCCATACTGTATTACTGTAGATTATCAAACAATTGAAGATAAGACAGTTACAGTGCGTAACAGAGATACCATGAAGCAAGAACGAATTGCGCTATCTAAAGTAAACGAAGTTGTTCGAGAATACATTATCAGTTCGTAACTCAGGTATTATGAATAAAAAAATTATGTTCGGTATGGTAGCGGTTATCCTTCTTATTGGTATTGTGGTTGCCATAAGAATGAATACAGTAGTTAAACCAGCTCCAGAAGTAGTAAATGAAGAACAAATGGATGTGGTTCCAACGGTTGACAAATCGACCAGTGTGGGGATTTCATCACGACCAGGAAGTAAAGAAATACAGATGAAAATATTTGGAATACCACGCGGCACGACCTCAGTTGAATACGAACTCTCTTATCAAACTAAAGAGCAGGGAACACAAGGCGTTATTGGTACAGTAAATAAATTTGATAACGATAGTTTAACTAAAGACATTACGCTTGGCACCTGTTCATCAGGTAGATGTGTATATCATGATCTTGACGGTCCAATGAATGTTACGGTTAAGTTTTATGGCGATTACGGTGAAAAAATGTATGAAAACAAATTTAACCTGTAATCCGCTTATATACCCAACGCAAAACCGTTTATAGTTGGTATATACTGTTATTAATAGGAGCAAATCTAAGGGGGGTGATTTTTTGTATGCCAAATATTCAATCCGCAAAGAAAAAAATGCGCAAAGACGTAGTGCGCACTCAAAATAACGCAAAATATTTAAACGCTATAGAAAAGGCTATTAAAGCACTTTTTAAGTTTAAAACTGGCGAAGTTAACGAAGATAAAGTGAAGAAGACAGTGTCACTTATAGATAAAGCAGCAAAACGAAAAGTGGTTCATAAAAATAAGGCAGCACGTCTTAAGTCACGCATTAGTAAGTTGCGTTCGAAGAAGAAATGAAGAAATATCGAATAAATCTTTTACCTGAAAAGGAAAAAGACTTTCTCGATAAAAGTATTTACTTTGTACTGCACTATTTGCGGTATGTTCTTGTTTTGACTCAAATAGTGGTTATTTCTGTATTTTTCTATCGTTTTAAGGTTGATCAGGAGATTATCGACTTAAAAGATGAGCTTAATCAGAAACAAGAAATCGTTGCAGTATCGGAGCCCCTGTTGGAAGAGGCTAAAATTGTTGATGCTAAAACGAAAGTAATACGCACTATACTCCTATCGCAGTCTCAGTTTGCCGAAGCCCTTACATATTTTCTTGATACATTTCCGTCAGATTTGACCGTACGAAGGCTTGAAATCCAAAACGGAGAGTTTAAATTCGAAGCGCATACGAGAAATCCCGAAATAATCAGATCATATACAGAACGACTGCGTAAGGAGCGCAGATTTAAAGTGATTAATCTTGGTACTATTCGACGCACTGAAGATAAGTTTGTAATACCCCTTACCCTGTCTGGTTTTCAATTAGTTGCAACACGACAATGATTAACAAGTCATCAATTAAACGCACATTGCAGATTAAAAAAGCTACTGATTATAGTTACACGATATTGTTTTTTCTTTCATTCTCATTTTTTACCTTTTTTGTTATTCGACCAAATATAGTAACTATTTTATCTCTGCAAGAAGAGGCTGGAAGATTAAAAATACTGGATACGGGTTACGAGAATGTTATTCGAAAAATCGTAGACATTCAGACGTTTTTGGAAACAAATCGTGAGAATCTATATCTACTCGATGAGGCTCTTCCCAGCTCTCCTAATCTCAATAAAATAGTGGATGATACTCAGTATGCGGCATCAGGATCTGCACTTAATTTAACCGCAATGACGATTAATAAAGTTGATTTAAAAGATGTATCAAATCGAACTGAAGAAAAAACTGTCATAATTAACATTGAGGCGGATGGCACATTTGTTGAGACTAAGAATTTTATCTCTGAAGTGTTAAACGACAGAAGGCTTAAGAATATTCGTCGCATTGTGCTTGATCAGGATACCGTTGCAGGAAGTAGTAGTGGAAATCTTAAATTACTTATTGATTTAGAAGGCTACCATCTATGAAAGGTAAGGAAATATTTATATTATCACTCGGTGTATTCTTAACTATCGTAGCATGGATGATGTTGGATATTTATCACATACAAACGAAGATTAATGAACAAATTAACATCAAGCCAGCTCAGGTCCCAGAATATCAAATGGATGGTACTATTATCGAAATTTTACGGGAAAAAGTGGAATAAACTATGATATATAGCAGATTAACAGCAAAATTTAAAAAAAAGGAAGTCTTTAGTCTTAAAACTATGGCTTTTGTTGCTTTTGTATCTGTAACGGTATTTATTATAGTTTTTGCACAGTCAGTATTCAAAAAACAAGGATGGATACAAAAAGATGTGATTAAGAGTGCTATAACCGCAAATATTTCACCAACCGGGTTTGAGTTTGCTTGGACTGACTCAATTTCGGAGGGTGATAGATGGATTGAATGGGGTGATAGAGTTGGAGTGTATACAAATAAAATATATCCAATAAAAAAAGGTGATGTATATATTGTCTCCTTTACTGGTTTGGAACCACAAAAAGAATACTTTTTTAGGGTACGAGCAGGGAGCTATACGTTGATTCATGGTAAGGAAGTATTTTTCAAAGTAACAACGCCAAAAAAAGAAAAACAGAGACCTGTTTCGCCAGCATATGGAAAAATCATCGCAACCTCAGGCAAATCATTGAGCGAGGTAGTACTTATCTATGAAATTGAAAATAAACACCCCCTCATGACAGTTGTAAAGTCATCGGGTGAGTGGTTGATTCCCCTTTCTGATGTGGTTTCAAAAAAAACGAATTTACTCGAAACAGTGCGGGATGAAGAACCGATACAAATACGAATTTTAGGACAAAAAGAATCGATTGCACGTGGGCGTGTCGTTCACACACGTCCCGCTGTGCGATTATTGCAGGTAAATTTATTTACTCGACTAGATGAAGTGGGTGGTTCATCGGGTGGCGTTTTGGGTGAGTATACTTCATCTGAGTCATCAACACAGCTACAACCTCAAATAATATATCCCAAAGAGCGCGCGTTGGTACCGGGAAATACTCCACTGATACGAGGTGTTGGAGTGCCAGGGAAAGAGGTATCGGTACTTATAAAAGGACCAAAACTTCAGTATGCATATCGTGCAGAGATTAATTCCAAAGGAGAGTGGATAGTCCAGTATCCACTTGCTCTTGAGCAAGGAACTTATACTATTACTGCAACAACGGTTGATAAAAGTAACTTTCCCTTAAGCTTAAATAGAACTTTTACTATCATAAAAAGCGGAGAGCAAGTGTTAGGAGATGCTACTGGTTCACCAACATTAGCCCCAACTGGTAATCCAATTCAACCCACATCTATTCCTCTTTCTCCCACACAGCAACCCATCGTTCCAACTGGAGCTGGTCAACTTTCACCAACCCCTCTACTTCCAACATATTCAATGCCAACACGTATACCCACAAGCCCTTCAACAGTGCTCCCGACAGCTATTCCCAACCTTGGAGGTGGATCAAATATGTTTGGAGTTGTATCTGTGGTACTTATTCTTATCGGATCGATATTTGTTCTTGCCTTTTAGAATTTCACCCTGCTAGAATAAAAGTAGATATGTCCTCATTTGTTGAGTTTATTGTATCAGTTAACAAGATTGCCCTTCTTGCATTTATTGCCGTGCTTGGATTTCTCATTTATGAAGGTAAACGCTTGTATGACGAAAAAAAGAAAAATGAGAAACCAACAATTCCAACTCTTGATCTAAAAAAGAACATAGAACCACCAAAAGCTTCGTATACGCCTTTACCTCAACTTACGAAAAAGGAAAAATCGTTTCCATTGTTAGTAGTGGTAGGTGTTATTGCGTTTGTGATTATAATTGGTGTTACTATTTATTTAGTTCGATCACGAGTAACTGCTAAAAAAAGCATACCTATCGCCCCCATTATTACCGAGGTGTCATCTGCAGGTCTAAGAATGTATGACCGCAACTGGAACGAATACAAAGATTTTAAGGAAAGACGCCCCAAAGACGGGGAAATTGTCTATATAGGCATACAAACAATTGTGGAGGCGGATATTGATAGGGCGAGAATTAAAATTAATGAAAAGGATTGGAAAATTAACGACATAACCACTTCATTTAATGAAGACCATAAGGTATATTATAAGGAGTATATAATCGCAACAGGAACCGCTTTGTTACAAATTTCTGCACAACTCCATTCAGCGAGCGACGGATGGCTTGGTGATTAAAACGTTTATGAGAAAAGACAGGAAAGTAGTTACAATAGTGCTTTTTGGCATGACTATTGTCCTGTTGGGTGCGACAATTTACATCAGCACGCTTCTCATGGATACTGACAATGCTCCAACACAAATTCGAAAAACTAAGGCAAGTGCTCAAACGTATAATAAAACAGTAAATTTGCAAGATTCATTTGACGAATTTGGACAAGAAGATGAAATAGAAACAACACCTGCGCCTACTTTAGCCGTAGTTGAAGAAAGTCCAACCATAGCTCCAACTAATACTCCAACGAATGCCCCAACCGTAGCTCCATCAATGACTCCGACTCCGTCGCCCACACTCCAACCGCTTCTTGCATACAAAAGTACTACTATTAGTCAGACTCCTACGTTAATTCCTATAGCAGAAACTGGAGGTCAAAAAGGAGAAGAGGTTAAGCCATCTCCAACTCAAAAACCTGCGCCAACCATTATCTCAAATTTACCTGAAGCAGGGTGGATACAGACATCCACAATACTTTTCATTGTTGCGACAACTACGATCCTATTTTCACTATTATTTTAATGCGACTTTGCAACGTTAACTACGGCTAAAAACTCCTGAGGGTCAAGTGTGACTTTTCCTATTAAAAAACCGTCAATTTCATTCGTTTTAAAATATTCCACGGCATTTGAAGCGTTTACCGATCCACCATAGATAAAAATCGAATGGGGAGGAAGTTTAATTTTTTGCTTCATAGCACAGGTTGCTTCTGGGGGTTCGTTTTGACCTGTACCAATTGCAGCTACAGGTTCATACGCAACATAAATAACTCCATCCGGAATTGGATCTTGATCATTTCGGATGCAATATATAGGTTCAATACCATTCTGTTTTGCGTGGGTAACTTTGTCAAATAACACATCATCTGTTTCTCCAAAAAACTTTCTTCGCTCACTGTGTCCAATAATGGAATATGATATTAGACCTGACAAAGCTTGGGCAGTAACTTCGCCCGTGAAACTTCCTTCTGCATATGAGGATATGGTTTGTGATCCAACAAACACATTTTGAAGGTGTGATAATGATGCTGAAAGATAATCAAGGTGGGTCATTTGTGGGAAAAGTCCGACAGTTACCTGCGGATGAGGTTTATATGCTTTCGTAAACTCATTAACCCAGGCTTGCATTTCTGAGCGCGTCTTATTTGCCTTAAAGTTACCCAAAATATATCGCATAGAGAGTGTACAATCTTTAAATACTAATGATTTCATATTATACGGCAAGATGGAAATAGAATTCAATACGCTGAATTCAGCACAACAGTCGGCAGTCAGAAATTCTGATGGTCCCGCAATAATTCTTGCGGGTGCTGGGTCAGGAAAAACCCGGGTACTTGTTCAAAAAGTACTTTATCTTGTAACACAAAAATCGGTACATCCAAATTCAGTGGTGATGATTACTTTTACCAATAAAGCGGCTGCTGAAATGAAGTCGCGCATTGAACGAGTGGAAAAAAGAAAACTAGGATTTGTTGGGACATTTCACTCCTTTTGTGCAATGCTTTTAAGAAAATATGCAGGAAGAATAGGGTATGGCCCCGACTTTGTTATTTTTGATGACGATGACCAAACAGCACTTATTAAAGATATTCTCAAGAAAGATGATGGATATGAAAAATTTACCCCTTCATACGTTTCATATTTGATCAGCTCTGCAAAAAATCAGCTTATTATGCCTGAAAAATTTACCACATACTTTCCTGACTTTCGAGCGGCAAAGGTTGCCAAAATCTATGCAATATATCAGGAACGACTGCGAAAAAATAACGCATTTGACTTTGACGATCTCATCATGAAGGTGGTTGAACTTGTTCGTATCGATTCAGATCTCAGAAAACGCATTCATGCACAGTATAAATATGTACTGGTCGATGAGTTTCAGGACACTAATTATGCACAGTATACTTTTACAAGACTCCTCGCAGAAGAGTCTCAAAATATCACAGTGGTTGGAGACTTTTCACAGAGTATTTACTCGTGGAGAGGTGCCGATATACGCAATCTTGAAAAGTTTCAAGAGGACTTTCTCAATGCTCAGATATTTGAACTAGAAGAGAACTATCGTTCGACACCACCGATTTTGGACTTTGCATATAGTGTTATCTCAAAAAATAGTGGTCACCCAATTTTGAAACTTCATACACAGAAAAAAGGAGGAAAGGACATAATAATAAAACAACTACAAAACGAAGAAGATGAAGCACTCTTTATTGCACATGAAATCGAACATCTGCGATCAGCATACGTATACAAGGATTTTGCTGTCCTATATCGAATCAACGCTCAGTCGCGAGCAATAGAAGAAGTGATGCTCCATTACAATATTCCGTACATTCTCATAGGTGGTATCCGATTTTACGAGCGGAAAGAGGTAAAGGATATTCTTTCTTATCTTCGGTTGATAGTCAATCCAGATAATGAAATTGCACGTGACCGTATTGTGAAGATGGGTAAGCGTAAGTGGACCGTATTTCAAAACGCTATAGAAGACTTGCAAAATGATAAAAAAACAAAAGACACACATGAGTTAATAGAAAAAATACTTACTACAACGGGATACCACGAGCAATACAAAACGACTAATCCTGAAGACTATGCACGGCTTGAAAACATAAAAGAACTGAAAGGTGTCGCTCTCACTTTCCCAAAACTGGATATGTTCCTCGAACAAGTTGCACTTGTAGAGTCGGAATATTCAGAGGGTGAAAAGAAAAATCGCGAAGAGGGTGTACGGTTAATGACACTTCACCAAGCAAAGGGCTTAGAATTCCCGGTTGTATTTATAGTCGGAGCAGAAGAAGGAGTGTTACCCCATTCCCGATCTATTGATGACTATTATCAACTTGAGGAAGAACGACGGCTCATGTATGTAGGTATTACACGAGCAAAAGAACGACTCTATATTACACATGCAAGGCGCCGTTTTATGTTCGGGCGTTGTGTCGACTCAGTTCCTTCCCGCTTTATTGCAGACGATACAGAAGAGTGGTAGAATTGGCTATGCATAGAGTAAAAAGACGCATTTCAACTGTTTATCTAGAGTTTATCGTGATGCTTCTTCATGGTGTCGGAGTAGTCCCTTGTCATCATGTCCGACGCTTATTTTATCGATTGGCAGGAATGCACATTGGTAAAGGAAGCTCAATCCATACAGGGCTTCGCTTGTATGATCCGTCTCGTATTTCAATAGGTAAGGATACGATAATAGGCGAAGGAGCAATTCTTGATGGAAGAGATAATCTCTTTATTGGAAATCATGTCGCGTTTGCAACTGGCGTAATGGTATATAACTCTCAACATGATATTCGCGACCCCTTTTTTAAAGCTGTTTCGAAACCAGTGCACATAGAAGACTATGTTTTTGTAGGTCCAAATGCAATTATTTTACCGGGTGTAAGGGTGGGTAAAGGAGCAGTTATCGGTGCAGGCGCAGTGGTTACAAGAGATGTCCCTCCTGGCGTTATAGTAGGTGGCGTACCTGCTGTAGAAATTGGAAAAAGGGGACTTCAAGAATATTCTTATAGTCTTGGACGTGCTGCGTGGTTTAGATAATTTCCTACTCAGCAGTTCCAACTAAAAAAACCGCTCTCCATGGTCGAAACCATACATTGAAGTTTTTCTGAAATAAGACCTCATCATTTCTTGTTACTTTATATGAGTATTGAGATCGAGCTCCAAGGGCTGCATACTCCACCTGTCTCGTAACGCCCCGTTTGAGAGTTGGGTCGTCCTGGTAGAGAGGTTCATCGGGTCTTGATACATTAGTAATAATCGGATCTGTAAGCTCAACATTTCTTCCATCCTTTTTTCCATAAAATCGATAAAAAAGTCTTTTTGTTTCTTTGTCAGCGATAGTTTGTATCAAAATACTTGCTGGTGTGTCATTGGTAAATTTTAAGTCTACTGTTGGCGCGTATACAGTTGCGTCAAGGCCCGGTTTTGCATCATTTTCATAGTATCCAACTCGATAAGCATGAGAATGATGCTCTGTTATTGGAAGACCAGTATGTAATGCAGCACGAAATAGAGTTGTAGATACTTGGCAAATTCCACCCCCATCACCCAGGACTGTTTTACCTTCTTTGATAATATATGCAGGTTTATACCCAGTATGTGATGATATGTCTCCAATATTCTCATTGAACGAGAAAGTCGCCCTTTTGGGTATTAAAATTCCATTCAGTTTAGAAGTTCCAAGTAATACATTATGCTCACGTTCAGGAATGCTATGAGTATAGTCTGATCTGCCTTCGCCAATGAGTTCTTCTATACCAAATGTATTTGTTTGAGAAAGTGTAATGGTAGGCTTTAAAACCTGAGTGACTACGTGTACTGAATTATTTTGTTTATTATCGAGCCATTCCTGAATCAAAGTATTAATTTTACTTTTAGTTACTTGCTTATCAACAAAAAGCCCATCCATTTCTTGTTCAAAAGCAATAACTTTATTATTTTCAAATTGAAAAGTTGCGTTTATTGGTTTTTTTCCATAGAGATCTTCAACATGTGACAGTGCTTGATCTATGTTTTCTGTTGAATATGTTATTGTTAATGGAAAGTCAAACTGTTTTATACCGGTAAGCGCGGTAAGCGTTTGGAACATTCTAGAAGGAAAATGCGATGAGCGACCCACTATATATGCTTTTTCGTATGCTTGGTCAATGTCAAGACGTGGTTGCAGCAAGTCAGATGATATCGTTGCAAAAGGTGTATCCTCGTAAAGGATTACAATCCCTTTCGTCCCTACAACTTTTTGTAAATCAGCAAACTGAATATATACTTCAGTCTTATTTAAGTTATGCACTGCCTTTCCAGCTATGAATGTATTTGGAAATAGTCTGTCTTTATATGCGTTTTCAGCAAAAAGGGTAATTACCACAAAAAGAGAAACGGATAAAAGCAAAAAAAAGAGAACGAACGAAAATGTGTGTCTATGACGGCGGCTCATATTTTGTTATCATACAGTATGGATGATAATAGCCAAAATGGCAATGGGGGACCTATCTTTGAAACCGTTCCTGTTGAGCAACCAGCTCAGAATCAGGCTGCGTCTGATCAAGAGCAATTAATGCCTGAAGAACTGGCTCCAACTGTGGGTGGACTTGATCAAGCCGAGGCAACACAACTGCAGCCCGAGGTTGTTCCAATTGAAGCAGAACCACAAGCGGTCTATAAGGAGCATAGCTCTAAGCTGCCTATCATTGCTGGAGCAGTGGTAGTTTTTATTTTGCTATTTGTAGGAATTCTTTTTGCATTAACAAACAGCAATAAGCAAAATAAAGCGGCACCTAAGCAAATCACACTTACATACTGGGGTTTGTGGGAAGAAAAAGAAGTGATGGATGTGCTGATAAAAGAGTATCAACGCACAAATCCAAACGTAATAGTTCAATATGAAAAAAAATCACCACAAGACTATCGGCAGAAACTACTCACTTGGTCACAAAAAGGGCAAGGTCCTGATATCTTTCGATTTCATAATACATGGATTCCCCAGATACAAGAAGTTGTGGCGCCAATTTCAGAAAATGTAATGACGGGAGCGGAATTTGAAAGAACATTTTATCCTATCCATGCTAAAGATTTAAAAATAGGCAGAGGCATATATGGAATACCGCTTATGATCGATTCAATGGTACTCCTGATTAACGACGATTTACTTAAAAAAGCAGGTATTTCTTCTCCGCCAGCCGATTGGGGGGAGCTTATATCTACCGCTACCCAAGTTACGGTAAAAACTAAAGAAGGCAACTTAATAACCGCAGGTATAGCTGCAGGCACAGCAACAAATGTAGAGCATTATTCAGAAGTTTTCGGCCTCATGCTCTTATTAAATGGAGGAGACGTGAGTGAGTTGAGCTCGGCATTGAGCTCGGCAGAAGCGGTTGGAGCACTTGAAGCGTATCGTAGTTTTGCGGAGGAACCAAATAATGTCTGGAGTGATTTGATGCCCAACTCAATAACCGCCTTTATGGAGGGTAAAGTTGCTATGATTTTCGCACCAACCTGGGAACTATATACAATTAAATCAACTGTGCCAGAAATGAAGATTACTGTATTACCTATTCCTGCTCCACCTGGAAGTGGAGAGTTATCATTGGCAAGTTATTGGATAGAAGGTGTTTCACGGGTGAGTCCCCATCAAGAGGAAGCATGGAAATTTTTAAAATATTTAGCTTCAAAAGACGGTCAAACTAAAATGTTTGAAGTTCAAAGCAATCTCCGTCCTTTTGGCACAGCATATGCACGACGCGATCTTGCCGAACTCCTTGTACAAGATGATATTTTGGGGCCAGTTGTAAAAATGGCAAGCGAGGATAAACTTGTCTCTCTTCCCCTTGTTACGCGAACGTTTGATGATGGTCTTAATGATGAAATAGTTCGTTATATTCAAAACGCAATAAATGCAGCATCACAAGGAGTTGCGTATCGTGAGGCATTAATAACAGCTCAAAAAGGAGTAGATCAGGTGTTGCAACGATATAAAATCGAGTAGAATGAAGGTATAGCTATGGACATTCCTTTTTTTCAGAAAAAAAATAAAACGGGCGAGGTATATTGTGGGATACTCTTGAAAGAGTCAAGGGGTGTTTGCTATTTGTTTACGAAAACAGACACAGATGTTGTACTTACAGCTGAGCAACCATTTACCTACTCAGATGGTTGGGAGCGTATTATCGAAGACGTGGATGAAGCGTTAGCTATACTCGAGCAAGGTAAAGAAGCTCATCAACGCGCGACCCATTGTATTTTTTTTCTTTTTTCTCATCTTATAGATCCTGTTACCAAAGAAGTGGCAAAACCATATATCGGAAAAATGAGAGAGTTGGTAAAATCTCTCGAGTTTAAACCGGTAGGATATATAGAAGTAATAGATGCAGTACATGAGCACTTAGAGCAAAAAAAACAGTCACAATTATCAAGCATTATTGTTGAAATTGACGATCATTCCGTTGCGGCATTTCTTTACAAGGGAGGTCATAAAATTTTTTCTCAGTGTGTAGAAAGAACTGATGCATTTGCGCGCGATGTTGAGAAAGCCCTTCATTTAAAGCAGGAACAACACGTCTTTCCAACTCAAATGTATTTGTATAATTCTGATGATCTTCATAAAGAATCATCAGAGCTTCTTATGCATAATTGGAGCCGTGATGCATTTATACATCCTCCCCGAACTACAATAATTCAACCCAACGAGTTAACTGCCGCTTTGATTCAATTATTAAATAAACAATTATGCACAAGTAAAGAACAAAGTCATTCTGAAGATAAAGATGAAGAACAAAAAAAAGAAGTAATGGGTTTTGTCGTTGGAGCAGATATAACACAAAACGTTGTTTTAAATCAAAATTCAGTATTGCCGAAAGCTTCGTTTAAGTTGCCACAGATTCGACTTCCACAATTTCCCAGAATTCCAATAGTCCCAATTTTATTTACAGTTCTCCTATTGGGAGGTGTGTCGGGTGGAGTTTTATACTATCTCCATAAAGCAACTGTATTGCTTCGAATCCCAACAGAAACCGCTAAGGACACCGTTATCGTTACGGCGAGTAGTAAGCCAAGTGAAGATGAAGTGTTACTTTCAAATTCAACTTCCCCCTTCACAGTAAGTGATAAAAAGGAAACTACTGGGAAAAAGGATGTAGGAGAACGGGCAAGTGGCGAAATAAGAGTTTATAGTTATGAAGAAAATGAAGTTATTATTCCAAAAGGTAAAAAAATGTCAGTTGGTTCACTAGAGTTTGAGTCTGACCAAGAAACAGCTATTCCTCCTGCTCAGTTCGCGGGAGACGGTATCACGAAAAACCCGGGTAAATCAAAAGTTAAAGTTCGTGCATCTATCTTGGGAACAGAGAGTAATTTGGAAAAAGGAAAGCGATTTACCATAGATGGATATTCATCAAATACAGTTTTTGCAATAAACGATGCGGCGTTAACCGGTGGCACTAAAAAAACTGTCAGAACTATCGCTAAGGCAGATATTGACTCAATTAAAGAATCGGTTACTGAGCGAGTTACTAAAAATGAACTCGCAAAAAATAAAAACAATGCACAGTTTCTTATTGTGCCAGACCTAACAAAAACAACAATTAAAAAAGAGCAATTTTCTGGTGAAATAGGCGAAGAAGCCTCGACCATTACATACACAATTACCGGTGACGTAACAATATTCCGCATACCACAAACCTCTATACGAGATGCCGTACAGGAAAAACTTGAAAAAGAAAAGAAAGAAGGCTTCACTACTGATTCTGTACATTTTGAAATAACACGTCAAAAAGAAGATGTAACAAAAAGTAGCATATCGCTCACTGTTCAAGGAGAGGCGGTGTTTAGTAAAAAATTTGAAGCAGCATCTTTAAAAGACACACTTAAAGGTAGGAATGTTGCAACGGTTGAACAAATTCTTCGAGATGACTTTGGTCTGCCTATAGAGCGTACCATGATATCTCCCTCAGTGCCAATCCTTCAAGAAATGTTTCCTTTTTTTGTTCATAACATACAGATAGAAATAGTAAAATAACACACTCTTTATGGCACTTCACGTATATTTAAAAGAAAATACCTCTCCGAAACGAAAAGTCATAAACTATATTTCATACATTACTTTAGTTGTTGGGATGATTCTCATGTTTTGGTCATTTTATCCTGTTATATCTTTTGAACTGTATTCACGTTTTATTTTGAAAGATGGAATTAATTCTCCGCTATCGGGAACTGTCGCATCTTCGGTAAGAGAAGCTCAGTCTGTATTAGGAACAGCTGATGCATTCTCAAGCAACCTAAAAGATTTTACTCAGGCTCATTTATGGTTTCCATCGACAAAACAGGAAGATAGTGGCTCTAAAGCTGGGTTAAAAGAATACTCAATTACCATTCCGAAAATAAATATTCAAAAAGCCCAAGTTCTTGTTGGATCGGATGACCTCACAAAAAGCCTCGTACATTTTCTTCCAAAAACTATGCCGGGCGAATTTGGAAATGTGGCTATTTTCGGGCATTCTACTCTCCCTCAGTTGTATAATGAAAAAGATTATAAAACAATTTTTACCTATCTACCTTCACTTGAGAAGAGTGATAGAATACTAGTTCATGTGGGTGATTTAGAATACGAGTACGAGGTTGTGGATATGTTTGTAGTTAATCCAGATAAGGTATCGGTGCTAGATCAACAGTATGATGCATCATATCTCACTTTAATAACGTGTGTACCTCCAGGAACATACTGGAAGAGGCTTGTAGTTAAGGCTAAGTTGTTACGTCTTCCCCAATAGCATACACTTGTTTTATCCTATAATACGTGGTATACTACGCAAATGGAATTGCAGCCTCAACGGAGCCACAGAACAATCTTTAGAAATATAAGTCGTTTTTTGTATTTTATCCTCTACGTAATCGTCTATTTCTTCGTAGCTATTGGTGAGCTAACTCAACAATGTATTGTCTGGACAATAAAAAAAACAAAGTTTATGTTTGCCACCCTTATAAAGGGTACGTGGAAGGGTAGTGAGAAAGCAATTATGATAACGAGTAGTTCTATTTGGGGCGTAGGTTTGATTGTACGATTGGTATTGCAGTTTATTTTATTTGGAATTCACACTGTTTTAATTTTTCCATTTCGACTAATTGCTGCAATTTTTTCTCCAGAGTTACGTTTCTTTATATTGGGAATTGTAGTGTGTTTGTTTGGATTATTTATGTATAGCTCTTATCAGTTTGTTGTTGCACTTCCTTCTCCTACTGATATAGGTAAACTAAACTATCCATTATCCACTCATATTTATGACCGAAATGGAAAACTGTTATATGAGATATATAAAGATCAAAATAGAACTCTTGTATCGCAAACTGACTTACCAAAGTACATATCTCAAGCAACTATAGCAATTGAAGACAAAGATTTTTATATTCATGAAGGTGTGTCGCCAATTGGTGGTATTTTAAGAGCGGCTAAGGAAATGATTGTAAATAAAAACATTCAAGGTGGGTCTACATTAACGCAACAATTGGTTAAAAGTGCACTACTTACACCAGAGCAGACAATTCAAAGGAAGGTAAAGGAAATATTACTTGCTCTCTGGACTGAAAAGCTTTACACAAAAGATGAAATTCTTGAGATGTACCTCAATCAAGTTCCTTATGGAGGATCATCATATGGAATTGAAGAGGCTGCAAAATCATATTTTTCTAAATCAGCGAAAGAACTTTCAATTTCTGAAGCAGCATTTCTTGCAGGTATGCCGCAAGCACCTTCAGTATACTCTCCCTATACCAATCCAACTCTTGCAAAAAAAAGAAGAAATGATGTATTGAAGAAAATGTATGAGCAGAAATACCTCACAGAAGATCAGTACACAAAAACAGTTTCAGAAGAATTGAAAGTTACCCCACCTCAAATATCTATTCAAGCTCCACATTTTGTGTTTTATGTTAAGGAAAATCTTGAACAACAATATGGCATTCAACGAGTTGAAGAGGGGGGATTAAATGTAATAACATCACTTGATCTCGATATCCAAAAACAAGCTGAAATAATACTCCGAGAAGAACTAGAGAAAGTTGCCTATTTAAATATTTCAAATGGAGCAGTTCTTGTAACGAAGCCTTCTACAGGAGAAATACTTGCTATGGTCGGTTCAGTTGATTATTTTGCCGAACCATCTGGAGCTTTTAATGTTACAACTGCTCTTCGACAGCCAGGAAGTTCAATAAAACCTGTAACGTATGCACTTGGACTTGAGGAAAAAAAATATACAGCTGCTACCACTATAGATGACGTACCAACTGCATTTCCTATACCCGGTGCTCCTCCCTATGTGCCGGTTAACTATGATGGTCGATTTCATGGGCGAGTTCCTTTGCGATATGCACTGGCAAATTCATACAATATTCCTGCGGTAAAAGTTTTGCAAACAGTAGGCGTTGAGGAGATGGTTTCATTTTCGAAGAAGCTTGGAATTACAACATGGAATGACAGTTCACGATTTGGACTATCACTTACTCTCGGAGGCGGTGAGGTAAAGATGGTAGATATGGCTACAGTATTTGGCACTTTTGCAAATAAAGGAAGGAAAGTAAATACAAATGGAGTTCTTCGCATATATAATGCCCGAAACGAAACTATGTATGAAAGTAATCCTCGAAGTACGAAGGTGGTAAGCGAAGAGACAAGCTATATTATTTCAGATATACTATCAGATGAGTTTGCGCGACGGTTTGGTTTTGGAACACAGTCTGCACTTGATATTCCTGGTAAAAAAGTTGCCGTGAAAACAGGCACTACAGACATGAAAAAAGATAATTGGACTGTTGGGTATACTCCTGAATTTGTAGTAACTGTTTGGGTTGGTAATAACGACAACACTCCGATGAATCAGTATCTTGCTTCCGGTATTACGGGTGCGGCTCCTATATGGAATCGAGTAATGACGTACTTACTTACAAAATATGAGTCGACTTGGTATGAAAAACCATTTGATATCGTAGAGAAACCTTGTTACTTTGGGAGAAAGGAATACTTCATTCAAGGCACAGATGCAAAAGTGTCATGCTCCGTTAGTATAATGAATACTACTCCATCGCCAACACCCCAACAATAACTACAAATCAAAAAAGACAAACTGTACAAATGAATTGAGCGATTTGAATTTTGTGATTACTTAAGTTTTGTGAGAAACTCCTTCAATATCTCGTAGTACTGCTCAAGGCTTTTAATATCTACCCATTCATTATCGCTATGCAACCCTTCTCCAATTGGTCCAAAAGTCACACCATCTTGCTTGACTCCGTTAAAGTGTCGAATATCTGAACCGCCATGCTTTACTATCACATCTGAAGGGGTTCCGGTAACAACGCCTGTTGCAGCCTGAAGAGCCTTAACATACGTATTATTTTCATCAGTTATTTGTGGCGGCTCCACTTCAAGAAACTCAAGCTCAGCTCCCGTAAACATCTTCGTTAATTTATCTTTGATTGTATCCCAGTCTTCAGGAATAAATCGAATATCAAGCTTCATCAAGCAGTTATCCGGCACCTTATTGTAAGTGGTATTTGTCGTTTCAATAGTTGCAATGTTGACTGTTGTTCTCCATTCTTCTTTAGTTAAAACTGGATATTCTTTTACAATCGATTCGACCATGTCACGCATTTTCAATATTGCACTTTCTCCCTTCCACTGATATGCGCCGTGAGCGGCGATTCCTTTTGTTTTTACATTCATCCACACAATTCCTTTTGCTTTATTATTGATACCAAAACTGGTTGGTTCACCTGCAATAACAAAGTCAGCACCGACACCTTTTTTGATCTGCAACTGCGTACCGTCGTACCCTCCAATTTCTTCATCGGTAACTAGTTGGAGTCCAATTGGATAGGGAAGTGTTTTTGCAAGCTCTTTAAATATAAGTATCTCAACAGCTCCTGCCGCTTTCATATCAATAGCACCACGGCCATAGAGTTTTCCATCTTTTTCAACCCCTGCGTATTGGTCTGGATTTCCAGAAACAACGTCAAGGTGGGCATTTAATATAATTTTGAATTTCTCAGGTCGGGTGGTGCCGGCATACGCTAGTATGCTTGGGCGCTTATTTTCATTTATGAACTCCTCTATGGTAAATCCTTCAAGATGTTTTTTCGCTACCTCAATAACTTCCTGCAATTTGTCTTTTTTTGAGTCAATTGACTCAACGGCCATTAGTTGTTTTGAAAGATCAAGGATTTGTTGTTTCATAGATTATGGTGTAACTCTATATAACTTTGCTTTAGAAATTCCGGCAATTTCTGTCGGTATTTGCACTTCTATAATTTTACCTGATAATGCCGCCTGCTCAAAGCTTAATTGACATGCCGTATCTGCCGTTCCTTTGCTGGTCATATCGTCCATCAACCCCATTTGAACTACTGTTTGTGGAGGCTTCAATTGAGCTTTAAACTTTTCAAATTGTTGAGGGTTCATGCGTACCATATATGTATTGTATCACTTAGTTAATATGCTCAACTTGTAGCCATTGTTGGTGCAACTTATGAGTAACATTTTCAATCATTGTATTTTTCAGTTCTCTTGCAACTTCAATGGGTACTATTCGTTTGCGTACTTCTGGTCGTGCTGTTCCATAATGTATGGTAGTTGGAATAGTTATTTTAGAACCTGCAACATCAAATGTCCCTCCTGGTTGAACGCCCATAGGGATGAGCCCAGCTTTTTCAGCAGCTTTTTGAGCTGCAATATTTTCTGGAGCGTTTTCGATGATAACCTCAACCATGCGTGATTGATTAAGACCCTCGGCAACCTGAGCTTGTAATTGCTCCGCTTCAATATTGCCTGATGCATAGATAGTTGAGAAATGAATGTCTGCGGTACGTTCTAATCTTGAATAACCCGGAGCGGTAGTTTCTGACTCATGGACGATTGTTGGTGAAGCATTATATGCATATTCATATGTTGCCTTTGCAATTTCTTCATTACTTACTACTTGTGTTGAGTTGGTATACAAATAGAGCGGTTCAGTTGAAATATTCTCCGGTTGCAAATACATACGCGACTGTAAGAACGCTTCCTGATGAGGCTCTTTGCCTTCTATGTGGACCTGATACCGAGGGACACAAAGAAGCCATGGGGAGAGCCCAGCTTCAAAATTAATGTGTTGAGTTTTTACGCCGGCATCAAGTGGTTCAGATCCTGGTATAGAGATTTCTTCAGCAAGCCTAAGATCTGCCTGAATGATGGCGAGTCGACTTGCCATATCTGGATTGGTCAACACATCAAGAAGGCGCTGATACATTGCCGCAGTATTTTTTACTTCACGTCGAAGCGTAGTTCCATCCTGTAGTTGAGTTCCGACTGGGAGCCGACAGGTTCGGCAGAGTTCGCCGATACCATTTGGCAGTACTTCCATATTCGCCATGCCAACAGCCTGACCATTTTCGTAGAGAAGCCAGGTGAGCATATCGCCCGACTCTTGGCTTGTCATAATCATTTCAGGCGTTGCTGCGCTGGCAGGGTGCCCATTTCCATATACTTCACCGATAAGAAACAAATGATCCTGTGCACGTTGTAATGGAGGAATTGATGGGTCATGTGGACCCACAATAGTATGGCCGTTTTTTGTTTTCTCTACTTTATTTTGTAATTTTGATTTGAGTTCTGTTGCAATCATATTAGTAATATAAAAAGTGTTAATAACTAAAAAGCCCGCCGGTGCGGCGGGTCGGATAATCAATGTAGTTAGGGTTACATCATATATCCCCGCCGTGACGGGCTTATAAAGAAGAAAAATGATAAATGATGTGTTGCCATAGGAATGATTATAACATATTACTTCAGTAACATGAGGTTATTTTTTCTCAGCAGTTGAGTTTCCACCTGTGGATTCGGCATGTAGTGTTATACGCAGATTTTCGTTTTCAACAAAAAATGGCATTTCAACTGCCTGTGATGTAGCTCCCATTTCACCAAGTTTTACGTCATTTTCATCATAAATGAAAAATCTTCCATGTTTTAATTTTTCACCTTTTGGTCCTTTTTCATTTCGAAAATGATCGTGGTGATTTCTACAGCTCATGAGCAAAAGTCCATGCGCTAGAGTACCAGTAATGTTCGATGCAGGCAAAATTGTGAGCGGATCATACATATTTTCCAATCTAACTCTCGTTTCTGTCTGTGGTTGTTTCAAACAGTCCTGACAAACAGCTTTTAATTTTGGATAGTGCATAGTTAGACAAACTTAAATTTTGAATAATCATCACTCATCGATCGTATTCGTACTTCATCGACCACTTGACCATATGAGACGCTATTTGACAAAGTATATTCTCCATTTTCCGAAGTTAGTGATTGTTCAAGCACATCCCTTTTAAAATATGAGCCAGTTGGTGAAAAATGGTCTCCTGGTAAATCAACATCATCACGCGCATTGATATGCAAATTGGCTAATTTACCTAACGCACCATCGAGCATACCACCAATCCATGTTTTAATTCCGTTTTTTTTGCAAAACTGTGCAATCGCGATGCTTTCGCGGATACCCGATACTCGCGGTGGTTTGATATTTATTATCAACTTCCTCGGATTAGAAAATGTTTTCCATAGGAGATGAGCTCGCAGTGTATCATGGAGCGAATGTATACTTTCATCAAGACAGATGGGAGTTTTCAACTGTGCAGATATCTGCGCATGAAAAACCACATCATCGTCGTACAATGGCTGTTCGATAAGAAGTAGATTAAAGATATCAACTTTTTTCAGCCGTCCCCAGTTCTCGAGCGTGTATGATGAGTTGGCATCAAGCTGTAACTGTATAGCAGGGAAGCGTGACCGGACCGCCTGTGTAACGTCATACTCAAATCCGGGCCACACTTTCAGCTTCAATCGTTGATATCCGTGTTTCACTGCCTGCTCTGCTTTATTCATTACTTCATTTACTGTTTTTCCACCGATGCTAACTCCCACCGGAAATGTTCGTTTGGTTCCGCCAACTATTTTCCAAAGCGGCTTATTTTTTTGCTGAGCAAGTATATCCCAGAAGGCTGCTTCCACTCCGCTCTTTGCAAAATGCGCGCCTTTTATCCAGGTATACGAGGCGACTAAATCATCAACGGATGAGTACCATCCATTTTTTTTCTGATAGTCCATGACACTTGGCACAATAAACTGGACGAGAGAGAACCATACAGAACCATGATCACTTTCTGCCTTATAAGCGGGGTTAGGAAGACTAGGAACTTCACCCCAACCTATAAATCCATCATCTGTTGTCATTTTTATAAACGGATGATGAAGTACAGTGTATGTACCAAATGACGTAGTGAACGGATGAGCTAACTCAAGTCGAACCAAAAAAAGTTCAATTTGCTGAATTTTCATAGGTATCTACTGAGTATAGAACATATATGCGTTATGCGTTTAGAACTGAATTTTCGGAGTGGGATTTCAGATTCTCTAATGCCCATTCAGCTGCGGCGATCGCTCCCTCCATTCTATTCCCAGAATAGTATTTCTTCGGCAAATGATGTGCATGTAAACCCTTTGCAAATCCGTGTTTTGTGATGAGCGAAAAGGTCAATCGGATACCGCCATTGCCCTTGTCTGAGGGCGTAAATCCCGTTACCACAAACCCGTAGTCTATCAGTGTTTGCATACGCTCACTTAACCGGCTTATGTTCTCCTGGTTTTGTTCAAGTTCGCCGGATGTAGTACATTCCACATAGGTTTCGATAAACGGCGCACCACCTTCGTATGCCTTTCGAATCGCTTCATCAAGCGGCATAATAGAGTCCTTTTTAACAACTCCTGCAGTGAGTTTTTCGACTTCTTCGGTTGCATCGATAACGTCGATTGCAGAAAACACACTATTTCCATTGTATGTCAGCGAAACTGATGGATTTTCTTTTGTTGCTTTTTGATTTTTGTGTTCATGCACGACACGAATATTAAATACTGATGTGTCAGGAGTAAAACTGCTCAAATATGAACGCACAATATACTGTGCAGCCTCGTTTGGCACCCAGATAGTCTCATTTTGTAGACCGGCGAGGAATTTTTCCTGGTCAAGCCATTGTCCGTTACGCAAGAACGGTTCCAATCCGGCAAGATCATATGGCCACCCCACACCCCACACTCCCATACCAAGGTCAACTGGAGCATCCTCCCGATTTATCCCACCAAAAAATACACTCTGTACACCTCGACCACTCGGTACCAAAAGTTCTCTAGTAGCTTGATCAAATGAATCTTCTGCCTTAATGCGCATGTCGCTATACACCGCCTTTGTCATGTCTCCAAAACGCTCTCGATATTCTTTGTTGAAAAAAATCTGGAGCAGCCGAAGTTGCGATACTCCGCGCATATTCAGTCCCTTTTCTTTCAGAAATGTTTTATATCGTTCATCGACGCCAGTTCGTCCCAGTTCTATTAGATGGGGTCGATTTAATACGTCTTGTTTACGGACGGTGCAAAACACTCCCATCATACCATCTTCACCAAGAACTGCAAAAGTATCTTGTGTGCCATTTGCCATCTGTTTAGCTGCCGCATCTGCCACTCCCTCTTTCAGCGGATAGACGGTTTCGGTAAACTGAGCATTTGCCGGGTAGGTATTACGTATCGTTCGAGCCATTTGCTGTGCCATCGACCTCTGAATGGTAGCGTCAGCTAGTTCGTGTTGTGGATCAGTTATCACGGTCAGAGCAGCCTCTTCAAGTCGATGAATGGTCGCTGCGATATCCGGAACCATTTGCTCAATTGAGGTTTTCTTTTGTCGTACAACTGTATCACCATCAATTAGGTGTTCGGGAAGTTCACCGTTATTCATTGCTAGTTCGCGGTACAGTGAATACTGCAAGGGAACACGACGGTTTTCACGCATCAATACGCCCACTTTGTTCATAATTCCTGTATGTTCAGTTTCTGTTAGTACCCCAGTCTCTACCCAGCGCTGTACGATGTTCTTGTTGTGTGTTCGTGACTTTATCTCGGCCATATTAGGAAATCGAACCTACCGTGGTGCCACGGGCAATGGTAAATAATAATTAGTTACATCAGTCTGTAGACAACTGCTACAAACAGAACAAAAATTAGTAATTCAAACATACATTTATATAAAAACTAACTATAACTTTCTCGACTTATAATCGAGTTGGGCACTTTATTTAAAATATTAAATAAAGTAATGCAATCCTCCCAAACTCCTGTTCGCCTCGAGGTTTTATCCGCCATATTTGCATTACACACCCCAAGTATTCTTACCTCGGTCTGGAGGCTTACAGCCTCGCACTCCCGAGGTGCGAAACTCCGGGGTATATATCCCTAATCCAAAGCTAATTACTTTGGAAAGGGTTATATACAAAAAATCCCGCCTCTTGGGCGGGTGCTTTTAATAAGGTTTTTCCTTATACTACGCACCCGCCTCGGTAACGAGGACGAGTTGTGTAATAATAAGTGAAAAACCTAAACCTTTCATACAAAAAATATTATATCACACATTTTATGTATTCAATAGGCATTTTAGTGTGTTAACACAGCTCCACAATGAATTATCCTATTTTAGAAAACCCAGTTAAGTCCTGAAGTGCTTTTGGAATCAACACAGAACCGTCTTTCTGTTGATAATTTTCGAGAATCGCAATCAACATGCGCGGTGATGCAACTGCGGTGTTGTTTAAAGAAAAACAGTGGGCTGTGGTTCCGTCCTTTTTTCTATACTTAATTTTAAGTCTGCGAGTTTGATAATCTCCCATTATTGAGTTACTCATTGTTTCACCATACCCGTTGCGTGAAGGCATCCAGGTTTCGGTATCATATTTTTTGAGTTGTGGTTCTCCCATATCTCCTGTACACATGAGCAGAACTCGGTATGCGAGACCGAGCTCGTTAAGAATTTCTTCTGCATTTTGTTGAAGCTCTTCATGAATAGTTCGGGCCTCATCTACATCAGATTTCCCGATAACCACCTGCTCAATTTTCCAGAATTCGTGGAGGCGATACAACCCTTTTAAATCCTTCCCATATGAACCAGCTTCACTTCTAAAACAAGGCGAAAACGCTACAAATTTTTTTGGCAGATCAGATTCACGCAGGATTTCATTGCTAAAGTATGCTGTTACCGGAATTTCTGCGGTTGCAGAAAGATACGCGTCGTCGTCATCGCCGTTTAATTTATAGAGTTCCTTTTCACCCCAGGGCAGATGGCCCGAACCAAAGAGAGTGAAGCGTTTTACAATTGCGGGAGCAATAAGAGGAATATATCCCTTCGCTGTTAATTTTTTGAATACATACATGAGTAGTGCCATGTGTAAAATAGCACCTTGGTTTTTAAGAAAATATCCACGAAATCCTGAGACTTTTGTACCTCGTTCAAGATCTAGAATGTCAAGCTTCAAGCCCAGATCAATATGATTTTTAGGAGTGAAATCAAATTCAGGGGGAGTTCCATTTTTTCGAATCTCTACATTTGCAGTTTCATCTTTACCCACAGGAACTTCATCAAGCGGAACGTTAGGAACAAAAGCTACCAAACGATCAAGCTCTGTTTCTGTTACTGAAATATCAGCCTCGATCGACTTGAGTTTTTCTTTAATTTCTTTTCCTCGTGTTTTTGTTTCATCGGTGAAGGGTTGCTTTGCAATTTTATTTCGTTCTTCACGCAAAACCTGTGCTTCTTGGATAAGTCCGCGACGTTTTTCATCAAGTGAGAGAATTTTATCTAAATCGGCGACCCTATTTTTATTTTTCAATGCAGATAGGACTTTTTCTTTGTTTTCGCGGATAAAATCGACAGACAACATATATGTTTTTTTTAAAATTATATAGATTCCGGATCGGAGTCCGGAATGACATAAATCCCACTGTTATTGTATCAAATCGTTGATTATGTGCGGAATCAGCTTCTGAACTGCCTTAAGTCTGTGGTTGGCAGTATGGTGTTCTGCTATTGTTAACTCGTCATAATATTTTTTAAATTGATCCACAATGAAAAGCGATCGATACGGAAACCCCTGCTTGGCATCGGGGCCAACCTGCATTGCAATACTTCCTTTAAGATCTGCAGTAGATAGTTGGTGTGTGTGTTTAGTGGGATTTGTATACCAAAGAGCAATGTGAAAACGTGCCGTTCTTTGTTGCATAGGCACCGTATGCAATCTTTTGAGCGTATATGCAACAAGTTCATGATCGGTGGCAGTTCGTCCAAGCCAGCGCTTTGAGTGGACACCTGGCTCACCGGAAAGGGCATCAATCATTATACCACCATCATCAGCCACAGTAGGGAGCCCGGAAAGCTTTGCAAAATACTCCGACTTAAGTTTTGCATTTTCTTCAAATGTTGAGCCTGTTTCCTCGGGGTCCTCAGTAATCTGGAGATCATCAAGAAACAATAAGGTAATACCTTTTTTTTCAAGCAATGAAAAACCTTCCCTGAGTTCTATTTTTTTCGCAGGGTTGTGAGTTGCGAGGAGGAGCTGTTTATTCATATTAAATTGTCATTCCCGCGCCCCGAAGGGGTCCCTTTGGTAAATGCGGGAATCCATCCAAAAACATGGATCCCCGTTTTCACGGGGATGACACACGTATTTATAACCCCAAATCTTCCTTTATTTCCTGCATGCTTTTGAGAATTATTCCAACAAATTCATTAAGCGGAATATTGAGATGCTCTTCGCACATCTGAATTTGAAGTCGGTTTACACCTGCTGCAAACGATTTAGATGGAAATTTTTTGAGCACAGACTCAACGGTTATATCTGTAATTTTTTTTGATGGTTGCACCAGTGTTACTGCAACTATCAAGCCAGTGAGCTCGTCACAGGTATAAAGCGCCCACTCCATTGGCGTTTCTGGTTTACCCTCACCGTTGTGGTGATGGTTATGGGCAAGAATTGCTCTATGAAGCTCTGGGTCAGTGTGCCCAAGTTCAGTAAGCCATTCAATTGTTTTTCGGGTGTGTTGATCTGGTGCATCTTTGGTAGCATCCCAGTCAACGTCATGTAACAAACCAACAATACCCCACCGTGACTCATCGCCCTCCAACTTTCTTGCAAGTGCTTTCATTGCGGCTTCAACTGCAAGTGAGTGTTTGACCAAATGAGGACTTGTAAGCTTTTCTTGTACGAGTTTAAACGCTTTTTCACGGGATATGGAATATGGATTTTGCACGATTGGTTTAGGATTTGACACTGCTAAATCAGACATAGGTATATGTTGGTCAATCTTTTTAAGTGTGGGGAACAGCATAACTTCGCGTATTGCCCAGGTGTTGGTAAAGAACATGGTTAGCCGCTCTATACCGATACCAATTCCACCCATTGGAGGCATACCATACTCCATAGAAGTAATAAAGTCCTCGTCAACCTGCTGAGCCTCTGATTTATCCTTTCGTGAAGCTTTTTGGTCGTTTTCAAATCGCTCACGTTGAATAAGAGGGTCGGTAAGTTCGCTCCACCCATCACAAATTTCCTTTCCTCCAATATAACCCTCAAACCGTTCAACCCATCCTGGTTTTGACCTATGATTTTTGGAAAGGGGAGATACATCTTCAGGGTAGTCAATAATCCACGTTGGTTCAATAAGTTTTTGAGGTATTGTATGTTCAAATAACGCAAAAATAAGCTGCCCCTTTGTTTCACCACCAATAAGTTCAGCCCCTTCTTTTTTACAGAGAGCTGTAAGCTCCTCTATAGGTGCAGTTTCAACATCTACTCCAAGTTCTCTTATCATAATATCGGACATGGTTATACGTGGCCATTTACCTGACAAATCGATTTCTACTGCATCGATTTTCATTTTGGGTGAGCTATTTATCTTTTCTGCAAGATATTTAAATAAACCCTCGGTAACATCCATGACGCGGTGGTAATCGGCGTATGCTTCATACCATTCGATCATGGTAAACTCCGGACTGTGGCTCCGATCAAAGCCTTCGTTTCTGAAGTCACGACCTATTTCATATACGCGCTCATATCCGCCCGAAATAAGTCTTTTGAGATACAGTTCAAACGCTATGCGCAGGTACATATCCTGTCCAAGTGCCTTGTAGTGAGTAGTAAATGGCTTTGCATTGGCGCCACCATAGAGGGGGTGAAAAATAGGTGTTTCTACTTCCCAAAATCCAAGATTATCTAAATACTCACGAAGATACCGAAGTACTTTAGTTCGGATGTTAAATCGTTCGCGTACATCTGGATTGAGTAGAAGGTCAAGATAACGCTGACGAAATCTCTGTTCGGTGTCTTTAATTCCATACCACTCGTGAGGAAGCGTAAGAAGAGACTTAGAAAGAAGTGTATATGATGTAGGCATTATCGATATCTCACCTGCTTTTGTTTTGGTTACTTCACCCTCAACACCAATGTAGTCCCCGATATCGAGAAGTGATAGGTTTTTATAGGCTTCAATTCCTAGTAGATCCTTTTTAAAAAAAAGCTGAATTTTTCCAGTTTCGTCTTTAAGATCTGCAAATGCAATATTTCCATGTGTTCTCAATGAGAATAGCTTACCTGCTGTCTTTACAACTTTACCTTCCATATCGCGCGCCTCTGCGACCATTTGTTTTTTTTCATATGACGATGGATAGGGGTTCCATCCAATTTCACGGATTTTTTCCAGTTTTTTCAATCGTTCTTCACGAAGGCTTTGTGCGGTAGACATATGAAGCATATTATATCAAGTTGCAAGTCCAATCTGTGCGAGATGGTTGTAAACTTGATCTATTTGACGTTCTAATATTTCGGTACTTTCAACGGGTCCAAATGCCATAAGCATTCCATAATGACCATTCATCCAACAAATGGGGAAAATTCCAGTTTTTGTTACAGGATCAAACGAATTACCTGTAGATTCAAGCACATCCCACAACGTCGCAAGATCACAGTTAATATTACGTTCGCATTTTTTAGAAACAGCGGGCATTTTTCTCGGCACTCCTAGTGCATCCATAAGTTCAATTGCAGGATGTGCTCCCGTCATGCGTTTTGCATTGTGTTCAATAACAACTAATCCACTCTCAGTAGTGCGCGTGGCTCCAATATCAATACCTCCTTTTGCCACGGAGCCATTCAATACTTGAGCTATTTCATCGAAAAGAGCATGAACATTAGCGCTAAATTCTGAAACTAAACGCGGATCATTGAACCGATTCCCAATCCATTCATTTTTTGTGTCCATAATTTGTGAAGATATACCACTTGGAGTATCGATAACATGTAGACCAGTTGGAGTGGTACTATACTGGAGCGAAAATAT
>Ga0116204_1000157_pt1 | contig 34090 bp, 36 predicted proteins | sample LakKivwa52mmetaG_FD_94481 | JGI IMG/M metagenome (GOLD analysis project Ga0116204, IMG submission 94481) | Anoxic lake water microbial communities from Lake Kivu, Rwanda to study Microbial Dark Matter (Phase II) - Lake Kivu water 52m metaG | ecosystem: Environmental > Aquatic > Freshwater > Lake... | reverse complement strand
GCCTGGGCCTCCCACGCCTCCCACACCTTCCCCGGTAACATCCCCGTTCCTGATTCCTGTCACTGGTTTTTCGCCGGGTCGTGAAACGAAACTGCCCGTCCAGCCCGACCGCCTGGCGTATGCGGCTCAATCTGACTTAAACCTGAAAATTCCAACCTTGAACGTGAAATTACCCATCGTTGGCGTTCCGTATGTGAATGGAGGCTGGGATGTCACCTGGCTGGGAAATTCAGCAGGCTACTTGCATGGCACCGCCTTCCCGACCTGGAAAGGCAACAGCGCCATCACCGCCCACGTTTACGACTCGAATGGCCTGCCGGGGCCGTTTGCCAGCCTGGGAACCCTGAAATGGGGCGATAAAATCCAGGTCGAAGCCTTTGGGCAGGTCTACACCTACGAAGTCCGCTCCGTCTATACCGTTCGGCCCTGGGATCAGCGCCCGTTTGCCCACAAAAAGGAAGCCTGGCTGACGCTCATCACCTGTAAAGAATACGATATCCGAACAGACACCTACCGGATGCGAACCATTGTCCAGGCGGTGCTGGTTTCGATTTCAGGCCAAAAGTAAACCTGGAAAAGGAAGGTCCCGAAGGTTGAGAAACCTTCGGGACGTTTTTATCGATTCACAAGGTATACCCCCGCAATCGTCGCTGCCCCGCCGATAATCGAGACCATCGTAACCGCCTCCCCCAGCAGGAAAGCCGCCATCACCACCGTCACCAGCGGCTCGACGTAGATAAACGCCCCCAACTGGCTGGCCGGGATGACCTGTAAGGCGTCATACCAGGCAATATAGGCCAGCCCGGAGCCGAGAATGCCCAAAACCAGGATATTGCCCCAGCCGCTGCGCGTCAAATGCGGAATCTCGCTCCAGCCGGGGCCGAACCCGAACAGCCAAAGGCTCGCAAACAACCAACCGAAGAGCATCACATAGAACATCATCCGCGCGGCGGGGTGTCTTTCCAAGCCCCACCGCGAGAGAATCGAAAAGACAGCCCAGTTGAGCGCGCTGATAAGAATGAGGAAATCTCCCGGGGTTCCAAAATCACCCGCCGCCAGCGCGGACAGGTCGCCCTCGCTGATGATGAGCAGCACGCCCATTGCCGCCAGCCCCATCCCGAAAATTCGCGCAAAATTCAGGTGTTCCTTCAAAAAGAGCCAGCCCAACAGCGCCGTAAAAACTGGGATGGTCGCCACAATCCAGGCCGTCGTGGTCGCCGCGGCGGTTTGCAAGCCAGTCGCTTGCAGCCATTGGTGAAACGTCACCCCAACGAATCCCACCAGCGCAAAATAGCCCCATTCGGCGCGCGAGGGCAGCGCGAACTGGCGGCGCAGGGCCACCGTCGCGCCCAATATCAGCACCCCCATTCCAAAGCGCAGGAAGACCAGCGTGGAAGGCGAGGCCTCCTGCAAGGCCAGTTTGGTGGCGATGAACGTCCCGCCCCAGACGATGACGGCGAACAGGGCTTCGATGTAAGCGAGTTGATTGACGCGGCGCATAGTAAGACGGGATTCATCCCGTCCCTCCATTTTCACAGGATTATTCTTTTGTAAAAGAAACCCGAATTATAACTTTCCAACGCCTCGCAGCGGGTATAATTACAGAGGAGGTAACAATATTCAATGGAAATTACATGGTACGGGCACTCCTGTTTTCGGCTCACCGAGCGCGGCATGGCCAGCGTCGTCACCGACCCCTTCGATAGCGAGGTCGTCGGCTACGAACCGCTGCGCCTGAAAGCCGATATCGTCACCGTCAGTCACGAAGCTTCCGGGCACAACTTCATCAGCGCCGTCAAAGGCAGCTCGCACCGCATCGCCGGCCCTGGCGAGTTCGAAATCGGCGGCGTCTTCATCACCGGCGTCCAGACCGATACCAACGGTAAAAAGAATGTCGAAAAACCGCGCAACACCCTTTACGTTTTCGATTACGACGGCCTGAATGTCGCCCATCTCGGCGACCTGAGCCAGGTGCCCTCCCAATCCGAAGTGGAGGCCCTCGGCACAGTACAGATCGCCCTCGTTCCGGTTGGTGGCGGCAATGGACTCAACGCAGCCAAAGCGGCGGAGGTCATCTCCCTGCTCGAGCCGAACATCGTCATTCCCATGCACTACGGCCTGGAAGCCTGCAAAATCCAACTCGATCCGCTCTCCAAGTTCCTGAAAGAGATGGGATTGACCGCTACAGACGCCGTCCCCTCCCTCAAAATCTCCCGCTCCGGCCTGCCTGACGAAACCAAAGTCGTCGTGCTTAACCTCGCATCTGGCGCATAACCAATCTGATAAATTCGCACAGATTAGTGTAGATTAGTGGATACCCCTATGTCCGTCAAACTCCTTCTCACCTGGGATATCACCCCCGAACGCGAACAGGAATACTTCGAGTTCGTCATCGGCGAATTCATCCCCGGCATCCAGCGCCTGGGTCTCGAACCTGCCGAAGCCTGGGCCACCATCTACGGCGAATATCCCCAAATCATGGTCGCCCTGCTCGCTCCCGACATGCCCGGCGCGCAGCGCGTGCTGAACTCGGTCGAATGGAGCGGCCTGCGCGATAAACTGCTGGCCTTCGTCAAAAACTACTCCTACAAAGTCGTCCCTGGCAGGGGTGGCTTCCAGTTTTAGTTTTAATGACCGAATTCGCCCAGCGCATTCTCGCCTGGTATGAAAAACATGCCCGCGTTCTCCCCTGGCGCCTCCCTGTGAGGCGGGAGATGCGCGGGCATCCAGATTCTTATGCCGTCTGGGTTAGCGAAATCATGCTCCAGCAAACCCGCGTCGAAGCCGTCATCCCCTACTTCGCCCGCTGGATGCAGCGCTTCCCCACCCTGCCAGCCCTGGCCGCCGCCCTCGAACAAGACGTTCTCTCGGCCTGGGAGGGCCTCGGCTACTACAGCCGCGCCCGCAACCTGCACAAAGCCGCCCGAATCATCGTGGATGAACACGGCGGCCAACTCCCCACCGGCATTACCGAACTCCGCAAACTGCCCGGCATCGGGCGCTACACCGCCGCCGCCATCGCATCCATCGCCTTCGGGCAGGACGTTGCCACCCTCGACGGCAACCTGAAACGAGTCTTTGCGCGCGTCTTCGACGTTTCCCTGCCCGCCGACTCAGCTGAAGGCGAAAACATCCTCTGGCAACTGGCCGAAAGCCACCTCCCGCCGGGCCGCGCCAGCGACTATAACCAGGCCCTGATGGATTTAGGCGCAACCATCTGCCTGCCCCGCAACCCGCGCTGCTTAATTTGCCCCGCGCAAGAAACCTGCCTGGCGCGCGCATCAGGCATCCAGGAACAGCGCCCCGTGATGAAGCCCAAAGCCGAAATCCCACACAAGTTCAAAGCAGCCGCTGTTATTGTTATAGAGGGAAAAACCCTCCTCAACCGCCGCCCCGCCAGGGGATTGCTCGGCGGCCTGTGGGAATTTCCCGCCGCGGAAGTGGAGACCGACTCCGCTGAATCCTTTGTCGCCGTCATTGAAACCGCCTACCGGTTGAAAGTGACACCGCTCGCGCGCTTCCCTAAAATTCACCACGCCTATACCCACTTCCGACTGACACAAATCCCCTGGCTCTGCCAGCTCGTCGAACCCCTGTCTCGACAGGTCTCGATGAACTCGGCCAACTGCTCGACAACCGCCATCGAATCCCCGCCTCAATGGATTCCCCTCTCCGAACTGGAGTCCTACCCCATGGGCAAAGTCGACCGCAAAATCGCCCAACAGCTGACCTCCAGTTTGCCGAAAATGTGATATTTATCACAGTATATATCTACTTTATGGGGGATAATTCGCGCATGCAAACACCTCGCGAAAGGAAGTGTCTATGAGCGAAGTTATCAACAACCGCCAGCAGCGCGTCGAAATTATGAAAAGCCTGGTGCGGCAACTGCACAACGGCGTCAGCGAAGAACAGGTCAAACACCAGCTCGAAACCATGCTGGATGAAGCCGATTACAGCGATGTTTTCCTGATGGAAGTCCAACTGGTGCAGGAGGGCATTTCAGCGGAGAAAATACAGGAGCTGTGCGACACGCATACCCGCGTGCTGAAAAAGCACCTCGACCTGAGCGAAACCCCTGAAACGGTGGCCGGGCATCCGGTCAATACCTTTGTGCAGGAAAACCGGGAACTGATGAAAACCACCGGTCAGATTCGCCTGCTGATGAAGAAACTGGAAACCCTGTCCGACGAAGCCGATGCCACCGAGCCAATGCGCGCCATCCAAGGCCTGCTCAACAACCTGATGGATGTAGACAAGCACTATCGCCGCAAGGAATACCTGCTCTTCCCCTTCTTCGAGAAGAACAACCTGCCCGGCCCGCCGATGGTGATGTGGGGCAAGCACGACGAAGCCCGCAACCTGCTCAAGGAAACCATCTTCGGGTTGCAGCAGGTGGAGACGATGACCGCCGCTGAAGCCAGGGCCTACAACCTGTTCACCGTCACCCCGGCCATCGAAGCCATCGACGACATGATTTACAAGGAAGAGAAAATCATGTTCCCGACCGCGCTCAACCTGCTGACCGAACAGGATTGGTACGAAATCTATCTCCAGGGCGATGAATACGGCTACTGCCTGTTCGCTCCGCAGTTCGAGTGGACGCCCGAAGGCGGATTCCACAAGGAGATTAAGAAACCAGCCGCAGCCGGAGGCAGAATCCAGATGCCGACCGGCAGTTTCAGCCTCGATGAGTTAATCGCCGCATTCAGCGCCCTGCCCTTCGACCTGACCTTCGTAGACAAAGACGACACGGTGCGCTATTTCAGCCCCGGCAAGGAGCGCATCTTCGACCGCTCACGCGCCATTTTGGGCCGCAAGGTGCAATACTGCCACCCGCCCAAGAGCGTGCATATCGTCAACCAGATTGTGAAGGATTTCAAGGCGGGAAAGCAGGAGCGTGCCCGATTTTGGATTAACCTGGGCGGGCGGCTGGTCTACATCTGCTATTACGCCGTGCGCGATGCCCAGGGCGGGTACATGGGAACGCTCGAAGTGACCCAGGACTTGACCGAAGTCCGCTCCCTCGAAGGTGAGCGACGTTTGTTGATGTATGACGAGGAATAAAAAATGGAAATCACCTCCCAAACCAAACTCTTCGACCTCCTGGAAATCTACCCGGAACTCGAGGCGCAAATCATGAACATCGCCCCGCCCTTCCAAAACCTGAAAAACCCGGTACTGCGCCGCACCGTCGGGAAAATCGCCACGCTGGAAAAGGTCGCCCAAATCGGCGGGATGGACGCCGGGAAACTGGTCAACACCCTGCGGCGGGCGGTCGGGCAGCAGGAACTCGGCGCAGAAGCGGCCTCCGGCCTGGTTATCGAAATCCCCCGCGCTGTCGAAGACCCGGAATGGGCCGCCGGGGAACCGCAGTTTACTGTAAACGGCACAGAACTGCTCCAGCGCGGCGAAGTGCCGCTCGGCAGGGTCAACGAACTGCTGGGAAAACTGGAACATGGACGATTCATCCTGCTCGTCACCAATTTCGAACCGTCGCCGATTCTCGATGCGATGCAGAAGCAGAACCGGCGGGTGTTCCACAAAATCCACCCCGCTGCTCCCGGCCAGCACCTGACGTTCATTCAGTAATGCGCGTGTTGCGCAAAAAAGCCTCCCGAAAGGGAGGCTTTCGTTTCTAATCAGGCAGGAATTATCCTTTGCCCTGGCGGGACACTTCTTTCAATCCATCCAGGTTGTTGATTACAAATTCGGTGCGGGTGATGTTAATCAACCCGTCGTTGGCGAAGCGCTGCAAAAAACGGCAGACCACCTCGCGGGTTGAACCGACCCGGGCAGCGATTTCGTCCAGGGTCAGGCTGCGGGCAACCGGGCTGTTTTCTTCGGGAGAAATATCTACCAGGAACCGCGCCAGGCGCCCTGCTACCGGCTGGAATGCCAGGGTCTCGATGATTTCACTTGCCTGGGCCATGCGCTGTACCGTCAGGCGCGACAATTCCCACGAAACCTGACCATGTTCCAGCACGAAAGGAAACAGGTCTGCGCGCTGCCACAGGTAGAGTTGGGTATCTTCAGAAGCCTCCAGCGAAACAGGCATGGGAGTCCCCTCAAGGAAAAAGGCCAGGCCCCAGAACAGGTCGCCTTTTCCCAGGCTGGTAACGGTCAGACTGCGGCCTTTAAAAGAAGCTTTGCGCGCCGTGACCAGTCCACTCAGGATAAGGAAGATGGCCGGCCAGGCATCGCCCTGGCGAATGACGAATTCTCCCTGGCGATAGCGGCGGGGGCGACCCATTGAGACGAGGCGGGTGATTTCTTCTTTTTCAAGGGAGGCGAAAACCGGATGTCGGGCAATCAGGGCTTCAGTCGTTTGCATGGCAACCTATCGATTGGCTGGATGCTTGAATTATATCAACAGGTTTACAGGCTATTTTTTGCCTTAAGGCAAAGACTCTCTGGGACGTTTGTGATATTCTACGCAAACACTGGCTTACGGTACGAAAACCACCGGGCCGAAGAAAACCATTAACAAGGAGTCTTGGACATGAAAAACAACACCATGCTTGGGGCCGGGCTGGCCGTTCTCGGTCTGATTGCGGGATTGCTGTGCCTGTATTTCCTGGCGGATACATATAACGCCGTCATCCACACTCATTTTGCCGACGGCGCATGGGAAGAGAGCAATACCGTGCGCGTCGTCTATGCTGTGCTGGGCTGGTGGGGGACGGCAGCCGGGGCGCTGTGCGTGCCTGTCCTTTGGGGTTTCCTGAATAAGCAGGATTGGGCCTGGTTCTGGGGGGCAGTCGCCGGGACTATCCTGCTGCTGGCCGGTTTCTTCCCGATGATTCCCGCCGCTGACAGCGGCCTACCTACCCCAACAATGTGGGTTTTCCTGCTGGCCGCGCTGGTCTGGTTCGGGATGCTCCTGGTGGGCGGCGTAAACCGCAATGTCATCATCCTGACGTTCATTGCCGGGTTGGCCTTTGTGCTGACTTTTATCGACGGGGTTGCCCCAATTTCCAAATTCCAGACCACTTTCCAGGCACCCGAGGCCTTTGCGCCGAATGCCAACACCTTTTGGAATGGAATTTACATCATCCTGCAACAAATCAACTGGTGGGGCGCGGCAGCCTGGGCCATCTTTATTTTCGCCGCCTTCAAGCGTGTCTCCTGGACTATCCCGGTCGGCCTGTTTGCGGCCTCGCTCTCGATGATTGGCGGCTACCCGCTGGGGATTCATCACGTCATCGAAGCCGGGCGTTTCTCGATGTTCCTGCCCGCGCCGCTGATGAGCACGGGGTTGTTCGTTTACCTCCTGCTGCCCTCCACGCGTAAATGGGTCGTTGGCTGACAAAGTGTATATGCAGGTTAATGTGATTTATGTCATATCAATTGCATTTTTCTTGTGCAATAATTCACAACAAGGGCCGCGCCTGCGGCCACACCCAACAAGGAGAATGCCATGAACCTGTTTTCGCTCGATAATCTGTTCCTGCTGCTCACCGGTCTGCTTGCCGCGTACCTGTGCTGGTACTTCTGGAAGCGTTATGGCCTGCACAAAGCCCTGCACAACATCTACTACCTGATGGGCTTTGCGGTATTGCTTGTCTCAGGATTATTGCTCATTTTCCTGGGGCTGGGAATCCTGGCTTCGCCGCTCGTGCTAACGGTTTCCAGTTTAATTCCGCTGGGCATTTCGATGGGGCTCGCCGAGGAATATTACCCGGCCTGGAAAAAGTATTTCAAGTGGTTTGCGGCAGTCGGCTTCGTCGCCATCGCCGTCACCAGCCTGGGCGGCATGGAAACGCTTAAGAAAATCGCCGTGCCGCTCTTTCACGGGGGCGCGGGGCTGGTCATTTTCCTCGGCCCATTTTTTGCCAAAAACGCGCCAAAGGGTTTCTACTGGGTCGGCATCGGCGGCCTGTTGATTGGACTGGGAGGCATTGCCCTGGCATTTATTTCGGCTGGAACCCAGTTGCTCTTCTTCAGCCCACAGTTTGTGATGATGATTCTGACCCCGCTGTTATTCCTGATGACCGGCGCATTTACGCTGGGGTTTGCGAAAAAAGGGTAAAAACAGCATAAGGAGAAATTCCATGCAGTTTTTTCAAGACCGTTTCAACTATCTCTTCCGCTCGACGCGCGGATTGACCCTGGTCGCCATTGCAGTCGTCTCGCTCATCACCGCCGTCTGGGGAATGCTCTCCGGCCCGATGGTGGAATGGGGCGTGCGGGATGTCGTCGTGCGGCTGCTGGGCATGGAACTGGTGCAGGCCGCCCGCGAGGGGCGCATCATCATGCTCTATCACACCATCGCCATGACCATCGTCGCCATCGAGGTCTATTTCATCACTGAACTGCTCCCCATGAAACGCCACGAGCAGACCACCATCAACGCCACCGTAACCATCGGCTACCTGGTCTCGGTTATTTTCGGCATGGCCTTCGCCTATTGGGGACGCAACTTCATCTTTCATGGCCTGTTCCTGCTGGGGCAATCGCTGGTCTTTTTTGCCGGAATCCTATTGGCGGCGGCGCTCTGGCCCTGGAAAAAAGAGTACCTTCTGCCCGCCGGTTCGCCCTTTGCCCGCGCGAAAGGTGGCGTGGATGTAGAGCGCGTTGCCTTTTTTGTGATGGCCGTTTCGACCCTGCTCTCTGCCTCCTTTGGGGCTGTTTCCGGCTCGTACTGGGGCAACGGCCACGAGACCTTCCTGGCTGAGGACTTAATCCGCAACCCGTTCAAGACCTACCTGCAAAAGGCCATCATCGGCCACCTGCACATCATGCTCACCCTGGTTGCGATTGCCATTACGCTGATTGTCGGGCGCTGGCTGAAATTCCAGGGAACCCTTCACAAGGTTTCCATGCCGCTCATGATTCTCGGCACAATTGTCATCACCACTGGGGCGCTTTCGGTGGTCTGGGTAGAGGCGGCGCATACTATCATCTATGTTGGCTCGGTGGCCGTCCTGCTGGCCGCCCTGCTGTTCGTCATCTACTCGTGGGGCATGCTCATCCGCGAAGGCACGGCGGGCATCGCAAAGCCAACCTTTGGGCAAAAATTCAAAGCCCTGCTCAACGACCCGCTCAAATTCGGCGTCGGCTGGCAGATGGTATTCATGAATTTCGTGGTCAGCGGGGTGGGCATCTTCCTGGCAATCAACCTGACCCGCATCATCCGCGTCTGGCCGCACCGCGAGGAACGCATCACGCTCACCGGCCACTGGCACATCCTGGCCGCCCTGATTGCCACCATCATCCTGCTCTACTTCGCCGACCTTTCGGGGCTGAAGGGCAAAGCCCGCAAATGGTTCGGCTGGACGGTCATCATCATGTCAGACCTGGCCTTCGCCGCCGTAACAGTATTCTCGATGAAGCGCCTGTTCGTAACCGAAAGCAGCCAACAGAACCTCGTTAATTGGACGATGCTACTGACCGACATCGGCCTGGCAACAGTCCTGATTGCCCTGGCAATATTCATGCTCTGGCGGCTGGCCGACCTGTTCAAAGCAAAAGGTTATTGGAGGGCAGAATACAAATCCGAAATCAAGAAAGCCGCCGAAGACGAATTAAAAGACCAAAAACGAAAAGTGGAGGAGCTGCAAAAAACAATCAAGGAGGCCTCGAAATGAACCGCGCGCTCATTTTACTGATACTGGCTGCCTCCCTGCTCCTAACCGCCTGCGCCGCCGCGCCCAATGTCAGCGCAATTACGCCCCCCTACATCGAAACTGGCATAGACCCCGAAGCCTGGGCGCTTGTCCCGGCAGGCGATTTCCCCTACGGGCAGCATGACCACATCACCAAAGTTGATTACGACTACGAAATCATGGTTACGACCGTCACCAACGAGCAGTTTGCCCGCTTCCTGAACGAGGCCCTGGCGGCGGGACTGATTCAGGTTGGCGAAGTAACCATCGAGACGAAAAAGCGCAATTGGGACGAAACCGGGGCCTATGGCTATTATCCCGGCGACCGGTATGACGGCTACAAACACGAGCAGGAAATCACCCCCGGCGATAAACTCTTCTTCCCAACCGAGGCTGAGGGACTCCGCATCCAGTTCGACGGGCAAACCTTCCGCGCCATTCATGAATACGGCAATCACCCCGCCACCATGATGACCTGGTTTGGCGCAAATGCCTATTGCCAGTTCTACGACTGGCGGCTGCCGACCGAAATCGAGTGGGAAAAAGCCGCGCGCGGCACAGAACTGGTCAATGGACGCGGCCTGCCCTTCCCCTGGGGAATCCACATCGAGCGCAACAACGCCAATTTCTACTCGTCCACCGACCTGTTCGAGAAAATGTTCGGCAAACTGGGCAACACCACCCCGGTCGGATTCTTCAACGGCAAGACCTATGATGGCTACCAGACCCTTGACTCGGCCTCGCCTTACGGCCTGTACGACATGGCGGGCAACGTCTGGCAGTGGACCGGCGACATCTACCCCAAACAGCACTATCGTCACATGCGCGGCGGCAGTTTCTACTCTTACGAAGTTGATTTGCGCGTCTGGAAGTTCAACAGCGCCGGGCCGGAATACTACAGCCCGCAGGTCGGATTCCGCTGCGCTCGCTGATTGACGATTTGAGATTGACGATTTACGATTGCCACTCCCTTACCGCCCGATACCGGAGATGTTCATGAGCATCAATCAAAAATCCAAAATCCAAAATCTGAAATCCACAATCCCATTAATCAAATCCCTGCAAACCGGGCTACTGCTCGTCACTGGCATAGCGGGATATATGAGCGCGCGCTGCCCGGTGTTAAGTTGGGGGGCGCTGGCGGGGCTGGTTGGCAGCCTGTTCCTCGCCATCAGCGGCAGTACCATCCTCAACATGTGGCACGACCGCGACATCGACCGCGTAATGAACCGCACCCATCACCGCCCAATTGCATCGGGGCAGGTTTCGCCAGGCGAAGCGCTGCGGCTGGGGCTGGCGCTTTCGACCCTGGGCGTGGCCTGGGCCGCCTGGCTGGAGCCGCTCTACGGGCTGATCGTCTTCGCCGGGCTATTCTTCGATGTTATCGTCTACACCATCTGGCTCAAACGCCGCACCTGCTGGAGCATCGTCTGGGGCGGCATCGCGGGCGGGATGCCGATTTTGGCCGGGCGCGTCTTTGGGCTGCATAACCTGGGCGTGGGCGCGCAAATTGACGACATCGGACTCCTGCTCACGCTCGCAGTTTTGTTCTGGATTCCGACCCACATCTTGACCTTCTCGATGCGCTATTTCGACGATTACCAGGCCGCCAGTATCCCGACCTTTCCTTCGACCTACGGATTCGATACCACCCGCAAGGTGATTGCGCTTTCGAGCATGATGGCAGCCCTGTGCATTGCCCTGGCTGCCATCTTGATTCGGGTCGAATGGGGCTATGTCCATCTGTTGGCCTTTCTCTCCGCCGGGCTGATGATTCTAGCCTTCCTGACAGTTTTGCGGCCTTCACAAAAACTCAACTTCGGCCTGTTCAAATACGCATCGGTATACATGCTGCTGGCGATGGTCTTGCTCTCGCTTTAATGTACTACGGGATTTATCCCGTATACCAGGGACGGGATAAATCCCGTCCTACGCTCAAAAATGTAATACGGGATTCATCCCGTATCTCTGGAACGGGATAAATTCCGTTCTACATTCAAAAGGAGAAAAACATGTCCCACAACTCCGGTTTTGCCCGCTTCCTGCGCTTCATCGGCATCATCCTGATGGCGCTGACCGCTGGTTTCACCCTGCTGGGCGGGGTGGGAACTGGCTGCGCCGCCTTCGCCCCCACCAACCCCAGTTGGGTCAATACGATGGGGCCGCTGGCGCAAATGCAATGGCTCTACATTTTCTACGTCCTGGCGGGAGTTGCCCTGGGCATCACAGGGATTCGCGCGGTGGTGCTGCTGGTCAAAGGCGACCCCAAGGCCTACCGCGATACGCTTCTCACCTTGCTGGCTGGCATCATCATTGGCGCGATTCACATCGCCACCTCGCGCATGTTGCGCGGAAAATCCCAGCCGGTGGATATGGTCGTCTACACCACCGTTCTGACACTGGCCGTGTTCCTGGTCTTCCGCATCCCGGCCATCTGGCAGGGGGTGAACTTCGCGCGCGGCAAGGGCAAAGACAACCAGGCGGCCGGCGGCGCGGCGGCGATTGTGCTGGGCCTGCTCATCTTGACCATCCAATACACGATGGGCGCGACCCACACCTGGAATGGCGTCAATTATGCCGACGCCTTCAATACGATGATGACAGTCAGCGGCGCGGCCTGCCTGGCGATTGGATTGGGTATATTGCCAAACTCACGCAGGCTGGCGCTGTCAGGACGAACCAGATTGCAGAAGCGCGCATCATAAACTGCCGGGACAAGGGGATTGTTTGAAAAGCAGGCCGGAGTCCAAAATCTCCTGATTTTGTCCGAAGTCGGGATGATTCGGATTCCGCCTTTTAACAACCCCTTGAATTTGCGCCCATATCGGTTATAATCTCGCCGCTTTGGAAAGGACGGCCCCATGCTGAGCGTCCATGAAGCGCGCGAGCGCATTCTTGCCCAATTTTCTCCCCTCGAAACAACCCGATGCCCGCTGGAACAGGCTGCTGGTCGCGTGCTGGCGGAAACTATTCGCGCTGAAACGGATTTGCCGGCTTTCGACAACTCCAGCGTAGACGGATTCGCTGTCCGCGCGATGGATGTGGCCGTTGCGCCGGTTGTCCTGCCGGTGGCGGGCGATATTCCCGCCGGCAAAACACCTGATTTCACGCTGCAAGCTGGGCAGTCGGCGCGAATTATGACCGGGGCCAAATTGCCTGCCGGGGCAAACGCGGTGGTGATGGTGGAGGATACCGATTTCGGCCACCAGCGCGCCGGCACGCCGGCCCCAGCGCGAGTTCTCATCCAAAAAACGGTCAGGACGGGCGAGAACATCCGCAAACGCGGCACGGATATCCGCGTTGGGCAGGAAATCCTGCCCGCCAGACAGGTTTTGCGCCCGCAAGACATTGGGATGCTGGCAATGTTGGGCGTGGCAGATGTTCCGGTTTACCGCAAGCCCAAAGTTGCCATCCTTTCGAGCGGCGATGAACTGCTGCCGGTGGATGCGCCGCCCGAAAACGGGAAAATCCGCGACACCAACACCTACACCCTGGCGGCGCTGGTCGCCCAAACCGGCTGCGAGGCGATTCGCCTGGGCGTGGCTGCCGACCGGCGCGAGGCGGTGCAGGGAATGCTCGACCAGGCGGTGGAAGCCGGGGCAGATGTCATCATTTCGTCGGCGGGGGTGAGCGTGGGGGCCTTCGATTTTGTCAAGGAAGTGGTGGAAAGCGCCGGGTCTTTGGATTTTTGGAAGGTGGATATGCGCCCGGGCAAGCCGTTGGCGTTCGGGGCCTATAAGGGCATCCCGTTTTTTGGGCTGCCGGGCAACCCGGTCTCGTCGTTTGTGGGGTTCCTGGTCTTTGCGCTGCCCGCGCTGAGGCGTTTGAGCGGTATCGAAACGGCGAGACAGGAATCAGTGAGGGTTATCCTGGCTGAGGCGGTGGAAAGTGATGGGCGCGAGAGTTACCTTCGGGCAGTGGTAACGCGCGAAAACGGGACATCCACAGCAAGATTAACCGGACACCAGGGGTCGGGCAACTTGTTTTCGCTGGTGCAGGCAAATGCTTTACTGATTATCCCAAGTGGGGTAAAATCCTGCCCGCCCGGAACCGAAGTAGACGCATGGATGCTGGAGCCTTGAGATGGATAAAAAATTGTACTGGGCGTCTGTAGCCCTGGCTGCGCTCGGCACGCTTGTTTCAATTTACATGACAGCTTATAAAATCGTTCATGAGTTGACGAACAGCAATACGATGTGCCTGGGCAGCGGCGATTGCGCCGCTGTGAATGAAAGCGCGTATTCGGAGATTTTCGGAATTCCGGTGGCGCTGGTGGGTGTGGGAGGGTATCTCGCCATCTTGGCTGTGCTGCTGCTCGAAAAATACGGTAAAAACGGGTTTTTCAAAGAAAATGGCCCGCTTTTGGTCTTTGGCCTGGGGGTGGGCGGGTTTGGCTTCACGCTCTACCTGGTTTACGTCGAGGCATTCATTCTCGAGGCGTGGTGTCCGTTTTGTGTCGCTTCGCAAATCACGATGACCATCCTGTTTATTATCACTATCATTCGCCTGGTTCGCCAACCTGTATAATCACGAGGAGGAATTCATGCCACGCATTCGCTGTCACTATAACGATTGTGTTTTCAACGACGAGGGTTACTGTTCTGCTGCCGCAGTGGAACTCGACCCCGACACCGGCTGCGCCACCTATTCCCCCACCGATGGGGCTGCCTCTGACGAGGACCAGTGGGACGAGGAAGAAGAGCTGGAAGAATGGGAGGACGAAGACGCCGATGATGACCTGTGGACTGATGATGAAGAAGACGAATTCTAGCCCGCGCGCCTGACCGTTCGATGACTTAAATTAACAGGGACGGAGTCTGTCTCTCCGCCCCTGTTTGCTTTAACCTTTCAGCCCGTACAAGAAAACCCCTGCGGCGACGGCCAAGTTGAGCGAGGAGGCCCGTCCGCGCATGGGCAGCGCGAGCAGGTTGTCGCAGATGGCCGTTTGTTCCGGGCTGAGTCCTTTTTGCTCGGAGCCAAGCAGCAGGATGGTCGGTCTCTCGCCCAGTTTAACATCCACCAGGCGGGCGGATGCGTGGGCTGACGTGCCGATGACGCTGAATCCGCCCGCTTTTGCCCAGGCAGCGAAGGCGCTGAAACCGGCCTGCGAGAACGGCTTCCAGAACAGCGTCCCCATGCTGGCGCGGACGCAGGCGGGTTGGTAGGGGTCGGCGCCGCCTTCGAGCAGGAACAGCCCATCGGCGCCAACCGCGTCGATGGTGCGCAAAATCGAGCCGATATTGCCGGGGTCTTGCGGCGCGACCAGGGCAACGGACAGCGCGAAGGGTGGGAAATTCTCCAGTGTGGGGTGTTTTTGGCGGATGATGGCGGCGATGCCCTGCGGATTCTCTTTTTCCGCGAAAGATTCAAAGGCCGCTTCCGAAACTTGCGCGCAGCGGATATTCTTGACAATAAGCCGCTCAACCAGTTCGCGCCCGAACACGCTGCGCAGCCGCTCCGGGCAGTAGAGCAGACTTTCGATATTCCAACCCGCTTCGGCGGCTTCGCCGACGTGCAGGATGCCCTCCACCAGGAAAAGCCCACTTTCGTCGCGGGCTTTTTTCTGCCGCAGGGCGCGGGCTTGTTTGATGAGGGGGTTGGAGGGGCTGGAAATGAGTTCGGGCATGATTTATTTCACGACCAGTTTCCCTGCCATGCCTGCCGCCAGGTGGCCGGGGATGCTGCAAATTACCTGGTACTCGCCCGCTTCATCGATGGCGAATGTGAACGTGCCGGATTTCCCAGGGTCGAGTTTGGCCTCGAAGAGGATGTTCTCCAGGTTGGCGTTGTGGTCGAAGTTGCCCTCGGCAGTGACGCCTTTCTTGAGAATAACGAAGTCATGTTCGATGGCGCCTTTGTTGACCAGTTCGATGGTGATTTCTTGGCCTGCTGGGATGGTGTAGGTTTTCGGCTCGAACATGAATTCGACCATATCGACCTTGAGCGTGGTAGCCGGTTCCCCGCTTACGTCCCCGCCGCAGGCAGCCAGCAGGAGGAGGATGGAGAGCAGGGGGAGAAACAGAAAAGAGCGTATGCGATTCATTGTGGTCTTTCTCCTCAACATGTACATCGAGCGATTAAACTTCTTATGAGCGTGTTTCATTTCAGTTAAAACCGTCCCGAAGGTTGGCAAATATGACCAAATTTTCTCAAGAAAACCTTCGGGACGTTCTTTCCTTGGAATAAATTCCGCAATTACGCCACGCTGCTAAAACAAGAACGGGATAAACAATTTGCTGGTTTTCTTATACTCGGCAAATTCGGGATAGCGCGAGAGCGATTTATCTTTGTTGCGCATCAGGCCAAACCAGAAGCCAAACACATAGAATGCCAGGATGGCGAATGGCAGCCAGTGCATGGCGAGTAGGGCAAAGCCCAGGTAAATGAGCAATTCGCCGAAGTAATTGATATTGCGCGCCCGCGCAAACATCCCGTCGGTAATCAAGTGTCCGGGATTGTACTTCAACTGGATGTATTTTTGCATATCTGATGTGAAATGACAAAAGACGCCGAAAATGCTCAGGCTGATGGCAACCGCAATCAGCCAGGGTGGCGCGCTTACGTCCCGCCAGGTGATGATGAGGGGCGCGACCCAGTAACTGGTCAGGCCAACCCAGGTGAACAACCCGTAGCCCAGGCCTTTATTCGCTTCCCACTGCTTGTCGGGAAAAACCAGGCTTTTTAGCACCCATAAAATCCCGTAGGTGCTGTGCAAGGCCAGGTAGACCCAGGCTGTGACGTTGTCCCAGCGTCCAAACCAGGCCATCATTCCCAGCACAGCCAGGAAGGTCAGGCCCTTATGTGAGTTGAGGAAGTATTTTTGCTTGAACATTGCGATTATTTCCTTTTGGAGTGGTATTTCCATTGTACTGCGCCATAATCTTTTTGCGCTGGGCCGCCTGCACTGACCATTTTGCTTAACAATCCCGGCGCAAGCGCAAAGAACAGGTACATGAAAGACAGGTAAGCGGGTAAATCGAGACTGGATTGCCCGGTGCGTAGAACGCGGAGAATGCCTTCCGCCACGTGCGGTGGGGTCAGGGCGGGCAGGAAATCGCCCATGCGCGGCATATTTTGGGATGGAACCTGTTTGCGGAAGAAATCCGTGCCTTCGACCGGCCCCAGACGAACCACCGTCGCGCGCACTCCCGAACCTTGCAGTTCGAGCGCGAGCGTCTGTGTAAACCCATCAATGGCGGCTTTGACAGCAGCATAAGCCGCATTCCCTTTGCTGATGAACAGTTTTCCTGCTGACGAACTGATGTTGACGATGTGACCCTGCTTTGCCGCGAGCATGAACGGCAGCGCGGCTTTGATGGTATAAACCATACTATTGTAGCCCACAGCCATCATGCGCTCCATCTCCTCGATGGGCATGTAGGACACAGATTCCCAGCGTACATACGCGGCGTTGTTGATGAGGATATCGATTCGCCCGGTCTCCTTGTGGATGTCTGACATCCAGGCTGCTACCTGCTCCCGCATCGAAACATCGCATTCTCGAAAATGGATTTTCCCGCTCCAGGGGCTGTCCGCCAGTTCGGCTTGCGCCGCCGCGATGTTTTCCGGGCTGATGTCGCAAACGTAAACATCCCCGCCATGGTCGGCCAGGGCCTGGGCGGTGGCCCAGCCAACTCCCTGTGCCCCGCCAGTTACCAGGCAGGTTTTCCCAAGCAAAAATTGGTCGTTCATGCTGATGTCCTTGTAAGTTGAAAATGAGCAATTTGGGGGAAACCGCGCAAAAGTCTGTATAATACGGCGATTGGATTATAAACTGAAATTTGACTTCACGCATTAAAAATTCGACAATGATGGAACAACGCCCATCCCTGACCCTGGGCAGTTTGCTCTGGATGCCGATAGGGTATTTACTGAACATGTCGCCCATCACGGCAGCCACCCTGACGCTGCTGGTCATTTCGGTTTGTGGAACCCTGTACTACTCGCTCAATTCCGATTTCTTTGGCCTAGCTGCCCCGCCCTTTGCCAAAATTACCTTTTCCGATGATTTTTCCAATGTCACCATGCCCGATGGACGCTCGTGGAAAATCATCTATGAGAAAAATAAACTCTCTACATTTGCCGGCGTGGCGCGCGAAGTGATACACTGGCGCGAAGAATCGCAGATTCCCTTCGCCACCCACGATATACTCATCACCAACGGAGAGTATTCATCCCCCGGGCGCGTGACCACCCGTGTTCACAACCATGCCGTTTATTACCAGTGGTACACCGAATCTATGCCCAAAGGCGCAATCAACCTGCTGCACATCGTCCCGCTCAACGAGGAAATCTATCGCCAATTGCTCAAAATTCGAGACTGGAATCTTGTGACCATTAAGGGGCGCGAAATCCTTCGCATCGAGATTTTCGACAAAACCGGAAACCCTGAAAACTATTTCCAGGACGATGGTTGCAACTCTATCCTTGTAACATCGGTCGAAATCCATGCCAAAGGCACGCCCATCCCATAACGACAAAGAATATCCTATGCGCCGCTACCTTTACTTCACCGTTTTTTTCTCTGGAATGTCCACCCTGGCCGCCGAGTTCGGGGCCTCGCGCCTGTTACAGACCATTTACGGCTCCAGCAACCTGGTCTGGGCCAGCGTCATCGGGCTGATACTCATCTACTTTGCGGTCGGCTACCAGTTAGGAGGCCGCTGGGCCGACCGTTCGCCGCATCCGCGCACCCTGTTCACCATCCTGGCGCTGGGCGCGTTTGCGCTGGGAGTTGTACCCTTCATCGCCCAGCCGGTCTTGCGCGGCGCGGCGCTGGCCTTCGACAGCCTGAAACTGGACGTAGCCTTCGGCGCGTTTGCCGCCACGCTCATCCTGTTCAGCGTCCCCATCACCCTGCTGGCGGTCACGTCGCCGTTTGTCATCCGTCTTTTGATGGATGACCCCTCCCGGGCCGGGAACGTGGCCGGGGATGTGTACGCGCTCTCGACACTGGGTTCGGTCATCGGCGTTTTCCTGCCCACGCTGGTGCTGTTTCCCCTTATCGGAGTGACTCTCAGCATCCTGCTTTTTAGCGGACTCATGCTCCTGGTGTCGTTCATCGGCCTTTGGCGGGTAGCAGGCTCCAGGGCGGTTGCTCCCTTCCTGCTCATGCCGCTCTTCGTGACTGTGCTGGCCGCCGCCAACGATTACCGCATCAAATCCACACCGGGACAGATTTACGAGACTGAATCGGCCTACAACTACATCGAAGTGTTGGAAGTGGATGGGGCGCGCTATTTGCGCCTGAACGAGGGACAGGGCGTCCATTCGCAATATCACCCCACCGAGTTGTTCTACGGCGGCCCGTGGGAGCAGTTCTCGGTCGCGCCGCTGTTCAACAACCCGCCCTTCGATGTGGGCCAGGTCGAGCGCATGGCAATCATCGGCCTGGCCGCCGGGACCGCCGCCCGCCAGGCAACCGAAATCTATGGGCCGATTCAAATCGACGGCTGGGAAATCGACCCGAAAATCATCGAGGTTGCGCGTGAGTATTTCGACATGACCCTGCCCAACTTGAACGCCTACGCCGCCGATGGCCGCTGGGGGCTGGAACACAGCCCGCACAAGTATGACATCATCGTAGTAGACGCTTACCGCCCGCCCTACATCCCGCCGCACCTGACCACCCAGGAATTTTTCCAAATTTGCGCCGACCGCCTGACCGAAGACGGCGTGCTGGCAATCAATATTGGCCGCGCCCCGGACGACCGACGGTTGATTAACGACCTGGCGGCCACTATCCGCGCCGTGCTGCCCTCGACTCATGTGATGGATTTGCCCAACACCTTCAACTCCATCCTGTTCGCCACCAAACAGCCGACTTCGCGCGATAACCTGGCGATTAACCTGGCTACGCTGCAAGCCGACCCCAACGCGCCGCGCCTGTTGCTCTCAGCCGCGACGATTACATACACTTCCCTCCAGCCCGACCCATCCGGCGGAGTGGTCTACACCGACGACCGCTCGCCCATCGAGTGGGTGACGAACAGCCTGGTGCTGAACTTCATCCTGAGTGGCGGGGTGGATGAATTGAAATGATACAGATTGCGTATCGCGTAGTCCATAACTGACCAAAATACGCGACACGCAATACGAATTACTTAATGGGAGTACCTATGCCTTCCCGCACATCCTTAGTCATCTCCTGGCTCTCCGCCTTGCTCCTCCCCTTCGCGCTCATCATGCTCGGCGCGCGGCTGTTGATGATGCCATTTTTCCCCGAAATCGAATACCGGATGCCGGGCTTCCCCACCGACCCGTATGGATTCACGCTGGAAGACCGCCTGCGCTGGGCAAAACCATCCATTGAGTACCTCGTCAACGACGCCGAACTCTCCTTCCTGGCCGAGCTCAAATTCGATGACGGTACGCCCATCTACAACGAGCGCGAACTCAGCCACATGCTGGATGTCAAGAACGTCGTCCAACGGCTGCTCAATTTTTGGTTCATCAACCTGGCGTTGTTGGTGCTGGTCAAACTTTGGGCCTGGCGCGCCGGAGAAGTGGATGCCTTTCGGGCTGGGCTCAGCCGGGGCGGATTCCTGACGGTCGGACTGCTGGCCGCCCTGGGCGCGTTTGCGGCGGTCTCGTTCTGGCAGTTTTTCGCGTGGTTCCACAGCCTGTTCTTCGATGGCGATTCCTGGCTGTTCCGCTTTGATGACACGCTGATTCGCCTGTTCCCCATCCGCTTCTGGCAGGATGCAGTCATTTATATTGTCGGCTTTGCCATCCTGGCCGGGCTGGCGCTCGGATTCGGCTATCGCAAACGCTGACCAACATCATCTTTCGAGCTGCAAGGTCTCCCAATTTTGCGTGAAAGTCGGGAGACTTTCGACTCCCTTCTCGTCACTCCTACCGCCCAATCGTGTTCTATCCTCGTGTATAATTCCCCCACAGGAGCAGCCGAATGAGTGAGTATTTAGCGTTACCAGAGAAAGTGGCCGTCGTCACCGGCGGTTCGCGCGGAATCGGGCGCGCCATTGCGCTTGAATTGGCCCGGCGCGGCGCGAAAGTCGTCGTCAACTACCACAAATCACCCGAAGCGGCGGAAGCCGTCGTTAGCGAGATTCAAGCCTCGGGCGGGCAAGCCGCCGCCTTCCAGGCCGATGTGGCCGAGGCCGGGGCCGCGCAAAATCTCATCAAATTTGCCATCGAAACCTTTGGCGACCTGCACATCCTGGTCAACAACGCCGGCATCACCCGCGACAAATTGATTGTGATGATTACCGAAGAAGACTGGGACGCGGTGCTGGATACCAACCTGAAATCCACCTTCATTTGCTCGAAAGCGGCAGTCAGGCACATGATCCGCAAACGCTATGGGCGCATCATCAACATCGCCTCTGTCGCCGGGCAGATGGGCAACCCCGGCCAAACCAATTATTCGGCCTCCAAAGCCGGGCAGATTGGCTTCACCAAAGCCCTGGCGCGCGAGGTGGCCGGACGCAACATCACCGTCAACGCCGTTGCGCCCGGCTTCATAGACACCGAAATCCTGCTGTCCATGCCGCCCGAAACGCTCGAAGCCGCGCTCAAATTTGTCCCGTTGGGGCGCAAAGGCCAACCCGAAGAAATCGCTTACGCTGTGGTTTTCCTCGCCAGCGACCAGGCCGCTTACATCACCGGACAGGTGCTGGGCGTGGATGGCGGCATGGCGATGATGTAAGGAAGGAGAAACCAATGACCGAAGAATATCGTTCCCCTGGCAAGACCACCCTGGCCCCCGATGTGTTGCTGACCATTGCGCGCATGACTGCCCTGGGGGTAGAAGGCGTCCAGCACATGGCCCCCGTCCCTGGTGGATTCGACCGCCTGTTCCGACGCGGCAGCGACGACGGCGTGCGCCTGACAGTCGAAGATGGCATGGTATACATCGACCTGTACCTGGTTCTGTCGAGCAATATCAACGTGCGCGAGGTCAGCCGCAACGTGCAGGCACAGGTAGCCCGCTCCATCTCTGAAATGGTTGGCATGGAAGTCGGCCACGTCAACATCCACATCGAAGATATCGAATACATGGCAGGCGAATAACCGCTTATGAAATTCCGCACCAGGGCGCGCGCACTCGCCCTGCAAGTACTTTACGAAGTTGATATGACCGACCATCTCCCAGGCGATGTCCTCGCTCAGCGACTGGAATATGAACACGCGCAAGATTTTGAGAGCGGAAGCGAGCTTCCGCCAAACCAGGAACTGGTCGAATTTGCCCATCAAATCATCTTTGGTGTGTACCCCCTCTTCCAAAAACTCGATGACGTCATCGCCGAATATGCGCCCGAATGGCCTTTCGACCAGATAGCCTCCATTGATCGCAACATCCTGCGCATCGCCGTTTGGGAATTTTCCATTACCGGCATCACGCCGCTCAAAGTTGCCATCAACGAAGCCGTAGAACTGGCAAAACTATACGGTTCCGACACCGCGCCGCGTTTCATCAACGGCGTTTTGGGCAGCCTGGCCGACCACCAACACATCATCGCGCAGCAATTCAAGAAAGGCACTTAATGGACATCCTCGGAATCGGCCTGCCCGAAATCTTCTTCATCGTGATTTTGGCGCTCATCCTGCTTGGCCCCAAGGACATGGTCAAAGCAGGGCGCACCATCGGGCGCACCTTGCGGGCATTCGTCATGTCTCCTACCTGGCAGGCCATGCGCACCACAGGCAAGGAAATTCAGCAGATTCCCACCAAACTGATGCGCGAAGCCGGCTTGGAAGAGATACAGGCTGAATTACAGGAAGTTAAAGGGGATGTCCAGTCTGCCACGAAGGAAAGCCTGGACCAAATCCAATCCGTCGAAAACCAGATTCTCGCCGGGCCTGCCCCACTGACACCTGCTTCGCCGTCAAACAAGCAGGAACCCACCCCAAGCTCTCCCCCCGCATCTGAAAAATAAACCGTTATGCAACGCATTCTTCGCGCCTTGTGGTGGCTCATCGCCGCGCCCTTCAAATTGGTCTGGTGGATATTCAGCCTGCCGTTCCGCTTCCTGGGATGGCTATTTCGTCCGGTGGTCGAAAAATTCAAGCAAAATCCCATCTATAACTTCATGACCGAAGTGCCGGACGACCGTCCGGCACTCGACGCCATTGCCGATGCCTTCCAGGAACCATCTGGCATTTTCGAAGAACTGGATGCCGTCCGCAAACACCTGGTGCGTATGTTGGTGGCTGTCATCATCACCACTGCATTTTCGTTCTACTTTACCAATGAACTGGCCGCGTTTCTGGCCGTGCCGGTTGGCGGACTGAAGGAACTCCAGGCCGTCGCCGTGACAGAGACAGTCGGCGTGTTTATGCGCGTCGCCCTGATTTCCGGCCTGGCCTTTGCCTCGCCCTACATTGCCTTCGAAGTCTGGCTGTTTGTCGCCCCCGGTCTGATGCCGCGCGCCCGCCAATTTAGCCTGGTCTTCATCCCATTGGCGGCCATTTTCTTTATCAGCGGCATGGCTTTCACTTATTACGCCATGCTGCCTGTCGCGCTCGACTTCATCGAAACCGGGTTCATCCAGGTCACAACCAACTGGACGGTGGATAGTTACGTCAAATTCGTCACCGGCCTGTTGTTCTGGCTTGGCATTGCATTTGAATTTCCACTGGTCGTCTACGGCCTATCTGTCATCGGATTGGTCAAGCCGAAGATGATGCTTGAACAATGGCGGCTGGCACTGGTCGTGATAGCCCTGATATCTGCCATGATTACCCCCACAACCGATGCCCTCACAATGGGAATCACCATGCTGCCGCTCGCCATGCTTTATTTCCTCGGCATCCTGTTCAGCGCCATAGCCCAGGCCACCAATAAGAAAAAAGAAGCCTGACCGCAACAGACTTTGTAGTAAAATCAGCCCATGTTCAAAACCTTTCACTCGATGTACATGATGTCCATGCCCACCCTCGCCGGGACAGTATCGAAGGGAATGCGTTAGCACGCCACAACGCCAAAACCGGAGGGCTGTCCGAAGCGAGGGCAGTCCTTTTTGTTTGGTAATTGGCGACTTGTAACTGGTAATTCGCCCAATTACCAATCACGAATTACCAATTACGAATTTCTGAAGGAATTTTCTATGCCCGAACATATCCTCATTGCCATTGCCTGGCCCTACGCCAACGCCGAAATCCACGTCGGCAACCTGACCGGCTCACACCTGCCCGGAGACATCGTCGCGCGCTACCACCGCCTGAAAGGGAATCACGTCCTGGTCGTCTCTGGCACCGATTCGCACGGCACGCCCGTCACCATGAGCGCCGATAAACTCCAGAAACCGGTCGAGGAAGTCTACAAGCAATTCCACGCGGGATTTTTGGAAACTTTTAAGGGCTACGGCATTACCTACGACCTGTTCACCAGCACCCACACCGAAAACCACTTCAAAGTTTCCCAGGGCATCTTCCTGGCCCTCAAAGAGAACGGCTACCTGTTCACAAAAATCGAGCCGCAGTGGTTCTCGCCCGGCCTGGGAAAATTCCTGCCCGACCGCTACATCGAAGGCACCTGCTACATCTGCGGTTTCGAGGGCGCCCGCTCTGACCAATGCGACCAGTGCGGCAACGTCCTCGAACCGGATAAACTCGTCAACCCCAAATCGAAATGGGCCTGTGATTCATCCACCCCCGAACTGCGTGAGACCGAGCACTTCTACATCGACCTCTCAAAGCTAGAGCCGAAGGTTGTCGAATTCCTGAAAGCGCGCTCGGACTACATGCGCGAGACCGTGCGGGGAGAATCGCTCGGCAAAATCAACGCCGAGGGCCTTAAGCCTCGTCCCATCACCCGCGATCTCGACTGGGGCATCCCCGTACCGGTTGATGGCTGGGACGGCAAATGCCTGTACGTCTGGTTCGAGGCCGTCATCGGCTACCTCTCCGCCGCCATCGAATGGGCCAAAATATCCGGCGAGCCGGAAGCCTGGAAGCGCTGGTGGTCTAACCCGCAGGCGCGGCAGTTCTACTTCATCGGCAAAGACAACATCTTCTTCCACACCTCGCTCTGGCCCGCCCAGTTGATGGGCGTAGGCGAGCAATTTGCCGAAATCTTCAGCGGCGAGAAAAATATCCCGCTCACCTTGCCCTACGATGTCCCCGCCAACCAGTTCATGAACCTGGAAGGGCAGAAAATCAGCGGCAGCCGCAACTGGGCCGTTTGGGGCCGCGACGCTCTTACCCGTTACGACCCTGACGCATTGCGCTACTACCTGACCATCAACATGCCCGAAGCCAAAGACAGCGATTGGGATTGGGCCGAATTCGTCGCCCGCAACAATGGCGAATTGGTCGCAACCTGGGGCAACCTGGCGAATCGCGTGCTTTCGTTTAGTTTCAAGCATTGGGAGGGACACGTCCCTAACATCGACCCGGCCATTTTGCGCGATTCCGACCGGGCACTGCTCACTGCCATCGAGAGCGGATTCCAGTCTGTGGGCGCGCTCTACGATGCCGTCAAACTGCGCGACGCCCTGAAAGAATGCCTGCGCCTGGCAACCGAAGTCAACCGCTACCTCGACGCCAACGCCCCATGGACGGCCATCAAAACCGACCGCGACTCGGCTGCCCTGACGATTTACACATCCCTGCGCGCCATCGACTCGCTCAAACTGCTCTTCGCGCCCGTGTTGCCGTTCACTTCCGAAAAACTGCACTCGTTTTTTGGTTACGAAACGCCGCTCTTTGGCGAACAATACACCCAAGAAATCAGCGACAGGCTGGGGACGCATACCGGCTTAAGGTATCGCAGCGTAGGGCAGGATTCCATCCCACCCTACCAATGGCAGCCGAGCGGCCTGAAACCCGGTACAAAACTCAACCAGCCCGCGCCACTCTTCAAGAAACTGGATGAAAAAGTGGTCGAAGAAGAACGAGGCCGGTTGGGGCAGTAAACAGTAATCAGTGTTCAGTATCCAGTAAGCAAAAAAATTGCGTCTATAGCCAAAAAGCAGACGCAATTTTTTTTTCAAAAGCAATAGAGAAATTACGAATTACGAATTACCAACCGGTCGGGGCGCAGGAAGAGCAAGAATCCCACCAGGCGCAGCCCCGCGCTCACTAGCAGCGCGCCTCCCAACCCAATGTGGTCAGCCAGCCAGGTGCCGGCCAACGGGGCCAGCACCGCCGAAAGATATTGCAAACTCTGGGCCAGTGAAACAAAAGTCGCGCTGTATTCGGGCGGGACGGTTTTCATCAGTTCATCGAAAAAGACCAGGTCGATGCCCGCCTGGAAGAATCCCGCCGTCCCGGCGTAGAGGATGATTAACCCCACATCGGGGGTCAGCGTCGAGGCCAGCGGATACAGCATCAGCCCGAACGTCGTCGCCAGCATCACGAAACGCCCGCCCTTTTTGTGCGAAATCCAGGTCCAAAAGGAATAACCGAACATCATCACGGCGCTAAAGGCCATGGTGATTCCGCCGATTTGGGCGTCGGTCGCCTGGACCTCGCGCACAAAAAACAACGGGAAAATGGGCGCGCCCAGGGCGATTGCCGAGAGATAGACAAACCGCTTCGAGACAAAGGAAACAAAAGCCGGGTTGCCGCGCAACAGGCTGAGGTAGTTTCGGATGGTATCGACCGGGGATTTCGTCTCCGCAAGCGGCGGCGGGTTCTGGTCTGGAAGAACGATGCGGCTGGAGAAGTAATAACTAATCAGGCCACCCAGCGAGAGGGAGATGAACAATATCTGGTAGTTGAGCGGGAAGGTTACCCGGTCGAGCATTTGGGTGGCGAAAAAGGTGACGATGGTGCTTGTCAGGCCAAAAATCGTCCAGCGGCGGCTGAGTAAGGCGTAGCGGCCCTCCGGCCCGGCGACAGCGTTCATCACCACGCTAAAACACACCGCCAGCGAAGTCTGCGGAATGGTTGCCAGCGCCCAAATGCCCAACACGGAATCGACCAGAAACTCCTTCGGCATCAGCATCGAAGCCAGGCCGGTCAGGGCGAAACTCGAAAGCACCAGCAGGCGCGAACCGCTGAACCAGGGCACGATGTTGCGGCGCGTCTGCAAATATCGCCCAATGATGAGCGCCAGCACCAGCCCGGTCACGCCCGGCATGGCGGTCAGCAGGCCGATTTGTAGGTTGGTTGCGCCCATGCGGGCCAGGAAAACCGGCAAGAATGGCGCGGCGGCGGTTGAAAGCGCCACACCAACCGCATCAATTTGTACATTGCGAAAATTCCGCTTTTTGATTTCGTAGGTTTGTTCGGAAGGCTTGGAATTCATTTTTCGATTATACCGCCTCGAACTATTAGACAATGATTGAAATTCGCCCTTGTTGCCCTTAAATACAAAAAACTGGCAGGAGACCCTGCCAGTTTTTTGTATACGTCTGAGAATTAATCTTCTTCCTTCTTACCGCGTTCCACGCTGAGTTCGGGTTCGATACCATCAACAAACTCAGTCTCTGCCGCTTCTTCCTGCGTCGCGGTCGCCACAGCCACCACTTCTTCACCATCGGTTAACACTTCAACGCCAGCCGGGATAGGCAGGTCTTTGACATGAACCGCGTCGCCCAGGGTAGCCAGTTTGCTCAAATCGACCTCGATGCGTTCCGGCAGGTCATTGGGCAGGGCCTCCACTTCGATTTCGTTCATACTAGTGACAATCGCAGCCTGGAATTCTTTGATGGCCGGGGCCGTGCCAAAAAAGTGCAGGCTGACGTAGGTGCGAATGGTCTCGGTCAATGAAACAGCCTGGAAATCGACATGCGTGAAGAAATTCTTGATGAAGTTCCTCTGTTTTTCGCGCACCAGCGCCGCGATTTGTTTGCCTTCCAGGTCAATGGTGACGATGCTCGACGAAGTCAGTTTGGGCAGCGCCTTCCCGGCTTCATGCGCATCCAGCGAAATCGGGGTCGGCTCCACGTTGTACCCATAGACTACGCCTGGCAGGAGTCCCTGGCGGCGAAGCTGTTGCACCTGCTTGCCGGTGACAGTGCGTTTGGCGGCTTTAAAAACAACTTTTTCCATCTTGTATTTCTCCTTGGGCGCCTCTCACCCTGTTCCTTTCAGTACACAGGATTACCTTCGCCCTTTTAGAATGTTATGGCGGCCGAATTGCCGCACATATTAACTATTTTTTGCGTCCGAACAGCACTTTCCCGGCCAACATCACCAGCCCGGCAATCAAGCCGCCCAGCACACCAGCCACAAGGGCCGCGCGCCCATCCACCAGGGTATGCACATTGCCGTTAATGTTGCGACCAATCAGCAGCCCAGTGCGAATGTTCTGCGCATTGATTTGCGCACCTGCGACAATGGCGGCTTTTGCTTCAGTCGCGTTGATGGAGTTGGCGACCATCATCGCCGTTGTTCCGTTGATCGAAATCGACTCGCCGCGCACACCGCCCACAAAGGCCTCGCGCACGTCAGCCTGCTGAGCGTTAATCGCGCCGATAGCCGCCCGACGCCCGCTGAATCTCCCGGTCGTTGCCGTACCGACGATGATGCCGTTGACATCCGCTTCTTCCGCTTCCAACTTGCGTATGGCCGCATGACTGGCGCGCACCAACTCCGCGCGAACATTATCCACGTTCACATTCGATAGATTAACAACCTGCGGGACTTCAATCTCGTCAATTTCAGATGTGGGCATGGTGACCTCGGGCGAAAAAACGCGCCTCCGTGCAGTGGAGGCGACGGTACAACGGCTCCGAATTTTAGCCTGTCACCCATCATTCGTCAAGATTTGGTTTTTACTTTCACACGCCTTTCTTAAAGTCAACGATGCGCTTTCACTTTGCTCGTTAAATCGGCTACGAATAGCGCGAGTTTAACGAATTTTCGCGCTTATTCGTGGCGAAATATTCTTCCGCGCCTGACTAGTACCCGGACTATCTAATAATGTAGGGTGAAAACCGCCTGAAACAGCCATATTGACCCTTCATCTATAGAAATGCCGGGCATTAGCAGGTGGCGATTGCTTTATCGAAATCGGGAAGGCGGCGCGTGGCTTTTACTCCTTCGAAAGCGTATTCATATTCACGATCTTCGTCATAGCGGACGTTAAAGCCCATGCTGCATACAGGATTTTCAGGCGCGGGTTGACTTCCAGATGATCCCAGCCTGAACCGGCGTAAGCGCTGCGGGCCTTATCGTTGTCGCTGGGTTTCGGCCCTCATCGCCCGCCACACCCGCTCTGGCGTAATCGGGTTGACATCCACATCGACGCCCAAAGCATCACGGACAGCGTTTCCCACTGCCGGAGCGACGCCATCCAGCGGGATTTCGGCGACTGCTTTGACCCCAAACGGGTGCGTCGGCTCGAAGGTTTCGACGAAAATCGTCTCCAACTCGGGCATTTCATCGGCCTGGAAGATGTGGTAATCGCGGAAGTCGCGTTCACGCGCCTGTCCCTTCTCGTTGTAGACCATTTCCTCGCACACGGCGTAGCCCAACGCCTGGGTCATGCCGCCCTCGATTTGGCCCGAAGCCGTTTGCGGATTGATGATGATGCCCGAATCGACCGCCATCACCAGTTTATCGACCGTTACCTGTCCGGTTTCGGTATCCACCGTTACTTCGGCGAACTGCGCGGCGAAGGGCGGCGGCGAGGAGGGCGAAACGTAACTCGCCACGCCCATAATCTGCTCCTGGTTGCTGCGATGGAGCGATTCAAGCGCAATTTCACTCAGGGCGATGGAGCGGCCATCGGGGGCGTGCGCTGCGCGTTCGAACAATCGAATGCTCGAATATTCGACATCGGAACCAAACATCTCCGCCGCGCGTTTTTTAATCTTCTCCGCCACAATCTCTGCGGCTCGTACCGCTGCCGTGCCAGATATGTAAGTGGTGGACGAGGCATACGCGCCTTTGTCGAAGGGGGTGAAGTCGGTGTCGGACGAGTAAGTAATCATGTCCTCGGTTGGCACGCCCAGCACCTCGGCGGCCATCTGCGCCAGAACGGTATCGGAACCCGTCCCCAAATCGGTTGCGCCGATGAGCAGGTTGAAGGAGCCATCGTCGTTCATCTTAATCGAGGCCCCGCCCATGTCGAGGTAGGGGATGGCGGTGCCTTGCATCACCAGGGCCAAGCCGATTCCTTTACGTAACACGCAATGCGCGCCATTATCGGCGTTGCGTGTTGCGTGTTGCAAACCGTTATGCCAGGATTCGTTATTATATTTGTCATCCCAACCAATCGCCGCTTTTCCCTGGGCCACGCACTGCTCCAGTCCAACCGTGTGGATGATTTCGGGGCGCGGCTCGCGGCCTTCGTTCCAGGCGGTGCTGAAGGGATGGTATTCGCCAGGGCGGATGGTGTTTTTCATCCGAAATTCGAGCGGGTCGAAGCCCATTTTGCGGGAGATTTTCTCCAGGTGGCGGTCGAGCGGCCAGTAGCCTTGTGGCACGCCGTAGCCGCGATACGCGCCGGCAGGCGGAGTGTTCGTGTAGACAATATCGGCGTAGAAGCGGATATTGGGGGCTTTGCGGTATTCACCATCGCCGACGTAGAGGGCCATCGATTTGTGTCCGGTGTTGCCGGTTACGGTCAGGGCGTGGGCGCCATTTGCGCCGGTATCAGAGAGGGCATACATGGCGTTGGCGGTAATCGTGCCATCGCGTTTGACGCCGGTCTTCATGCGGATTCTCATCGGGTGGCGCGAGCGGGCAGCGATAAATTCTTCCTCGCGGCTGTATTCGTAGATGACCGGGCGGCGGGTGGCAATCGTCAGGTGGGCGGCCACATCTTCCATCAGCACTTCCTGTTTGCCGCCAAACCCGCCGCCGATGCGCGGCTTGATGACGCGAATGCGCTTGATGGGTAGATCCAGCACCGGGGCCAACATGCGCCGCACGTGGAAGGGAACCTGCGTGCTGGTGCGAATCACCAGCCGGTCGTCCTCGTCCCAATAGGTGACGCAGACGTGCGGCTCGATGTGCGCTTGTTGCACTTTGGGCACTTCGTACTCGGCCTCGAAGATTTCATCGGCTTCGGCGAAACCTTTTTCCACGTCGCCAATGTCAATGCGGATGTGGGCGGCCAGGTTGCGGGCCGGGTTGGAATCGGCAAAATTGACGTATTCCGGTTCGTCGTGGATGATTGTTGGGTTGTTCAGCGATTCGCGCATATCTAAAATCGCGGGTAGGACTTCGTATTTGACATCGATCAAGCCGAGGGCTTTTTCAGCAATTTCTGGCGTTTCGGCGGCGACGAAGGCGACTCGATCACCCACGAAGCGGACTTTGTTATCGAGCGAGAAGCAATCGAGCGGCCCCGGAATGGGGTCCGATTGCCCGGCGGTGGAGTACACCACACGCGGAATATCCTGCCAGGTCAGCACCGCGGCGACGCCGGGCAGGGCGCGGGCTTTTGATGCGTCGATGTGGGTGATGCGGGCGTGGGCGTGGGGCGAGTGCAGCACTTTGGCGTGCAGCAAGGCGCGTGGTTCGATGTCGGCGGCGAAGGCGGGTTTGCCCTGGGCCAGTTTAACGGCATCGAGTTTCTTTTCGGGTTTGCCCACAACCTGCCACTTATCGGTTTCAGGGGCGACGACCATTTTGGGGAGTGTGCGAGTCATGGTTAATGGTTCGTCGTTAATGGATGTCGGCATGTTTTCGTCTCCGCCATTAACCATTAACCATTCACTATTTTTCTCTATTTCCTTGTTTCCATTCACCACCCTCATCACCGCCTGCACCGGTTTGAGATACCCCGTACATCGGCACAGGACGCCGGCCAGGGCTGCGCGGATTTCGGCTTCAGTGGGGTTGGGGTTTTTATCGAGCAGGGCTTTGGCTGCCAGGATTTGGGCCGGGGTGCAGTATCCGCACTGGATGGCGCCGCTTTCGATGAAAGCCTGTTGCAAGGGGTGCAGGCCGTCGGTTTTGCGCCAGCCTTGTTCGGGGTGTTCGCCGAGAGCCTCCAGGGTGGCGATTTTATGTCCCTCGGCCTGGGCAGCCAGCATCAGCGTGGCGTTGACCGGTTTTCCATCCAGCAAAATGGTATCTGATCCGGTCAGCCCATGCTCATCGCCGAATTTGACCGAGTGAAAGCCCAATTGGCGCAGAGTGGTGAGCAGGCTGGCGTGGGGTGGGCAATCGAGCGTGTGCGCAATTCCGTTGATAGTCAGTGAAATGTTCATAACAGGCTCCTGTTAATGTTGGTTATCCTTGATTCGCTCTTGGTAGTGAACAACGTCCTGGTCAGGGTGATTTTTTGGAATTGGGATGTACCTGAGGAAAGATTGTCAGACAATTGAATTATACGCGCTTTTGGTTCTTCGGCATTGCTTTTTTCCCTGCTTGTGTCGTATTATATTACTTGAGGAGATTGCCATGAAATCATTGACCGCAGGAACAACATCTGGTTGTGTCGTCTTGCTTGTCGTAATCTGTTTGACAAGTTCTTGTCTCTTACCGGTAGCAATTGCAATTGGCTCGTTTACATCGACCACCGACCTGGCAGTGCGCACCACTGCCCCGTACATCTGTCCGCCGGAGACGACCCCGCGCATTGAAACTTACCAGACCACCATACGCGATGAAAACGGTACCGACCTGCCCGCGACCGCATCCGTGTTGGAATGTGTGGATGCCCAGGGAAAAGTCGTCAATGAAGACCCCATTGCCTGGACATTTCTGTGGGTGGGAATTTGCGCGGCAATTGGGCTGGTTGTTGTGGTTGTTGTCAGCCTGTTGATTTCTGCGCCGGCGGGTGTTTTGATTGGCCGTTACTTTGGAAAAAAATAAGACAGCCCTGCTATAGTTTGGCTTTCGTTGGGATCCCGTATCCCAGGCGTAGGCAGTTTCTAGTCCAGCTTTAATGTTTGCCTCCACAAAGTGTCGTATCATAGCATTAGTGGCGCTTCAGTCACAGAAGGAGGTTACAGACCAAAAAATGGAACCGAAGCACATCAGGGGAAAGAGCGGATAAACAAACCGCTGGCAATCCGAACCGGAAACAAGCCAGACGTCTGCCACGACGATAATGTGGTTTTATCACGCGCTTTCTCCGGCAACCCAGTAAGGTACGTAGTCAGGCGGATGGGCATAAAGCCCATCCGCCTTTGTGTTAATAGGGGGGTCGCTGGCCTGGCAGGGGACGAGCCTGCAGAGACCTGCGTATCGAGCGTTGGTCGAGTAGCGTTCTTTGCGTATCGAGACCAACAGCCTACTTCCACACAAATTCCAGCACCCCGCTTTGAGGCAGCGTCACCGTTTGGGTTTGCGGTTCGACCGTGCCGCTGTAGCCTGGTTTATAGGTGCTGCACTTCTCATCGGCCCAAACATTGCTCTGACAGGCGACCGCTGTTTGCGTCACCTCCCAGCCCCCACTGACAGTTGCTGGCAGGAAAGCGTAAAACGCGCCGCTCGCGTCGGATGTGGCAACAGTGCTTTCCGATGCCTCTGCCCCTTGCGGCTTGATCTCAAAACCGATTCCCTGGATAGGCGTTCCCATCAGATCGGTCACGCGACCTTGGATGACGACAATCCCTTGCGGCTCGACGACCGGAATAGCCTGCAAGTCGACCTCCGATTTCAGCAGCTCAGCGAACACCCACCCTTGTATATCTGTGTCTGTTTCAACTTTAATCCATTCGCCGCCCGGAGATTTACCATCGACCATTAGCCTCGCATCCAGGTCAAGTAACCGCAGCGCGTCGAACAAATAGCCAGGGCCAACGCGCAATTTTAGACCCGCAACTGAGGGGCTGACCTCGAAACTGACGAACGGCGTGGGGCTGCCCGATGGGGTCACGCTTGGGATGGGCGTGGGCGGTAGCACAAACGGTGTGGCAGTTCCATCTCCCGTATTTCCCGGTGTGATGGTTGGCAGCGGCGCAGAAGCCTGTTTGGAACAGGCCGTGAGTGCCCCCGCGAGCAGCAGCAGCAGGTACAGGATGTGTTGTTTAGGCATCTCGTCGCCTCCTTTCATCTCTGAAAATATTATATCCCGCTACGAGGCCAAACCAACCATTTTTCCCCTTCGAGAATTTCTGAAAAATCCCGTTCATTCCGGGTGTTCTGTGTCCTGGTTTTATGGAAAGAAAAAACGGCGAAATGCCGCCGTTTTTTGTCAGACTCACAGCTTCTATTGTACAACAAAACACCCTGAATTTTGTCCATACAATACCTTACAATTGTCACGGTTAGTTTTAATGTATTCGGCTTGTTTTTGTTGTATCCTGTGAGCAGTAACAGTAACTATTCACTCACCCAGTTACAGAAAGGAGGTCAGAATTCGAATACCAAACTATCCAGCTGGCACTCCCGGAGGTGAAATCGGGGTTTGAGTAAGTTCCTGGCAACACGGCTCTCACGCCTGCGCCAAACGTTCCCCATCACGATAGCATGGGTTTCCGGTTCACCTCGGCAAGACCAGCGAGCAAGTGCATCGGCACGACCTTGACCGGTTGTATGCAATTTAGGTCAAGCACAACTTAATTCAAATCGAAGACGGATGGGACAACCCCATCCGTCGTTTTTAATTTTGTGGATGTCTCACTTCTGGGCGATGACCACGTAAAAATCATCCACCTCGCTCGTGG
>Ga0116204_1000156_pt1 | contig 34424 bp, 23 predicted proteins | sample LakKivwa52mmetaG_FD_94481 | JGI IMG/M metagenome (GOLD analysis project Ga0116204, IMG submission 94481) | Anoxic lake water microbial communities from Lake Kivu, Rwanda to study Microbial Dark Matter (Phase II) - Lake Kivu water 52m metaG | ecosystem: Environmental > Aquatic > Freshwater > Lake... | reverse complement strand
CTGGTAAGTCTTGCCGATCCGGTGATAGATTTTTCGCAGTATGGTGGCTTGGTCATTTTTCATGCAGGGGCAGGACAAGAATCCGACATAAGCGGTTTAAGACCCGAGCAGTTATGGTCAACATTCATCACTCGTAAGGACTTGCAAAATTACTTTGACGAAGATAATGACGGTTATGGTGGCTATCCGACCAGTGATGGAACACTATTAAAAAACATCGTTCTGGTTCCGGAGTCCGAATTTCAAGATTATTTCCCAGCACATGGAGAGCAAAACGCCGAGAGCTATCTATTTAGTATCTTTGGAGTCTTGGCACATCAATTTGGTCATCTGCTGGGTTTGCCGACTTTGTTTGATAATGTCTCATCCAATGGGCGTTCACAGGGAATTGGCAATTGGGGCTTGATGGGTACTGGACTGTGGAATGGCAATGGCTATGTACCAGCTCAGGTAAGCCCATGGTGCAGGATGTATCTTGGCTGGGAGGAAGCTATTACGGTATCCCAAGATAGCCAAGATTTGGCAGTGGATTATTTCTTGGATCACAACCCCAATGCCAATCGTCTCTACAAGCTTCCGATCTCGAGCACTGAGTATTTTTTGGTAGAAAACCGGCAACAAAATCCCGATGGTAGCCTCAATCCTTACAACTCTCAGCCCAGCTACTCCTTCAAACTTTTGCCGGAAGGAGAGCAGGAGTATTATGCTAATCTGCCAGAACTCCCTTACTTCAATTTTATGACTAATAGCTATCTAGGTAGCGAGTGGGATTTCTTTTTGCCGGGACTAGGTGGACCTATTCCAGGGGGGTATAGCAGCCCCGTTGATGGTAGTGGATTAATGATCTGGCATATTGACGAAAACATCATAGAAGCGAATTTTGATTCCAATTTTGAGAGCAACCGCCCTAATGCTGATGCTAGCCACAAGGGTATAGACATTGAAGAAGCGGATGGCACTCAACATTTGGATACAGCAGTCTTTGACATCTATAAGTATGGCAGCCCCTATGATAGTTTCCGCCAAGGCAATAATGATTACTTTGGCAACCCCATAAACAATGGGCTTTTGAGCTTGCCTTCCGCAGAAAGCTATTACGGTGGCGTTTCCGTGGAGGTTTACAATATCAGTAGCAGTGCCAATGTGATGACCTTTTCAGTTAAGTTTGTCAACGGTCTTAATGCCGATTACAATGCCGAATGCACACTTCCCGCAGCAAGCATCGATTATGACGGTGATGGGGTAGAAGAGCTGTTTTATCCTATACCAGATGGTAAATTGGTAATGTGGAAAGATAATGAATTGATGCCCGATTTTCCTATTTATCATGATCCGCTTGACCAATTGTATGTATGGGATGAGAATAAGCTCTGGCTTCCTACTCAGCGAGGACACATCGCAAGATTGCATACACTTAGCGGAGGTAGCCTATCTCTATTCAAGAATTTCATTGGTTATAGCTGGGCTTCTCATCCAGTTGACGTAGCTGCCGGACTCTTTCATGGTCATATGGCAGGGTCTCTGGCTTTGCCGATGTTTCAAAATGAAAGTGCCTCCACTTTGTTGGTAATCGACAAGAGCAATGCCGATGGACAAATATCTATTGCCTTGGAAGGCATGCTATATGCTAATCTGATAGCAACACCCACAGAAATATATGCTCTCACCAAGAGCGCAGTACAGGGTTATGTATTAAACCGCATTGCGCCAATTGGGAACTATCGTTATAGCCTTGATGTACCAACGGATAGCACGATCGTAGCGATTTCCATGGCACCCATGATTCCCAATTTGGAAACTAATGATATCATCGTGCAGACGCCACAAGCTATCTACATGTATGGATGGAACCAAGGAAGCAGCTCATGGACAAGGCGGGATGGTTTCCCAGCTGTTTTATCCATCAAATCTACTGCTGCTCACACACTCGGAGATTTCGATCGTAACAGCTTGCTTGATATTGTTATAGGTGGTGAAAACGGCTGTGCCATTTTGGACTACAAGGGTCAGCTATTAAACTCCAATGAATTGGAGCTCTCGATGCCGGATTCCTTGGGTACAAGCAGTGGTGCATTGGCATTCGATCTCGATGGTGATGGCAAAGCAGAGATAGTAGGCAATTTCTCCCGCAATAGAATTGCAGTGTGGGATGATAACTTCAAACTAAAAAAGGGATATCCAGTATCCTACCCATACCGGTCAAGGTTTTTGCCACTTTTCCAACCAATTGATGACAATAAAGGAACGGTCTACAGCGCTACCGATAATGGGAGAATATACTCTCAAGAGATCAGTGGACTACGTAGCGAACATATAGATAGAGGGTGGTTTACGGAATATGCCAATTATCGCCGTACAGCCTATAGAGGTCGTCCGGATTGGGACAACCAATACCAAAGCAATTCTACCTTTGTACCATCTGAGGTCTATATCTTCCCCAATCCACTCAAGTCCATCTATGATCAAAAACTAAGCCTAAATGTAATGACTACTAAGGACACCGAAATCGAACTGAGTATTTTTGACATCAGCGGTAGTCTTGTATATCGTAAAAACTCATTTGCCAAGGCATATTTAAGAAATCGTGATATTTTGGACCTACCATCTCAAAAACTGAGCAGCGGAGTCTATATCGCCGTGGTCAAAGCACCCACGGAAACCAAGCGCATAAAATTTGCCGTAGAGAAATAAGACAGAGGGAGCAAATCATGAAAAAGACACTTACACTCATAATGTTGATCATGGCAGTTTGCCTGATCGGTGCAGAAATAAATGAAAATGCCGGCGAGTATGGATTCAAGTTTTTGCAGATACCTGTAAATCCAGTTTCTATAGCTTTGGGCAGCAGGGGTAGCGGTAGCCAACAAAACCCAGCAGTTTTCATCAATCAGCCAGCTTTGGCAGCTGTCCATGCCCATCGTAATCTTTCCGTATCACATAGTATTTGGCTGGAAGAAACTGGATATAGCAATGTGATGTATTCATATTCTGACCGGCGTAAACACTTTGGCGCATTTTTGAGAAATCTTGATTATGGCGAGGTGGAAAATCGTGATGACAGCGGAACCTTGATCGGTGAATATAGCCCCGTGGACATGAACATGATGATCAATTTCGCCATGCGGATGACACCATCCACATATTTGGGAATGAATGCTGGAGTAGTGTATCAAAAGCTAAATACAGCTTCCGCCTATGGTCTCAGTACTGATCTGGGCTTTACCTACCTACCACCGCTTATGGATTCGCAGTTATCCTTTAGCCTCCGTAACTTGGGTGTCAGTTCCAAGATGAATATTGAGCGCATAGACTTTCCGGTGAGCGCTGAAGTGGAACTCTCCAAATCCTTTGCTTTTGATACCAATAGCATCATGGTAGGAGCTTGTATGATTAAAGCCATCGATGAAGATATCAAGTCCAGCTTATACGGTGAACTGGAGCTCTCGGATATGTTGTATCTCCGTAGCGGTTACAAATTGAATTATGATGCGGAGGATTTTAGTGCAGGCTTGGGCATCCGATATCGTAATGTTGCGATTGACTATGGCTGGGCAAGTTTTACCGAACAACTAAATGATGTGCATAGCTTTGGCATCACCTATAACTTTTAGAGGTTGAAATGATGTTACAAAACCCTTGGCGTAGATTCTGCAGAAAAGCGATAGCCGTGGAAAACCTAAAAACCCTCTTATTGGCAATGATCATTAGTGGCTGTGCTATGCTCTGGAGCCAAGGCTTGGAACCACGGCAATTGATCATCAAGACTTCTTCTCCCATATCGATTAGATCGGATCGAACAGGTATTACTGAGTTTGATTGGTACCTGGATTCATTGGGAGCATTTAACCTACGCCGCATAAAGGGAATGCATACCGATAGGTATTTTGTGACTGACCTACAGAGAATACCGGATTGGAATAACTTCAATATGTATAGCTTCCGAAACCAGGGGATAGAGTACATTCAACCCAATCGGTTTAACAAAGAGCATCTAACTCCCAATGACCCGCTCTTTCCCAATCAATTGCATCACTTGAGTGCCGTACCACAAGCTTGGAATTATACTACTGGATCGCCCTTAATCATCGTCGGCGTAGTCGATTCTGGCATTTTACGCGAACATCCGGATTTGGCTGCCAATTTATATATCAACCCCAATGAAGCTATCGACGGTACTGATACCGATGGCAATGGGTATGTTGATGATTGGTGCGGTTGGGATTTTTCCGATGCTCCGGAAATGGCAGATGTCGCCCTTGGAGATTTTATGATACCGGATAATGACGTTACCGACGAAAACTTTCATGGTACTCACGTTTCCGGAATCATCGGAGCAGTAGGGAATAATGGCATTGGGATTGCGGGTGTAGCCTGGAACGTACGCATTATGCCATTAAGAGCGGGTTTTAGAACCGCTCAAGGCAGTGGATATCTCCAAGATGATGATGCCGCGGCTGCTCTTATTTATGCTGCTGATAATGGCTGCCATGTGATAAACATGAGCTGGGGAGACCCAAACTATTCTCCCATTATTGCCGACGCTTGCGATTATGCCTACGAAAAAGGAGTTATCTTGATAGCCTCTGCGGGTAATGATCCAGGACCAAACCTCAGCTATCCAGCTAAACTCTCCAACGTGATTTCTGTAGGAGCCGTAAACAAATTCAAAAATCTTGCCGGATTCAGTAGCTATGGTGTTGATCTAGATCTTGTAGCACCCGGCGAACAGGTGCTCAGCACCTACAAATTGGAGACCAATGAGCAGTATATGGAAATGAGCGGAACATCTATGGCAGCTCCTTATGTGAGTGGCAGTATCGCTTTGATGCTATCTTTGCAGCCGGGTTTGAGCCCTGCCGAAGTACGCTCAAGATTGCTCAATTCCACGGATGATTTGGGACCAATTGGTTTTGATATACATTATGGGCATGGGCTTCTTAACGTCCAAAAACTATTGCTATCCCTCAATCCACCCATTGTGGAAATCAGCTATCCTTACGACCAAATGGGCATAAGGGGCAGCATCGATATCCTGGGAACCGTACACGGCGAAAACTTTTTCCGCTATTCGGTGATGTATAGTGATAAAGCTGTTCCCAGTCAATTGGACTGGATGGATGTGGCAACTCATACAAATCAACCCCAGTTTTATTACCAACCTGTTCAGAATGGCTATATCGCTACATTTGATATTCCCGAAGTCTTTCCGGAAGGCAGATATAGTATCAGGATTCAGTATGAGACCGGTTTGGGCAGAAAGTACAATTATTATCGCTATGTAAACTATGATAATAGCGCTCCGGTTCTGATCACTCCCTCTTTGTTTGGTTTCAGTAGATTTGACCGTCAAAACAAACGATACTACATTTCTGCAAAATTCAACGAATCCGTGCGTAGCGAACTCCTAGTCCAAGGTTCGGACAACATCCTGCATACTGTCAATTCTGTTAAACTGGATAGCTTGCAGATTTGGGCTCTACCCCAGAACTTGCCTCAAGGTAGTATCAATATCCAGATTAAAGCTCATAATTCCAGCGGTATATCTTATGAGTCCCCTCAGTTTCAAGACTTTCTGAATATTCAATACAGTCTAGTACCCAATCATGGTTATGTGTCAAACCCCATCGGTAATGCCAGAGTTCCTTTGCCCAGAACTCACGATTTTGACGGAAATGGAGTAAATGAGTACATATCCATGGACCTGCCGGTTAGCGGATATGGCAATGTTTCCATCGTCGAACCAACTGCGACGTCGCATTTTACATTGCATAGTTTTGCGGATAACTTTTGGCCCCTAGATATCGGTCATACCAATGCCAGTGGCTTGGAACTCCTCTATTTAAGTGCAGATACGGCAAAACTGCTTGAAACAAAGCCGGGGAGTGTTTATCCAGATTCACTTATCTGGACAGAAACAGCAATCTCAGGCGGAGTAATTGCCGATTATAGCGGAGACAATATAAAGGAAATCCTCCTAGTAAAAAATCTCCCTGCTGCAAGAGTGATCCAAGCCTATGCGCGAACCAGCTCGGGAAACATTACCCCACGCAATACTCTTTCCAATACAACAGCTACAAGTCAACGTAATACCTTCGTCCCCACCATAATCGTTGATAACTTTGATGGTGATAATTTCCCGGATATCCTCACTGCTGATACCGATGGTGATATCATGATTTTTGAGATTTACAACAATAATTCTCAGAGTATGACTTGGTCTCATCGCCTTCCGGTGGGAAACGCCTATTATCTATGTGCCGGAGATTTTGACGGTAATGGGAGAAAGGACTTTATGGTGGGCGGAAACTATACCGATATCCTCAATCCAGACATGAACTTCTGGTATTTTGAAGGATTCACCAGGGCAAGTAATGATAGCTATACTAGCATGGGTTCTGTGATGTTCAATGAAATCCGATCCCAAAATGCCATTTCTGCCTTTGATCTTGATAACGATGGGAAGGATGAGATAATTCTTGCGCTTACTCCCAACCTCTATGTCCTCAAGTACGAAAACGGAGCCTTTGTACCCCAGTTTCATGCAGAAAGTTTTCGCACGTTTCAGATCTGCAATTGGAGAGATGAATCTGATAAAGCTTATTTTCTCACTAATGCCAAGGTCTCGGAGGATGAGTTTACCGCAATGCAATGGACTGCAGCCATAGCCTATACAGGACCACTGCCTCCGGCGAATTTCTTTGCCTCACCCCTCTCGGAAAGCAGCATAAAACTTTCTTGGGCTGACAGTAATGCCCAAAGTTATAGTATCTTGAGAAAACGCGGTGATGAAGCAGTTCAACGTTTTGATAATATCTTTGGAAATGAATACTATGATACTGATTTGGAGAGTGGGGCAATCTACCAATATGCCATTATTGCTCATAATCCCTCTTTTACACCTTCGGCGAGTTTTGCCAGTGAATGGGTAAGCGTTACTCCGGCTCCTATCCCCCAAGTTGTCTCAATCAACATGCATGGCAGCAGAGACCTGCGCATCCTATTCAATCAACAAATGCCCGCAAGTATCATTAATCCTGGCTATTACTATGTTGACAATGCTATGGGGCATCCTTATACTGTGAATGCCATACAAAACCAGTATGGAGTCCAGCTCCGTTTTGCAAAGAACTTTGAAGATATTGATATACCCTACTCATTGTTCATGAGAAACGTCAAAGGTAGTACTGGAGTTCCCATTGGGCAGCAGGAGTATAGCTTTACTTTTGTCCAGGATACAAATCCCCCTCGCATCGTTTCTACCAGAATACTACCCACAATGGATAGCATTGAGATCATGTTTGATGAAGAAATTCATGCAACCAGTGCTGGAATAATTGACAATTATTCCTTCCAGTCTCCAGCAAATGACCCTCAAAACGGCATTCGCAGTGTAAGCGTGTATCCAGAAAGCGTGCAGATTGTTCTCCACGCGAAACTTAAATCGTCAGACCAACCATATTTTACAGTCGTGAACAACATAAGTGATTTAGCAGGAAATCTGATATCGCCAAATCATAACATCGCCAAATTTGGACTCACTGAATTCTCAGACCTCTCGCAGTTGGTAGTATATCCAAATCCTGTTAAAACTGCGAAGAATCAGCAAGTCACGTTTTTGAACTTCCCCACAGGTAAAAAGGGACGCATTAGCATCTATAACTCCTCTGGGGATATAGTGTATGATAGTCAGATTGGTCCTTTTAACCCGCTCAACAATTACATCACTTGGAGTTGGAACTTGAATAACAATGATGGCAGAAAGGTTTCTTCAGGCATCTATTTTTACTTAATCGAAATGGGGTCTAAGAGTAAACGGGGAAAGATCGCTGTCATCAGGTAAAAAATATGATTGACACAACCTGCCTTTGCAAAAATCTGGCTTTCCATACTAAATCTTATAAAACTAAGGAGATATAAATGAAAAGGACATTCCAACCTCATAATCGTCCCAGAAAAAACACACATGGTTTCCGGAGCCGCATGGCTACCAAGAATGGCAGAAAGGTGCTTGCCCGCCGTCGTGCTAAAGGGAGAAAGACCCTTACTGTTTGATCGATGCTTCGCTGGATCAAGGCTCACTATGAGTATCAACAGTTTTTCAAAGCAGATCGGATGTTTCGTACCAAGCATTTCTTTGTGCCGGTTTTAAGAAATACCGAAGATGAATTTGCTTTGGGTATCACTATCAGTAAACGAATTGGAAAGGCTGTGGTGCGCAACTTGCTCAGGCGTCGCATCAAAGCCTTCTTCCGAAATTCCGGATTGTGCCTACCCCATGGATTCAAGATTAATATTATAGCCCGATCAGGTGGTGGGCAACAGCAGTGGCAGACAATAAGCGATGAACTATGCCAAGTTCTGATTTCTTTAGGCGGAGGAAACTCACATTAAATCTGGTATGGAGACTACCAAATTTCGTTGTCATTATCTTAATCGGAGCATATCAAAGACTTCTGTCTCCGCTATTGCCACCATCCTGTCGCTTTCAACCTACTTGCAGCCAATATGCAAGACAGGCATTTGCACGGTATTCCTTTTTAAGGGCATTGCTGTTAACAACTTGGCGAATCCTTCGCTGCAATCCTTTCTCGCGCGGTGGTTATGATCCTCTGCCTTAGGAGACTTTATGGATAAAAGAACTTTACTCGCTCTGTTATTGATGATGATCGTATTCTTGATTTTCGATCACTTCGTATGGAAACCTCAAAAAATCAAGAAAGCTGAAGCGACTGAGGAATTAGCCTCCAAAAGCACCCCAGACGCCAAGGCGGATACTAGTGCTGCTGCTACATCTTCCATCGCCGAAATCAGCGGTTCAGACCAAGACACTAACGTTGTATTACAAAACGATTTAGTCTCCATTATCATTTCCAATAGGGGAGCAAGAGTAAGCGGTGTTGCTTTGAAGAAATACCTCAATGCACAAAAACTTCCAGCACAGCTGATCCCCCCAAACCACTCTATTGCGGGAACAACCCTCTTTGCTGATGGCGGAGAAACATCGCTTGATAATATGCTCTTTGAAGTTGAGAGTGACTCAGAGCGGAAGGCAAGCTTTTACCTTAAATCCGGTACGGACAGTGTCATTGTAAAAACATATACTTTGAACGATGATTATGGATTAAACATGGATGTGAAAGTCCATAACTACAAACCCATCAACGGTATCAGGCTTAGTTTTGATGCTGGTATCGAGAATACCGAGCGTCGTGAAGCAATAGCCGGAAGCGACCCGAAAAGCAAGAAGAACAAGACACAAGAATACAAATTCCTGATTTTTGCAGATAATCAATTCCGCAAGTTTGACTCTAAGAAAATTGCTAAAACCCAGACTGGTGAGGTTAGCTCCTTTGCTTGGGCAGCCGTGAAGACAAAGTATTTTACCATCGCTATCCGTGAGGTTGAACCACCTCTGAGTACATCTTTTTTTGCACAACAAAACTCAAAAACAGAAAGCCCAGGTTTTTACATCGATTCCATGCACAAGAAAGCACGCTCTACATGGGAGCAAAGCTTTGTGCTCTATATGGGTCCTGCAGATCATACAATACTCCAAAAGTATGGAAAGGGGATGGAAAATATTGCGGAGCTCGGTGCTAAGTGGCTACGTTGGTTATCTGCTTTCTTTGCATGGGTACTCAAGTTCTTGCATTCTCTTATTCCCAATTATGGTGTAGTGATTATCATCTTCTCTTTCTTGATCAAGATAGTGCTGCATCCACTTACTCACAAGCAACTGGAATCGGGCATCAAAATGCAACGCATCCAACCCATGGTTCAAGAGATTCAAAGCAAGTACAAATCAGACACAAAAAGAATGCAAGCTGAGCTATCATTGTTATACAAAGAAACTGGAACAAACCCAATGGCAGGATGCCTACCTTTGATACTGCAAATGCCTGTCTTTTTTACTCTTTACACAGTTCTCAGATATTCGCTCGATATGCGCAATGCACATTTTGTGGGCTATCTCAAAGACCTCTCGGAGCCAGACCCTTACCTAATCCTACCCATACTGATGGGAGTCTTTATGCTCTTGCAATCACTATTGATGCAGCCTCCCAAAGTTTCCATGGATCAAATGGATGACAAACAAAAAAGTGCTGCTCAAACGAGTAGGATGATGACATGGATTATGCCGATAATGATGTTCTTCGTTTTCCGTGGCATGCCGGCAGGTTTGGTACTCTATTGGACGGTGTTCAATATCTTCTCTGTAATTCAACAGTATTATCTACAAAAACATTTTAAGCAAAAGGAAAGTTAATGAAGTTTATCGAAAAAAGCGGAAGCTCAATTGAAGAGATTGTTCTGCAGTTCCAGAAGGAATATGGGCTCAGGAAGTGGGAAATTGATTATGAAGTTCTGACTAAGGCATCCAAAGGATTTTTGGGTTTGATCGGCAAGCGTGATGCCACTCTCAAGTTTCGTCTCCCAGAACTAAAAGACAGGTTGCTATCATTTACAGAGCAATTACTTGAAAAGATGCAACTCAGCTACTCAAAACTCGAGATTAAACAAGAGCAGAAAGCATTTTACATCAAAGTAGTAGGCTGCACAGATGCAGGTTTTCTGATCGGTAAAAACGGAAAGATGTTGGAGACATTACAGTATCTAGTGAATCGTGTGTTTGAAAGCTGTAGAGAAATCGACAAGATTTATATTGATTCCGACGATTATCGTCAGCGTAGGGAAGACAAATTTCTCAATACACACATTCCATTAATTAACAAAGTAAAAAGTAGCGGTAAAGCGCTTACGCTTGACTCAATGAATCCCACGGAACGCAGGATCATACACCAATTTGTTGCCAAAGATAAGGGATTAAAGACACTAACGGTCGGTGAAGGAACAGAGAAAAAGATCGTGATCTTCTCCGCAAAGCAAAATGAAAGCGAAGCTTCCCAACCCAAACCCAAACCAGCCAAAGCGCCCAATGGTGGTATCACCGGCAAACCCAAGAAGCCATTTTACCCCCGCAAAGAGAAGCCAAAAAAGGAAAGTGCTAATAACGAGGCTTCTGAACAATGAGCACTAGCATTCACAAAGTTTACGCTGGATCCTATTGGTCTGATGGTGGAGCTTTGATGGGTGTCTTACCCTGGTCTATATGGAGTAAAAGAGTAGAAACTGATGACAGGCACCGTCTGCGGATGGCTCTAAATCTACTATTGATAAGATCTGAGGATAGGAATATCCTCGTCGATACCGGTTTAGGCAATATGCTATCGGAAAAACAGCATAAGATATACAATCCAGATGAGTTCATGTTGCCTGTTTCTTTGGGTGAGCTCGGAATACGGGACATTGAGATCACTGATGTAGTCATGAGTCATTTACATTTTGACCATGCTGGAGGGATTTGCTCTGAGGTACTAGGAAAAAAAGTGCTTACCTTCCCCTCAGCAACCTATTGGATCCAAAAGCTTGAGTGGGAAATGGCAAATAATCCAGACGGATTGAACCGCGCTGCCTATGATAAGGCGCAGTACGAACTTTTGGCTGAAGAGGGAAAAATAAACCTGATAGAGCAAGATACAACGATCGCAAAGGGTGTAAAATTGGTTCATACTGGTGGACATACCGTTGGTAGCCAGATCGTAGAAATCAAAACTGATAAAGGCTTTTATATCTATCCTGCAGACATTATTCCTACTATGATGCATACGCACTTGCCAGTCACATCGGCTTACGATATAAATAGAGAAGATACATACAAGGCAAAGCTCTATATCTATGATACACTAAAATCCCATGATGGATATCTCCTCTTGGATCATGATAATGATATATGGGAGATTCCCATTACAGAACTGGGTTGATTTTGCTATATCATAAATAAACGATCACGAATAATAACATTTGAGCCTAATCTACCTTGCTTGCAGATTGGGCTCAACTTGTTTGAAGGGCAGCTTCGCAGGCAACTTGGATCGTCTCCAAAAGCTGATCTCTACTAAAAGGTTTTCCCAAATAGTGAGAGCAACCTCCAGCTAAAATTCGCTCTCGATCACCAATCAAAGTATATCCAGTTACAGCAATCACTGGAATAACCTCATATCCGCTTAACTTACGGATTTCTTGAGTGGTTTGGATTCCATCCATTCCACTACCCAGATTTATATCCATCAGGATCACATCGTAGTGCTTTTCCTTTACCATATCCAATGCTGTTTCTCCTGTTGCAGCGCACTCAACTTCAAATTGGTTTTTTAAAAAGTTGACCACCAATTTTTGGTTTATGGGGTTATCCTCTACCACCAATAGAGGAAGTTTACTGCTGGTTGACAAGCTGAATTTGGGAGAAATCTGAAGCTGCTCCGGTTCATTCTTGATACTTGTAGCAATCACTGTTTTGGGCAGTTTGATAGTAAAGGTCGAACCCTTTCCAATCTCGCTTGAGACACCTATTGAACCACCAAACAAAGTGATGATCTTTTGGGTGATGGACAAGCCTAAACCGCTTCCCTCATAAGCCCTTCCATAGCCTTGGCTTACTTGCTTGAATGCCGCAAAGACATCATCTATGGCATCCTTGCTAAAGCCAATACCTGTATCGCATACTTGGATTTCAAATTCCTCAGAAGAAATTGATTTGGCTGATAGTCCGATGCTACCTCTATCGGTAAACTTGATGGCATTTTCCAAGAGCTTGATAATTGCTTGCCGAAAGAGCTTTGCTTCGCACTTGAGTAAAAGCCCGGGCTCTATTTTGATGTTAAATTCAAATCCCTTGGATTGAATTTCGTTTTTGTAGGCATTGGCGATGGATTCTAATTCGGAACTGGCATTATGTAGCATGTAGGTAATGTCTTGAAGTTTTTGGTTGGATTCGAGCTGTGCAAGTAGCATGATTGAATCCAAGGTGGACATCAGTCTAGTACCAGACCGATAAATGAGCTCTCCCATACCTTTGAGACTTTCGTCGATATCAGTTTTGCGGATGATTTCCGAAAAACCCAAGATACCATTCAATGGGGTTCGCAATTCATGGCTCATGTTTGCCAACAAAGCAGATTTCAAGCGGTCTGATTCCTCAGCTTTACGTTTGGCGAGCATAATCTCTTCTTCTGCTTGTTTGCTCTTTGTGATGTCCTGAACCTGAGCTAAAAAGTATAGCGGGATGCCTTGGCTGCTTTTGATCATCGTAGAGTTAACCCTGACCCAGATTTCTTCTCCATCTTTTCTTATGTATCTTTTTACGATAGAAACACTATCGCTTGTTCCAGCTTTGAGAGTATCAACTGCCGCAACATTGTTATTGATATCATCGGGATGTGTGAAATCGTAGAAAGTCATGTTTAGGAGTTCATCTTCGCTGTACCCTACTAACTCGCAAAAGGCTTTGTTTGCCTTCATTATCCGGTTGTCAAGCTGGATCATGTCCATACCAATCGGGGCATTCTCAAAAGATATTCTAAATCTGTTCTCGCTCTCGATCAGATTCTCTTGCATTTGTTTACGCTCAGTAATATCAGTAATCAGATTTATAATATTTACCGGTTCGCCTTCTTCATTACGGATCAGCACCATGCGCAGTTCACCAAAGAATGATGTGCCATCCTTGCGGATAAATTCTATTTCGGGAATGGACAATTTTCCGAAGGTAAGCAGTTCTCGTTCCTGATCTTTTAGAAACTGGTGATATGCAGGCGCTACACTTTGCATTGCGTGTTTCCCAATCAATTCTTCGGGATTGTCATAGCCAAGTAAAGCTGCTTTACGTTTATTTACAAAGACATTGGAGTAATTCATATCGATCATGCATATTCCATCTGGTGATGTATCAACCAAACTGCGATAAAGATTTCTGCTCCAATCGAGATCCTTTTCAAGTAAAGTATTGTCGGTAACATCGTATGTGATGCCTTGCACCAAAGTCACTTCACCTTTGTCATCACGAACAATAGTGGTATAGTCATCCAACCATCTGATACTGCCATCTTTACATACTATGCGGTAGTTTTGTTTGTAGAGATCATGATGGTTGTACCTGTTATCGAGGCTGTTTTCGAAAATTGCTTCTTTATCCTCGGGATGAAGGATATCCGCATAAACGATTTTACGGCTAATCAGTTCTTCTGGTGTATAACCAAACTGCTGGACATTGTTTGAAACATACAACACTGGCCAGCCTGTGCTGGGTTCCCACTGCCACATGATTACGTCTGTACTCTCAATAAAAAGCTTTGCCTGGTACAGTTCATCTTCAATTGCTTTCTTCTTTCTACGAAGCTGAACATCCTCAAGTTCCTTCGAAACAGTACTGACCAACTTCCCCAGCTTGTCCTTCATGATATAGTCTCTAGCGCCTTCTTGCATCATTTGTAAGGCTACATCTTCTTTCACAGAGCCAGAGACCAAGATAAATGGTATATCAAGATCAAACTCATTAAACACTGCCAGTGCTTCTCTGCCGGAAAATCCAGGCATAGAATAATCTGCTATTACCAAATCCCATTCTTCGGAAGCTAGCTTTTCTCGTTCTTCGGGTGCAGATTGAACCCTGCTGTACTTTACCTTGAACCCACCCTTGTACAACACCCTTAATACCAAAATCATATCGTCTTCACGATCTTCGACAAACAGTATCTTCAATTCTTGCATAAATCTCTTCCGCAAACTGCTTAGACTTTTTCTTTGTTAAATTCTAAATACACCGTTGTACCCCGGTTTGTCTCTGATTCCATTCTCACATCGCCATGATGTTTTTGCATAATCCTCTTCACGATACAGAGTCCAATCCCAGTTCCATGGTATTCTTTCACAGAGTGAAGTCTCTGAAAAGGAGTGAACAACCGTTCATGATACTTCATATCAAAACCGATTCCATTGTCTTCAATGCTTATGATAAAGTGCTCCTTCGTCTCCTCGAAAGCAATCCTGATCACGCATTCTTCTCTTACATCAGAGAACTTGAGTGCATTGCTTAGTATATTCTGAAGACAAATTCGCATTAAAGTATAGTCGGTGAGCAAAAATATTCGTGGATATGGAATTAATCTGATCCTCCGTTCGGGATAGCGCTCCCCCAGCTCTTGGAGAATTTCGTCAATCAAATCTGAGATGTTGTTTCGGTAAAGCATTAGTTGTACACCGGAAACTTTGGAAATCTCGAGTAGACTATCAATCAAAGCGTTCATGTCTCCGCAAGCTTTGATGATTCGTTGCAAATAATCTTGAGCCGATTCTGGGATTAGATCAAAAACATCTTCTATCAGAGCGTTGCTAAACCCTTGGATGGATCTTATGGGTGCTTTCAGATCATGGGATACAGAATAGCTAAAGCTCTCCAACTCTTGGTAAGCATGATCCAATTGCTTAGTGCGCTCCATGACACGTTGCTCCAGATTGCGATTGAGTTCCCGAATTTTATTGTGCAGTGTGCGTTGTGTTTCTTCGGCATGTTTACGCTCTCTGATATCTCTAACTATGCATTGAAAATAGTTTTGATTATCCACTTCAATAGCTCGGATGCTTACTTCAACTGGTACGATCTCTCCGGATTTCTTGACGTGCTTGCTTTCAACTATCAAACCCCTTGCATACTGCTCTTTGCTATATTTCTGCTTGTGTTCTTTCCATACTTCTGTTTCTATAAGAATAACCGCATCGATCTCAGTAAATTCTTTTGCGTCATAACCATAGAAGGTTAAAGCACTATCATTATAGGCTACTATATGATTGTTAAAATCGCAGAGATAGATAATGTCATTCGCATACCTTACTATGTATTCATAGTGTTTGTACAAGGCTTGACGATCCAATTGATCCTTAATCCTCTCCAGCAATCTCCGCTTTCGAATGTTTAAAATTGCCATGGTAGATGTGCTTATGACCAAGAGCATGACCAGTGAGAAAATGATTGCAATTTTTTGAAGATACTCATCTAGCGGTAACAGCACCTCCTCCAAATCTTGCTTCACCATGACAAAACGATTGTTTCCATGGATAGGTCTTACTACGCATAGTACTTTCTGATTTCGATAATCAACAACCTGATTTGCAATCCCTAGTGCACTAGAAAACATAGTTGCAATACCGTTTTCCCGAGAAAGCGGAACATGCTTGTTTAAAGCGCTTCCAGGCTCGAAACGACTGTCTGAGAGAAAGCTCAAACTGTCCCCTTGGAGTGCTACCACGACGGCTTCTGCCGTCTCGCTTTTGTAGGGAATATCGCTTACTTGTGAGCCTACGAAATGATCATATGCTGGCCTGAATACAATGATTGCATAGGGTTCTTTATCTTTTGTAGCGTCGCGAAAGATGGGCTTGATGACATCCCAATGAATTTCTTGATGGACTTTGCACCAGTATGGATTACCCATAACGGCTTGGCTAGAATTTTTTACAATATTGACTTGATGCAATGTTGCAGAATCTACTGCAGTATCTTGGGTTGGCAAAGCTATCAAGACCAGACCATTCGTGTTTATTAGCAATAAGGATTCATACTTTTTGTGGATTACATAAGCATTAAAGCGAGAGGCGATAAAATCTTTGCTTTCCTGATCATTGGGATTCTGATACAGACGGTACACTTGTTCACTGAGATGGGTATTGCTGGTTAATGCATCTACATCAGCAAGGCGTTCCTCAATCCAATGGTTTATGAGGTCTTCTTTATATTCGGCTATGCTTTGCAAGCTCTTTGCTGCTTCCCCCAAAACATCGTCTTTCTTGTCATAATAGCCATAGATACCGACTGTGATGAGAATAGCTACAACTGTAAAGATAACTGCAACTCCACCAATCAGATAAGGTCTCATTTCTCTGCTAAACATGTTTATTCTCTCAACCAAACCCAAAATGTAGACCCGGTATTGGGTATGCTACTTACTTCGATATCGCCATTGAGGTGGTTTAAGAAGTCCCTTACCAAGATTAAACCCAAACCAGTTCCAGACTCATTTGCGGTACCCAGATTTCGGTAATCACCATCGATTTTAAACAGCTTGGGAACATTGCTCCGAGAAATTCCAATTCCATGATCTCGAATCTGGACAAAGACCTTGGCTCCTTCCTTCCCAGCCGATATGTGTACTTCCGTATGAGTAAATGAAAACTTTATCGCATTGGAGATTAGGTTTCGGAAAATTGTGCTCAGAAGCTGAGGGTCGGAGTGAACATACAAATCATCCGGAATGTCTTTTACTATACTGATGTTCTTACCGTTTGCATGCGCCCTGTAAACATCAATGCATTCATCAATCAAGTTTGCCATATTGAGTCTTTGGTTTTGGACTCTAATCTTGCCGGTCTGAGACCTTGCCCTATCCAAGAGGTTTTCTAAAAGCGTGTGGGCACTTTGAGCCGAAGAATTGATCTGCCGGATAAAATCTACTAACTCATTGGTTTTAAAACTGTTCACATTCTGATAAACAAAATCGGAGAGAGATATGATGGCATATATAGGATTTTGCAAATCATGTGCGATAGTGGCAAAAAACTTGTCTTTCATAACGTTGAGTTCGGAAAGCAATCTTGCACTTTGCTCCAATTCATCCTCCGTTCTTTTAATTGCGTTGATATCGGCAATAAACCCATCCAAAAAAAACGGATTCCCATTTTCATCATAAACGGCATTACCTTGTTCCCAGACCCAACGAACACCCATTTGGCGATCTACAATCCTATATCTGATCTGAAACTGACAGCGTTTTTTTACACCTTCATTAACTGCATTGCGAACTAGGTCGCGGTCTTCCTCATATATGATGTCATCATAGGATCTTTCACTGTTATAGAGCAATTCAGATGGATAATATCCAGTAAGTGAATAGCACCCTTCAGATAGGAAGAGCATCGTCCATTTTGAGTCATTTTTACAACGATAGGCAATCCCTGGGAGGTTGTGGAGCAAGTTGGACATCAACTCCGGTAATAGTACATTAAAAGCTTTTACGCCATCCTTGCGGAAGGCATCGATATCGTCTGCTTTCATCTATCAATCTCCTCACTGCAATCTTGCAGTTAGCCCTAACATTTGTCAACACCTTTTTTCGCTTGATGATCAGAGTCTATATCTAACAACTCAATCATTAGGTAAACAAAGCTTCTTTAGCAAGCCATCCCATAGATTGAGCCAATGCCATATTAAGTAAACAATGCCTTGTATAGCTTCTGAGGGTCAAGCCGAAAAGGTGAGCCAATACCCTCAAAGAAACCATGCTCACGGATCATGTGGATACTGAGCGCGGTCCATCTCACAGAAATCCCATTTGCCCTGTTGTGGAGTGTTGTAAGTGTCTTGCGGTATAACCCAGCATGAGAAAATGGACAGGGAAGTTTTCCTCTTACAACGTCAGTCTCCACCTCATAATTGTCCTCTATAAAAACCGGAGTATCATAGCTTTCAAATGAGGCATCACTAAAGTACTGCATTCGATCGGCAATCTCGCTTTGCGAAGTTCCCAAAGCACTCAAGACTTTAGCGTCCTCAGCTATGATTTCGTGTAGGTGGCGTGTATCGCTGCCCAGGAAACCGTTTAACGTGATAACGCCTGCTTGCATCCTAGCTATGATTTTTGACTCTTGTGGTGTTTCTTTCATATCATCATCCAAAACTATCAAAGTATATTTTATCCGCCGGAACCCCAAGTTCTTTGAGTCCCTTGGTAACGGCATTGATCATTCCGGGACTACCACATAGGTATGCTTCCGTATTCTTGGGGTCTATTATAGCATCTTTGAAATAGGGCATTACATACCCTCTTTTTCCATCCCATTGGCACTCAGGGCTGCAGTGTGATAGTACCGGCTCGTATTTGAAATCATCAAAGACCTTTTCATAGGCATACATTTCCTCTGTTAAATAGAGATCTTTGACATCTCTGGCACCAAAGAAATATGTCATTTTTCGGGTTGTCCCCACGACCTGCAAATCCTCCAACATAGATTTTATCGGCGCTTTACCTGAACCTCCGGCTACGAATATGATATCCGCCTTAGTGTCTCGAAGATAAAAATCTCCATAGGGTCCGGTGATATTTACTTCATCCCCTACTTGTAAATGATTGTGTACCCAAGTAGTACAAATCCCTTCGGGAACGAGACGAATAATCAATTGCACTCGGTCTTTTTCCTGAGGTTTGGAAGAAATTGAGTACGCCCTTACTGTCTTTTGCTTGACCTTGCCATAGGGCTTGGTCTCCAATTGCACATACTGACCGGTTTTAAAATCGATCTGCCCAGGTTCTATCATCTTGAAAGTAATACCTTTGATGTCGTATGTGTAATCCAATATCTCATGTACCACGGCACGGTACTTACGAATATTAAATATTGCTTCGGGAATATCTATGCGTATGTCTGACTTGATCTTGACCTGACAGGATAGCCGGATGCCATTGCTTAATTCTGTCGAACTGAGGAATGGCTTTTCGGTGGGCAGCACTGGACCTCCACCACTTACTACCTTGCATTTACAGGTTCCACAACTACCTCTGCCACCACATGCGGAAGGCAAAAACACTTGCTTATCCGTAAGCGAATTTAGTAGCGATGAACCACCTTCTACATCAATGGATCTTTTACCATTGATGTCAATTTTACAGATGCCATAATTATTCAAGTACTTCTGGGCAAGGGTAAGGATAAAAGCCAAAAATGCACTAATCCCACAGGTAATCAAGATGTCTTTTGCAATTTGTATAATCATCAGCACTTTCCTATTGAACGTTTACAATACCGGAAAAACCGATAAACGCCAGAGCCATAATACCTGTGATGATCAGGCTGATCCCAGCTCCCTGTAGTCCCACAGGCACAAGCTTTTCTTTGAGCTTGCTCCGGATACCTGAAAGCATCAGAATTGCCAAGAGCCAACCGATACCACTGCCTGCTCCAAAGCTGATGGATTGCACAAAGGAGTAATTACGGATGACCATAAAAAGTGAAACTCCAAAAATGGCGCAATTGACCGTAATCAAAGGCAAATATATCCCCAAACTGTAATAGAGCGCTGGAGCGTAGCGTTCTATCACCAATTCCAAGAGCTGTACAAAAGCAGCTATAACTATGATAAAGATAATGAATTGGAGATACACCAATCCCAAAGGAACCAAAATTAGGTGGTAAACCAGATAATTTAAGCCTGTAGTAATAGTGAGCACAAAAAACACCGCAACACCCAATCCAAATGAGGATTCCACTTCCTTGGATACAGAGAGAAAGGAACACATCCCCAAGAAATTGGTAAGTAAGATATTGCTTGTAAATATCGCCGCCCAAAAGAGCACAAATGATGATATCGTCATAGCTTTATGCCTTTACCTTGTAATATTTGATGTTTAGGATCCAGATTAACATGGCGAGGATAAAAAAGGCACTAGGCGCCATAACCATGATCGACCACTTTGTAAACCACGAACCGAATACGCTAATGCCGAAGAATGATCCAAAACCAAGTAATTCTCTTACCGTGGCAATTGCCAAGAGCACCAAAGTATAGCCAAAGCCAGCCCCGATGCCATCGATGAGCGAATCAAGGGGCTTGTTTTTAGCGGCAAATGCCTCTGCCCTACCCATCAAGATACAATTGGTGATGATTAAGCCCACGTAGGGTCCCAACTGTTTACTGACGGCAGGGAGATTTGCTTTGAGGAAGATGTCCACCAATATGACATACGCTGCTATAATTAAAGTTTGCACCATCATGCGTACACTACGCGGTGTATGCTCTCTAATCAGAGAAATAGTGAAATTTGCCAAGGCAAGGCTAAAGATCACACCCAAGCCCATAATTAGACTATTCATCATCAGATTGGTCACCGCCAATGAGGAACAAATTCCCAAGATTTGTCTCCACACGGAGTTCTCTTGGAAGGCACTTATCAAAAATATATCTTTCTTACTCATGTGAAATCCCAAAATTGTCGTTGATGAGTTTGATCTCGGAGCTGATCATGGAGAGCACTGCACTGCTGGTGATCGTTGCCCCGGTAATTTGCCTTACTTCCTCGTTGGAGGATGCTTGCTGATCTTCGGGAATCAAACGAAATTGTACCAGAATCCCTTCTTGCTTGAGTTTCTTGGCGATAAACTGCTTCCTAAAGCTCTCTTCTTCGATTCGAGCTCCCAAGCCAGGAGTTTCCATTTGCTTATACACGCTAAAACCGATGATGGTTTCAAGCTGGGTATCCGTTGCAATTAGGGAACGCATGGAACCCCATAGTCCATTGCCCATGATATCAAAACAATATGCATGTTCCTTTCCATCAAGCATTAAGCTATATGCTTTCCGACTCGATAACTCCTCCGGTAGTTCTTTATCATTGATATAGGTCTCATACATTTCCACAAGCTTCCCTTTGGAAATCTGTTCGGCAATATCCGTCCCATCCTGTTGCTTTATCACATCAGCAAAGAGCATAATCACCTGAGTCTGATATGACTCCAGTTCGGCTTTGGCAATCCGTGATTCAGACAACCGGTAAGCAGTAGATAAAATACCAATAAAAATAAATGAAACGATGACCATAAAAACAATCGGATAAAGCAGGCTGTTACGGAAAGATTTCGTTTCACTCATGCCCTCTTCTCCTTGTTTCTTGCCATCCATTTATCCAAGGCATATTCGATGATCGGCATAAAGGCATTGGTGAGTAGCAGGGCAAACATAAAGCCCTCAGCAAAAAGGGAATACCTGCGGATAAAAACCGTAAGAAATCCGATCATCAATCCATAAATCCAGATGGCATACTTACCCTTGGCTTGTGAAACTGGATCCGTGGTCATATAGACAATCCCAAAGAGAGCTCCCCCACTTACTAGGAAATAGAGAGGATTGGCATGGGGGTAGAAAATCAAACCAAAGAGCAGTATGCCAATCGTAGTAGCTAGCATGGGTTGCCATTTGGCAGTTTTGGTAATGATCAAATAGATAGCAGATAGAATTATTAGCAATGCAGAGGTCTCTCCACTTGAGCCAGGGACAAAACCCATAAATGCATTTGTAAAAGAGGAGAGCATTTCACCGCTACTGCGATATACACTCAAGATCGTAGCTCCCGTTTGCATTGCCATTGGTGGTGCCCAACGCAAAAGACCACCGGGAAAATCTGTCCATAAATATGGAATTGTCCATCTGATTGTCATCTCTTGGGGAAAGGATACATATACAAAAGTCCTGCCCAATATGGCGGGATTGAAGATATTGGTACCAAACCCACCAAAAACCATTTTACCAAAAGCCACTGCAACAATGGCACCTAACATAGCAATCCAAAAGGGTATTGTAGGAGGTAAACTAAGAGCATAAAGAGACGCAGTCACGAAGACAGCCATCGTTACCTTGCCGTTCTTTTTGTTGCGGATAAAGAGGTACTCTGTCCAATAGGCAGCCAGATTACTCATCAAAAGAACAGCTAAAACCCTGAGACCAAACAGGTAAACGCCAAATACCGTACTCGGTATCAAAGCGTACAAAACCCTATTCATCACGGGCTGTTTCATCAATCTTTCAAGCATATACTAAATCATCCTTTCTTCAGGAGCTTACACGTGGTTCACAAACACGATGCGAACCTTTTTGTCAACTACAAATCAGCAAAAGCCTGAGTTCAAACAATAAGCTATACATTCAAGCGTCTTTGGCAATGCAAAAATGTAGAGCGGCGGGAAACTCGTTATTGTTTCCTTGGTGAGCCATGTGTACCCTAGCTATCCCACTGGCGGTCGCTGAACCTCTCAAAAAAAAACCGGCGTTTCCACCGGTTTAAAATCAGCTTATCGTGAGTTATCTGACGTTATTCTTTGTCTTTGCAGCAATTGCCTTCTTCGTCGTGGCTTTCACCGTTGCAACAACAGCTTTCTGATTCCTCAGATTTGATATTAATCTCCACGTTTACGTTGCCCTTGCCCAATTCGGGATAGAAGTCAGCCACATACTCTCGGATTGTAGTTTCGATGTCATTGTATTTGTCTATCGTCTCTTGACAAAAACCAACTTTGATGATAAGGCTGTACATACTTTGGGTCATGTTTACGCTCGGTTTTTCGCCATAAACATTGTTTAGAAATTCGGGGAGGGATTTGGAAAGCTTTACGGTTCCATTGATCCTTTTGTATGCTTTGAGCCCAAAGTAGCCTGCTAATGCTGTTCCACCCAAAACGAAGACCGTCTTAAAAAATTTGTTCATAACTAACACCTCTGCTATTTATAGATTGATTTGATTCTACCCCATGAGCGGTTTTGGTTGAAAACCGGCTGCATTACTACTATATCAGTTCTGCTTCGGGGAGAAAGGGCATATTCCCCAAAAGCATAGATCAAAATCCCACTGATGCTGTTGTATTGTTCACCTATACGAGAAGCATAGATAGCTACTCTATCTCCAAAATCTCCTTGACGCACCTGACACTGACCTGTGCCATCGGTTACATAAAAGCGGTTTTTGGTTGCCATAGATTGGGAACAGGTACTATTCAGCACACGAATGAATACACCCTCATAAGCTTCTGCTTGATCTGCCCGATTCAATTGGCCTGTAGTAACGCTCAATGCTTGGGGCAGAGTAAGATTGCTATCCAGGATACGAAAAGAAGAAAGGTCCTGAAGGCAGGTCATCCCAAAGGTTTCTCTGACTGTACCGGTTAGCATCACCAAATCTCCAATGTTGGGACGGTTTTTCCGATCGGAAATCATTATCCCGCGCCAAGGACCATTGATGCGTTCACTCAGGAAGTAGGCATCATTTTTGTAATCAACAGCGGTAACTATACCTTCAATGCTCACTATCTTACCCGTATAGCGCGAGGGGTAGGTATTGTCTATACCCGCTACGGTTGTGAACTGAATATCATATATGCTAACCGCAGATAAGGAAACTGCGATCAATAAGATCAAACTCAGCAAAGCACTTTTCATATTATACCTCTATGAAGCATAGATTTAAGACTCTTCATTATCTGTCAAGTAAAATCTGTATTTACTGCCAGATTTTTACAGATGCATTCTTGATCTGGTCTTCCAACCAGTTTTCAAACCAATCTGAGGGCAGAGTATTCATATACAAATTACGCAATTCCCTATGTTCTGCTACCCTGTCTTTTCTCAGGCTTAACTTATGCACGATTGGAACCAAAAACACATCAGAATGTGAAATAGGTGCCAAAAATCCTGCCCGGTGATTCTTGATGGTATGATAAATCAGCAAATCCACTGGATTTCCAAGCAATACATCACCGATACCAAGGTTTGGAGTATGAAGCATTCTTTGGTTTTGCGCGGCTACGGTATGAATCACAGGCTTAGGATTATTCGCACACCATCGTTCAGCTATTTGCCTGCTTATCTCCTTCTTCATATCCTTTGCAAGTTGCTCTGCTATGGCATCCTTTACAGAAGCAAGGCTTTGAAACTTCTTAGTTTGGTTGTTGATAACGGCAAGCACGAGCCATGATGATAATTTTCTGGAGTAAACTGGCTCAAGCAAAGCTCCTGTTTTGGCTGTACGAAGCTGTGCTTTTACATTGTTTACCACAGCTAGATCGGCGATCCAAAGAGTGTCTTTTGCGATCGACGTTGTCATATAATACGGATAATCCATCTCTGTGGCTGCGTCTTGTAAGCCCATACTTTTGGAAAGTTCCAATAGCGATTCAGCCTTTGAAAAGCTGTGTTCTACAGTTTGAACACTTGCCGCAGGTTCAATTACGATCTCTCTTAACCGAATCATAGTGCGGGTTCGCTCCAATACTTGGAAGATATGCCACTTCCCGTCCAGATTCAAGGGCGGAGCCACTTGGGAGTTTTCTATCTGCTGCAGATGTTGTTTGACGGCAATAGGAAGCTCCCCAATCGCAACAAAGCCCAGATTTCCTCCACGGACGGAAGTTTCTGAAAGCGAATACTTTTCTGCCATTGCTGTAAAGGATTCACCCTTTTGGATGGCACTGAACAAAGAATCTGCCTTCAGGTAGGTAGCATCGATATCTGCTTGGCTAGGCTGCACTTTGATCATGCTGTAAGCAAGCTGATAGGTTGGCTGTAGATCATAGCTTGAAAGATTGGACTGGTAGTATGCCTGAATCTCATTGTCACTCACGGTTACCGATACACCTTGGGGATCAAAAATCACCCAATTGACGTCAAGCCTTGAGCTATAGATATCTTGTAGGATTTTTAGCTCTTTACGAGTCAAAATTGTGCTGTCAATAAGTTTTAGTTTTAGCTTTTGGATGGGGATCAGATACTCAAAATAGTGTCGTTTTACAGGCGTCAAATTTACCGGATTATTAAACTCCAAAGACTGGAGGTAAAGGCTTTTGTCAAATTTGCCATTGACCATTAGCAAAGGAGAATTTCGTAAATAAGCAGGAATGTTTAACCTCAGAGTATCGATTACTTCCTGCTCTGAGACACTGATATCATACTTTTTAAAGTGTTCTTTCAAAATGACGTGAATAGTAATGTTGCGCCAAGTCTGGCGCAGGATTTCTTTCTTTTCTTCACTGTCCGGTGTGCGTCCTTTTTCCGTCATAAAATTTTGAAAGTGCCCGCGATGAGCTGTCATAAACTCGGTATTGGGAATCTCGGTGCTGTTTATTTTACCAGCGAGATTTGCCTTTTGTATGGTACAAGCACTTGCCAAGAGGATAATGATAAGAGGCACTATGATTAGCTGAATTTTCATTTGCTGACCTTTTTCACAGGTTTGTCTGTTTCTCCTTGAGCCACTGCCAAGCCTCTAGTGGGCTCATGCGCTCAAGCTCCATATCTCTTATTTCATTTACTACCTGATCGTTATGATCGGTTTTATCAAGCAATACTTCAAAGATGTCGATTTGGGGTGAGTTTTGGTTTAAGCGTTTTCGGATGGAGGCTGTGAGACCCTGCGGACTGATCTCATGTTCTTCTAGATTCTTGAGGATTTCTTTTGCCCTACGGATCACCCGATCCGGTACTCCAGCAAGCCGGGCAACCTGGATCCCATAGCTTTGGTCTGCTCCTCCGCGTTCGATCTTGCGAACAAAGATCATCTCGTCGTTCCACTGTTTGACAGCAACGTTGTAGTTCTTGATAGCAGAGAAAATGTATTCCATTTCCGTAAGTTCATGATAGTGAGTGGCAAACAGTGTAAGAGCCTTTTTATACTTTTCGATATGTTCAATGATCGCCCATGCTAGGCTGAGTCCGTCAAAGGTAGAGGTCCCCCTGCCAATTTCATCGAGTAGAATTAGTGAGGTTTCCGTAGCAGAATTGAGAATATTGGCTGTTTCGATCATCTCAACCAAAAATGTGGACTGCCCTTGAGCAAGATTGTCTGATGCTCCAACCCGAGTAAAAACACGGTCAAAAACCGGTAGTTTCATCGCTTTAGCGGGAACGAAGCTACCCATTTGCGCCATGATCACCAAGAGGCCAATCTGCCGTAAAAATGTGGATTTACCAGCCATATTAGGACCCGTTATGATAGCAATACGTGTGTTCTCATAATCCAAGAGGGTATCATTGGGAATAAAGACGTCTTCATTGAGAAGTTTTTCGATGACAGGATGTCTGCCCTCCTCGATCTCCAAATCCCTATGCGAGTGAAAGATTGGGCACACATAATTATTTTGCCAAGCCACGAAAGCCAGATTGGCAAAGACATCGACCAACGCAATCAGTTCACCGAGGATTTGTAGTCTCGGAAGTTCGTCTGCCAGCTTTTGCCGCAGTTCTTTATACAACTCATACTCAAGGTTTTTAATACGTTCCTCTGCGCTTAGTACTTTGGCTTCAAATTCTTTGAGCCGTGGTGAGATATAACGCTCGGAATTGACCAAGGTCTGCTTGGGTATGTAGTAGTCCGGAACCTTGGCTTTGTGTAATGCCGTCACCTCCAAATAATAGCCAAAAACCTTGTTGTATCCTACTTTCAGAGAAGGTATGCCTGTCTTTTTACGTTCGTCATCCTCCAGCCGCAGGATCATCCCTTTACCATCGTGGATGATCTCCAGAAGTTCGTCCAAATTGGGGTCATACCCATTTTTAAAGATTCCGCCCTCGGTAATCGTGAGGGGTGCTTTATCGATGATGGCTTTGTCTATCATAGCACAGATATCTTGATAGCCACCAAGCCGCTCCTGCCAGGGTAAGAGGAGATTGGAAGAAAATTTACCGAGGCACTTTTGAAGTTCATCGCAAACCAATAGATAGGATTTTAGCGAATTTAGCTCACGAGGGTTAATTCGCAGCGAACCTAGCCGTGATACCAGTCTCGAGATATCCCCCACTTCCCTGAGTATTGCTCGCAAATCTTTGAGATATGCAGTATTGGATATGAAAGTCTTGATCAGCGTTTGACGCTGAGCTATTTCTTGCAGGTCTAATAGCGGATGCAAAATCCAGCTATGGATGAGCCTTGAGCCCATGGGAGTCTGAGTTTGATCCATGATCGAAATCAAACTGCCATGCTTGGTCCCATAACGGATGGACTTGGTCAGCTCCAGATTTCTGCGGCTGATTTCATCTAATAACATATAGCTAGATAGCGAGTAATAAGTTAAAGTAGAGATATGATTAAAGGGCGTATTGTAAAGTGATTTTACATAAGCTAAGGCAGCACCTGCGGCTGTTGCTCCCAAGACCTTGTTAAGTGCACCAAAGCTTTCCAAGGTTCGCACCTTAAAGTGTTTCTTGAGCAGTGCTTGTGCTTCAGCAGGCTGAAACTGCCAATTGTCAAAGATCGAGATTGGCGGTAGGTTTTCCATTTTCTGGAGCTTTAGCCAATCCTCTGTAGGCGAGCCATTTACCACTATCTCGGCTGGAGCTATGCGTTGAATCTCGTTGATCAACTCTTGGGGATGTACTTCTGTAAAGAGAAATTCTCCAGTTGAGACATCCAAAGAGGCAAGCCCAATCTTCTTCTTGGTATCTTCGTAATAAATGGCAACGAGAAAATTGTTGCCCTTGTTATCCAAGAGCTTTTCATCTAGAATAGCTCCGGGTGTTATGATCTCTGTCACTTCCCGCTTGACCAATCCAATGGCTTTCTTGGGGTCTTCTACCTGCTCGCAGATTGCCACTTTATAGCCGGCTTTGATGAGTTTGTCCAGATAATTATCCAGAGCATGATAGGGAAAACCAGCCAAGGGAACAGGATTATCGTCGTTTTTATTTCGTGTAGTGAGGGTTATGCTAAGCGTCTTGGCGGTGGTATAAGCATCGTCAAAAAAGGTCTCGTAAAAGTCTCCCATGCGAAAGAGAATCAGCTTATCGGGATGCTTTTGCTTTACCTCCAAAAACTGCTTGAGCATGGGTGTGAGCTTTTGCTCTTCGGGCAATATATTCTCTGTCATCTTCAATTTCGGGTGATGAAGCAATCTATCTCGTGTTCTCGGAGTTTAGCGTGCGCGAAAATTGCATCCTGCTGCGTGGAATAGGGACCGCAAACCACTACCCAAGACTTTTGACTGTTCAGCTCTGACTCATAATATACAGCCTGCACATCCAAGTTTCTAATCCTCTTGGCAAGGTTTTCGGCATTATTCTTGGTTGTAAACCTGCCGGCTTGGATCAGGTATTCTCCTTCGGGTTTTCCAGACACAAAGAGGGATTGTTCTACTGTTTGATCTGGAGGATTGATTTGCGTATTAGTACTTATCTGAGCCACAGTTTGTCCATTGCTTACCACCATATCCGCAATGCTGAGATCAACATAAGGATAGAGAAAAGCAAGATCGACACTATTTCCATGGGTAGCGCGCATTTCAAACAAGCGGTCTTCAATGCTGTATGCAAGTTGAGAGTATTTATCTAACAAATAGCCCTCTTTGTATTGGGATACAGCATCTTTGATACTGCGATTGCGTTCATGAGCATAGCCCAGCTTGTAGTAGAAATACTGCACATCCTTGGGTAGGTCTTTGAGGGTTTTGAGTTTGTTGAGTGTAACTATCGCCGAGTGAGCTTTGTTTTGATTGAGATAAGCTTCGGCAACCAGATAATAGCAATCTTCGATATGGGCACCGCTAGCCTCCAGTCTGATATAGTTTTCAGCATTGGCAATAGTATTTGCCCAATCTCCCGCATGAAAGCTACACACTGCCTGCCAATAGATTCTCTCTCCCAGCTTGGGAGAGGTGATCCTTCTTAACAATGCTTGCGCTTGATCAATTTCACGGTCTAATATGTGGATTACTGCACGGTCGAGCATTCCTCGTTGACCATACTCTGTAGATGGATACTGAGATATTAGCTGACTTAATGTCTCAATAGCAATAGAGGTTTTCTGGTCTAGCTTGGCAGTATAATAGAGCAAGAAGGCTTTTTCCGCATCGCTTTTCGCTTTCAGGGTTGCCAAAGCATCGGCAAAAGCATCTTTGTTACCATCAGCAAAGGATTGCTCAGTTGCGGTGAATTCCTTGCTGAGATTGGCATGAATAGACATCGTCAAAATTAACAGGACATAGATGAGTATCAAGGCTTTGTAGTTTATCTTCATAGTTACAATGCTTTGCGGATTATCCCATATTCTGGACAATGCTTTGCAAGCGGTATCCCATATACTTTATTGGGTTTTGTAGCTTGAACAGCATTAACCTCGGTATCGAGGATGGTTGTAACGGTATGAATAATATCGTTGTCCAGGTCAGGAAAAATGATCTCAATTTCCTCTCCCAGCGATATCTTGGAAAAACAATCGAACCATACTATACCCATAGCATCCTGCTGAGTAATCTTGGCACAGTATTGCCAATCTCTTTCGTAGGTACCCTGTGCTTGGGTAATGTCAACTATCGAATCATCCATCTGCGCTTGGTCAAAATCATAAAAGAACCCATGGTAATATTGACGGTGGCTCACTTTGCAGATTTCGCTCATAAGCTTTGTCCACTTACCAGTATCGTTGGCTGGAATTGATAGAGCGCTCTTGTAAAGCCTTGCCAATTGAGCCACATAGTAAAGACTTTTCATCCTACCTTCAATTTTTCCGGAATCTATGCCTGAAGCCGCAAGCTGTTGAACATGAGGCAGGAGACAGAGGTCTTTGGAGCTGAGGATATAAGTTCCATACTCATCTTCTTGCACAGGAAAGTATTCATCAGGTCTGCTTTCTTCCGTTAGAGCCCAGTTCCACCGGCAGGGATGAGTACACTCACCTTGATTGGCACTGCGTTTGTTGAGCGCGGCACTCAAGAGACATCTTCCCGACCAGGCAATACACATCGCGCCATGGATAAAAGTCTCTACTTCAAGCTCCGGAACTTCCTCTTTGATTTGGATGAGTTCGGCAAGGCAGAGTTCACGGGCTGGAATAATCCGTTTTGCTCCCATGTCAAACCAAAAACGGGCAGTATGCATATTTGTGATATTGGCTTGGGTACTGATGTGAATGGGAATCTCACTGTGTTTTCTCGCAATGTTAAAAACTCCCGGGTCGCTAATGATCAGCGCATCTACTCCACTTTGACTGAGCCACTGCACAAGCTCGGTCAGTTCGGCAAAATCTGCATTTCTGGCATAGATATTCAAGGTGAGATAGAGCTTGGCGTTGTGCTCGTGGCAAAAACTTATCCCGCTCTGCAAATCATCCTGAGTGAGGTTTCCGGCAAAAGCTCTCAAGCCAAATTTCTGATAGGCACAATAAACGGCATCTGCGCCGTAGGCAACAGCATATTTAATCTTTTCGAGCGTTCCGCCAGGGGCAGTAATTTCCATCAATTACTCATGGAATTGAGTAGGTCGTGGTTGGTCTCGGTCACTTGCATTTTCTTGCGCAGAGTCTCTATTCCTTGAATGGGGCTAACGGTTTTGAGGAATTTACGCAAGACATACATGCGATTTATCTCATTCTGGGTGAGTAGCAATTCCTCTCTTCGGGTTCCAGATTTGACCAGATCGATGGCTGGGTACAATCTCATATCGGATATTGACCGATCCAATACCAATTCCATGTTGCCGGTACCTTTGAACTCTTCAAAGATTACCTGATCCATTTTGGAGCCAGTATCGATTAGTGCGGTGGCGATAATAGTCAAGCTACCAGCTTCTTCCGTATTTCTGGCAGAGCCAAAGAATTTCTTGGGTTTGATTAGCCCATTGGCATCAATACCACCAGAGAGTACTTTACCGCTGGAGGGGGTTACATTGTTGTAGGCACGGGCAAGCCTGGTGATACTATCCAAAACGATCACCACATCCTGTCCGAGTTCCACCATCCTTTTTGCCTTTTCCAATACTACTTCCGCTACTGCCGAATGGTTTTTGGGAGATTCATCAAAGGTGGAGCTAATCACTTCACGATTTCCGGGACGCAGGATTTTTTTCATCTCGGTCACTTCTTCGGGTCTTTCATCTACCAAGAGGACAATCAAGAATACTTCCGGATGGTTTGTAAGTATGGCGTTGGCAGTATCTTGCAGGAGAGTCGTTTTTCCGGTGCGGGGAGCTGCAACTATCAAACCACGCTGACCCTTGCCGATTGGTGTAAACAAATTTATAATGCGAGTCGAATAGTTTTTGGGATCATATTCAAGGCTGAGTCTCTTGGTGGGATAGTAAGGGGTAAGCTCATCGAAGGTTCTTAAGTCTTGCAATCTCAAGGGGCTACCATAGTTTACAGATTCTACTCTGAGCAAGGCATAGTATTTCTCGCCTTCTTTGGGAGAACGTACAGGACCGGATACCATGTGTCCGTTTTTGAGTCCAAATCTCCGAATCTGCGTAAGTGAGACATAGACGTCGTCTCTGCCGGGATTGTAGTTGTTGCCTTCAAAGCGGAGGAAGCCAAAGCCATCATCCATTATCTCCAAACAGCCGGTAACGAAAGCCAAACCTTCTTGTGCAGCTTGAAACTGAAACATCGCAAAGATCAGCTCTTCCTTTCTCATATTGGTATAGCCTTGAATTCCTATCTTCTTGGCTATCTTGTTTAGCTGTGTTTGTGTGAGTGTAAACAGATCGTCTTCTATTAACATTTTTTCTCCTTATTTCTTGTATGTAGTGATGAGTAGCCTACTGGCTGATGCACAGCCGATTTCGTTGATCCTGTCCTTGAGTTTTTTTCCATGTGCCAAAAGATCGGGGTGTGAACCTAGGTTTTCGAGCCGTTTGAGCGCTTCGTTACAATTGTTAAGCAAGCTTTCGCAGTTCTTGGCATCCTTGGGGTTATCGACTGGTTGGTAATAATCCTCTACCTCTGTTCGATCACAGGGTAGTGAAGAGATAAAGCCCAGAATTTCTTCCTTGAGATAGGTTTGCGCATGGTAAACACCGCTGATGCGATCTATCTCGGAAATCCAATGATGCATCATGGTATGCGTTTTTTGGGCTTCGCTTTGCACCCCATCCCGATACATTTCACATACCAAAAGCATACCACCGGGCTTGAGGATACGCATTATCTCCGTAAAGGCTTTGTCGAGGTCTGCCAAATGATGTAGCGAGTTTGATATGCAAACAGTATCAAAGTATGCATCCTCAAAACGGATCGCAAAAGCATCCATCTTGTAGATTTCGATGTTGTTTTCGGGAAAGAGCTTTTCAGTATATTGAACTGCCTTTTCGGAACTGTCTATACCAATAATTTGGGTATAAGAGGCAAAAACTTGTTTGATTACGTGAATGAATTCACCTCTACCCGTCGCAACATCCAATACTCTTCCCGCATCTAGATTCGCAAATTTTCCAAAAACATCTCTCATGATCGCTCCCTCACTTGCTTTGCGTAGCGTTTGCTTTTTCCATTTAAAGCACTGAAAAATGGGAAAATAATCCCAAAGTCCGCTTTGACAGGTTGTGATGTGAAATCAAAATTGTCCAACCAAGCTCCCTATGGATGCACTATCCATCTTTTCAGAATGTGCAATGGTTATGTTTTATACTAATCTTCTTGGAGCAGACAAGCAGTCATAATCACTGCTCATCCATCTGTGCAAAGTATTTGAAGATAGCAGAATTCGTCAAGTACAAAATTTGGAACCCCTCCTTATCACTGATTGGAAACTGTGAAACTGAGCAACATCATCAGGATTTTTGATCTCATAAGTCAATAAACTACTACACCCATAAATTCCTTTTTGGATGTCCAATAGAAGCCATGTAGCCCTGCTATAGCTATTAACTATAGAGTAAACCAAAGGGCAAGAGGACATCATCAGATCATCAATATACTTGGCAATAATAATCTCAATGATCAAACTATTTAGCAACATAAACCTATGTATATCATATAGATAATCGCACTTCGCTGATTACGCTGTTTTTTGCCTTCCTCCCTAGCAATACGGTAGCAATACGGTAGCAATACGGTGAATGACCGTATTGCTACCGTATTGCCTATGGTCAAGAAGCATGATCTTAGGCATACAAAATTGAAATTTCAAAGACATAAATGAACCCTGGGCTACACCTCAATGCTTGCCCAAGCCCTTTCTTCGGCACATGAATAATGCAAAGATCGTGCAGACAAATGGTGCAAACTGCGATTTGTATGTTTACTATGCAGGCGTGAGGGGGCAGACCCCAAAGAAAAGATAGGGGGTACAGCTACCGCCTGCTCAATAGCAATGAAAACCTCTATCTATTAACAATCAGACAAAAAGTAGAGCCAATCCCCGGGGTGCTCTCTATCTTTAGTTCGGCATTGATAAGCTTGAGATAGTGGAGGCTGAGCTTGAGTCCGATGCCAAATCCACCTTCCTTGGAGGTTCCCAGGGTAGTTTTGAGGGATTGACGATAGAGGCGGGTGATCTGATCAGGACTCATCCCAATTCCTGTATCTGTGATATGCAATTCCACAAGACTATCGTTTTCAAGAATTTTGATGGTAATACTGCCCTCTGGATGGGTAAATTTTATTGCGTTACTGAGGATATTGCGGATGATTACTTTGAGGGCATTGGGGTCTGTGGTGATCTTTACCGAGGCTCTGTTTATCTGATAGTTTAGGACGAGGTTTTTTTGTTTGATTTGCGAATTGTAGATCTGCAAAACGGAACTGATGATGGGGAGGAGATCGGTTTGGATCAGATTGGCTGTACAAAGCTTTTGATGGCTGCTGTTATCGATCCAGAGCATGATCTCAGTAAGTGTATAAGTGGTTTCATCCAAAGAAATTACGAGGTCTTTTAGGATGGCTTGGGTTTCCTGTGGATCAAATTCATTGTCGTTTATCATCTTGAGGGCAAGCACAGCATTGGAGATGGGACCGCGCACATCGTGGGAAATCACGCTGATGAGCTTGTTTGAGCTTTCCAATTCAATGTTTTTAATGCGATATGATTCGTTTTGAGCTTGGATTTTACCTCGCAGATATTCGGCTTCGGAGTTTGAGATCATGCTATTGGAGAGGGTCTGATTTCTCTTTAGAAGAAGGTCACAGAGGCGATTGGAATAGTCCAGCGCATGTGGAGAATCACCGATCTTTTCATAACAATTTCGCATCAAGGTATAAGTATCTATCATCAGAGTGCTTAGCTTGAGATCATCAGCG
>Ga0116204_1000154_pt1 | contig 34582 bp, 35 predicted proteins | sample LakKivwa52mmetaG_FD_94481 | JGI IMG/M metagenome (GOLD analysis project Ga0116204, IMG submission 94481) | Anoxic lake water microbial communities from Lake Kivu, Rwanda to study Microbial Dark Matter (Phase II) - Lake Kivu water 52m metaG | ecosystem: Environmental > Aquatic > Freshwater > Lake... | reverse complement strand
GATGGACCTTGCGCTTTTCCTTGGCCGGAAGACTCTTGATTCGAAGCGGATTCTTGGAGATGAGATGGGCCTGTTCGATAGCGAGTTGTTCTTCCAGCGAGAGCGGGACGATCATGGAAACCTCCTTTCCAACCCTCCTTATCGGGATGGTTGTGCGGATTGGAACGCTTGGATTTTGGCGAGCGCTTTTCGGTAGACCGGAATCATCCGGTCTTCCGAGATGTGGTCGAACACTTCTTCCAGTTTGAACCATCGCACGCCGCTGTTTTCGTCTTCTTTGACGAACAACGGCGATTGTTCGTCCGCCACCAGGAGGAACGCGGTGTTGAGATGCAGATGGTCGCTGACGTAGCGGCCGCGTTTGACGTGGTGGGGCACGTAGATGACGTCGATCATGAAGATGTCTTCCAACAGCGGACGCAAGCCCTCGACGCCGGTTTCTTCGGAGGCTTCCTTCAAGGCGACAAAGAGCGGATCATCGTCGCCGTCGTTGTGGCCGCCGACCCACGACCAGGACTGATAGATGTTGTGGAAGGCGAAGAGGACCTTGTCGAGGGTTTCGTTGACGACGATCGCCGAAGACGTCCAGTGTGCGAAAAGCTGGGTGCGATGAAGGCTCTTTTCGTCAAGCAGCGCCATCATCATTTCCTTGTCCACGGCTTCCTGCTCGTTGTACGCGACATAACGAAGAAGCATCTCACTCAGTTTCATCGTTTGATGTCCCTTAACTTCGCGAGATTGTCCCAGCAAGGCGTGGCAAGCCCCGCTTCGATGTCCTTGACGATTTTAATGATGCGGTCGTTATGCGGCGTGTCGACGTTCACGTCGTCGCCGTAGGCGGCCACGACGCCGTTGATCGCTTCGATCTCGCAGTGTTTTCCCTTGAGCAGGTCCTGAAGCATGCTCGACTTGAGAAGCCGATGCTTCTTCATCGCGATCGGAATGATCATAAGCCCGAGAAACCGCTTGAAGGGACCCTGGTAGTTTAGCAGCTTGGCGATGTCTTTGCCCTGAATCGGCTCGACCTTGATTCCCGCCGCGATGGCGACGTCGATGCATTCCTTGATGACTTTTTGAGCGATCACGCGCGAAGACCAGTTGTTCGCAATCTCGCCGAACGTCGCGCCGGTGATCGTCGACAGGCCGCTGAAGGCACTGTTGACGAGCAGCTTCGACCACCTGGCGCCCAGGAAATTGGGGTTGGTCTCGACATCGCCCATGAGGCTCAAAACGTCTTTGATGGCGTGAAACCGTTCATCCTGCTTGCCCGAATAGCTGCCGAGGCTGAACGTCAGGGTTTCCCTGGACGGCTTAGTCGTCAATTCGGCGACGCCGCCCCCGATCATCGTCGCGCCCCAGGACACGGCGCAGCCGTACGTCCGGTCTTTCCCGATCACGCTCGCGACGGAATGTTCGGGCAGGCCGTTCTGCATCGTGCAGATGACGCCGTCGTTGGCTAGAATTGTAACCAAGGACTTGACGATTTCGACGTTGTTCAGCTGTTTCGTCATCAGAAAGATCACGTCGTACGGACCTTTCATTTCTTCGGGCAGAAACGCCTTCACCGGCTGGGTGAACGAAATGGTCCCGACGATCGAAGCGCCGTTTTTCTTGAGTCCGTCGATGTGCTCCTTGTTTCGGTTGACAAGATCGATGTCGACGCCTTCTCTTGTCAGCCAGGCTCCGAGCACGGTGCCCATGGCCCCCGCGCCGTAAATAGCGAATTTCATGATGGACCTCCTACATTCCGAGCGACGAATCGACGTCGTTCGTGATGGTTCCGGTGACGAAGAACGTCGCCCTGGCGTCGACGATCAGATTCCCCGATTCGTCGTGGACGCGCGTCATCGCGCGAAGCAGATTCTTGCCGTCTTTGACGATTTCGCCTTTGGCCGACAAAAGCGACCCCACCTTCGCGGCGCGGAGGTAGGCGATCGACAAATCGGTCGTCACGACCATCTTGCCTTTGGTGACGCAGGCGAGCCCCATCGCGAGGTCGCACAGCGTCGCGAGCGCACCGCCGTGGGCCATGCCCTGGGCGTTTTGTTGTTGTTCGGCGACACGGATCTCGACGACGGCGATGCCGTCTTCCAAGGTTTTCAAGCGCGGATCGAGCGCATGCTCGAAGAGCGGGCGGCTTCTGTCTTCGAAATAACGGTTGCGGATCAGATCAAGCAGGGATTGGGTCATGGTCGTTCCTCCATAGGAACATTATACTATATCGCGCCAAGCTCGGCGCATTCTTTCACAAACATGCGGGAGACTTGCCTCAAAGGCTTCCTTGTGATATCGTAATGGTAACGCATGAAAAGGACGTGACACCATGACGCCATCGCCGCTCCCGCCGCTCACCGAAGAGGTCGTCTTCGACTTGTGGTCGAAGACCTACAATCCCAACGGAAAACCCGACTGGTCCCACATCTTTCCCTATTATCACGAGAACATCCGCTTTCAAGACACGATCCAGACGATCGAAGGCTATCCCGCCTTCGAGAAGATGTGCAACCGGCTCACGAAGCGCTGCCAAAGCCTGGAGATGAAAATCCACCGCGTCGCCAAGACGGATCACACGATCTTCCTCGAATGGACGATGACGATGCGCTTCCGGAGAAGTCCGTCGACGCCGATTCCCGGCGCGACGAGACTGTCCCTCTCCGAAGACGGACGCATCCTTGAACAACGCGACTATTACGACCTGTGGGGCGCGATCAACGACAAGATCCCCCTCTACCGGCGGTTCTACCGCTGGTTCATGAAAGTGGTGTTCGGATGAAAAAACCGCTACCGGAACAGCTGCGCTTCCTGCAAAACCGCAACGCCGTCCAAGCCGTGAGCGAAACCCGGATGGATGGGAAAACCGTGGTCCTGACCGGGGGGACCTCCGGCGTGGGCTTGTCCGCCGCAAGAAGGCTCGCGCTGTACGGCGCGAATCTCATCCTCGTCGCGCGCAATCAAGCCAAGGCCGAGGCCGTCAAACACGAGCTGGAGGAGCAGTTCCACATCCGCGTCGACCTCGTCATCGCGGACTTTAACGCCTTGAGCGAGGTCCGCAAGGCCGCCGAACAAATCCTAAAGACGACTCCCAAGATCGATGTCCTGATCAACTGCGCGGGGCTCCACTCGACGAAACGCCTGTTTTCGGCGGACGGATTCGAACTCGTCTTCGCCGTCAATCATCTGGCCAGCTTCCTGTTCACGCGCCTGCTTCTGCCAAGGCTCAAAGAAAGCGCGCCGTCCAGAATCCTGCAAATCAATTCCGAAGGCCACCGTTTCAGCCGTTTCCACGTGAACGATCCCAACTGGAAGAAACATCTCTATACCGGACTCAAAAGCTACGGAGCCTCCAAGACGGCGCAACTTCTGACGGTATGGAAGATGACCGAGGAACTGAAAGACAGCGGCGTCACCATCAACGCGATGCATCCCGGCGACGTCTTGACCGCCATCGGTCAGAACAACGGAGCGCTCTATCGTTGGTTCTTCCGACACTTCACCTCGAAAATGCTTCGGGACCCCGCGATATCGGGTCTTGCCATCCATTACCTCGTTGCGGATCCGTCGCTGCAAACGAAAAGCGGGACGTTCTTCCATCTGACGATCGAAGAGACGCCCGCCAAGCACGCCCGTTCCATGGAACAAGCCGAACTCGTCTTCCAAAAAAGCTTGGAATGGACCAATGCCAAATGAAAAGCCGATCGCTCGGCTTTTCTTTATTTTTTAAAGGATCGAATCCATTCATCGGCCGTTTTGCATTCGGCGAAGTTGGGATAGATCGCGCGAACATAGTGCGCGTTCAATTGTGCGGCGGACAAGATCGGACTGTCGAAGGTGGTGACGCCGTCCGCTACCGCTTGCATGACGAACCCTCGTTCGTACCCGCTTTTGATCGTCGCGTCGACGCAGTATTCCGTCTGCATCCCCATTACCAGCACGTGCGACACACCAAGCGACTTGAGATACGTCTCCAAATCGGTCTTCAAAAACGCCGAACTTTCGGTCTTGTTCAGGATCTTGTCGTGAAAGAGCGAGGAAAGGGCAGCGTCGAACTGCCACTCGCGGGATCCTTCCTTCAATCCGCCGTCGAAGGATTCCGTGTGGCGGACGAGCACGATCGTCAGCTTCGCCGCATGCGCGGCCTTCATCAAGGCAGCGACACGGGCTTGGATCAAAGGATAATCCAGCGGACCCAAATCGATCAGACCGTTTTGCATGTCGATGACGAGCAGGGCTTGTTTCATGGTCGTGCCTCCTTTGCTTTGACGGGAAGATACGTCCGCATCACGGCGAACCCCTGAAGGGGAATCGCATCGTGCGGCGTGACGATGTGGCCCATCGCGTGTCGGCCGGCCGTCTCATCGAGTTCGAACTTCCCTAGCGACTCCAAATGCTTGAGCGCGCCTTGGTACATCCGGCCTCCTTCTTCGTCGTCGCCGTCGATCCATTCATAACTCAGGTACCATCCGCCGGGGACATGGACCGTGTCGAACGCATGCGGCGTCATGCCGTCGTGGATCGCATACATCCAGACGAATCCGCCTTGGACGGCGTCGAAATACAAGAAGTCGCGCGGCAGGAAAGAATCGCGTGGAGCGGGTTTCTGCGCCGAAAAGTAGGCTCGAAACGGCCCAGGACACCCTCGGCGGAAAAATCGAAATGGGAGTTGACGCCCGACACGATCGCTTCGAAAGCGGGCAGTTGCATCAATACGTAGTCCATAGTTCTCCTAACTCAAAAGCGCGGAAAGATCCGCTTTGACAAGACGTTCGTAGGTTTGCGGGCGGAACCGTTTGAGGACGATCAACGCGCGCAGCGTGTTCATCCGTCCGTAACGCTCGGTTTCCATGACAAAATGGAGTCTTCCGCTGTAGGTCGAGCCTTTGGGCATGAGCCCTTTCTTCATTTTGACTTCCAGCCAGTCGAGGGCTTCTTCCAGGCGCGGGTCATAGGCCGCGTCGGAAGTGGCGAAGTACATCAAACCCCGCAGCAAATCGTACTTCCAGCGCGTCGGGAAGTGCGCGTCCGTGATCGAAGGAAACATGACGGCGTCATCGCGCTCCCTCTTGAAGAGTTTCTTCCGGAGGAGATACTCGCGGCCCATGACGATCGAATCCTTGATTTCGGCGGTCCGATGGGTTCCGCCGGCTTTCAGGTAGCGGTCTAATCCTTCCAAGACGGAACAGGTCGTGTGGATCGAAGCGACGGTCTGATCCTTCTTCCTCATGTCGCAATTCCAGCCGCCGTCCGAAAGTCTCGTCTTCAGCAAATAGTCGACCATCTGGTCGGCTTGCAGGCACAAACGCTTCGCATACGCCAGCATGTCCAGAAACATCGCGACGACGCAGACGTCTTTGGTCAGCGAATCGATCCTTCCCCACATCCACTTTAACAGCGTGGACAAGGCCTCCTGCATGGCCGGATTCGCGGGATCGACTTCCAACGCGATCAAATCGCGAAGCGTGTAGAACGTCGAAACCCATTTGGGTCCATAGATCCCTTCCCACCCTTGATTCGTTGAATCGTAGCGCGACAAAAATCGCCCGATCCAGCCGTTTTCGACGGGAGGCTCCGCCGCATCGAGAAGATGGTGACGCGTCATCCGGACGACCGCGGGATCGCCGGATTGAAGCCAATCAAGAACATACAAATCCGACATTGAGCTCACTTCCTTATTTTTCAGACTGGATGGCGCGGCGGATGAATGAGCCGCACAACGCTCCGCCAAACGAGAGCGCGGCGCACCACAAAAGCCATCGGTTGCTTTCCAAGGCCCAACCCGCCAAGGCAAAAAGACCCAAGACCGCCATGAGATGAATGAACGCCTTGTGCGACAAGAACGCCCGAAGCCGCGGCTGTAGCGACATGACCAAACGCTTCCAAGAAGACATCGGTGACGCGATTGCCATCAAGTGCGAAGAGTATGCGTGATACTTCGGTTTCTCGCACAGTTTCAAAGACAAGTCGAGATAAAATGCCCGCACGTCTTCGGAAGCCTTTTCCAAATCCGCGAGTCTCGGTCCGGTCAGACCTTCCTGGCCAAACACGGTGTGCACGTTCCAGCCGGCGCGATTCAGGAACGGCCGGACTTCGTCGGGATCGACGAACGTCGCGGCCGTGAAGGCATCTCCCGACCATGTTTGGTCGTTGGCGGCGCAATCGAAATAGTCTTTTGCGGGGTCGTCCTTCATCGCGGCCGGGTCCTCGCTCAGATAATAGTTGAAGCCTCCGGAGAGCGATATGAACGAGACGAAGATCCTTCCGTTTTTGTTCAGGTGCCGTCTCGCTTCATCCAAGACTTTTCTTCGATCCTTTTGAAGAAACAAATGATACATCGGTCCCATGATCAGGATCGAGTCGAACCGTTCGTTCCCAAGCATCGACAAATCCCGGGCGTCGCCCTGGAGCGCGCGGATCGTCACACCGGCTTCGGCCGCTTTGGCCAAGGCGAGCGTCACATTCCCGTCGGAGAGATCGAACAACGTGACGGCGTTTCCTTCCTTCGCCAACGCGATCGAATAGCGTCCGGGACCGCCTCCGACATCGAGGATCCGGCCCTTTTTCAAATGTTTTGAAAACATCGCCATCGTGACGGCATATTCGAAATGAAACCCGTCCAGACGGTTCCATTCGTCAAGGGCGTGTTCGTCGTAATGGCGCTTGACGGTGATCGATTCGTCCATGGAAAATCCCTCCGCATCAGGTTCATTCTACCACAACGTTGGCCAATGTGGTATGATGGAAAGTGAAATCAATCTTCATTTTGAGGTGCCCGATGATCTCGAAAAGCAAACCCGATGTTTCCTTTGCCCAAGCGGCAAAGTGGTTGAAACGCGACCTTGACGAAACGCTTGGGACGATGACCCCCCTTGGCGAAGGCGAGTACAATGCGGTCTTGCGGTGCCAAACCGAATCCGGACGAAGCGTGGTTTTGAAGGTCGCTCCGAAACCGGACTGTCCGGTCCTCACCTACGAACGGAACATGATGTCTTCCGAACTCCATTGGTACGAAACGATTCATAGACAGACGGACATTCCGACGCCGAAGATCCTTGCGTCTTCTTCCAAGGGCGATCCTTCGGGTCTCGATTATTTCCTGATGGAGGATTTGGAAGGCGAACCGGCGGACAGAAGACCGCGATCGGACGCAGAATCGCATTCGATTCTGCTTCAGAAAACGGCGGCGATGGCTTCGATGCATCGGATCAAAGGAAGCGGCTACGGCTATGTCCAGCGCGAACTGAAGGAAACTTGGTATCTAGCAATCGAATCGATGATTGCGGATTTGTTGGAAGACGCCGAGCAAAAGGGCAAGCCGTCTAAACGTGGCATGCGGCTGCTTCAAGTCGTCCGCGAATCGAAAGCGGTGCTCGAGACCGTCGAAAGCCGGATGGTGAATTTCGATCTTTGGGATTCGAACTGGCTCGTCACGAATCAAGATTCGGACGCGAAACTGACGTTGATCGATCCCGAGCGATGTTTTTACGGTGATTTCATCGGCGATTTCGTGGCCTTCGAGTTCTTGAAGCCACTTGCCAAGAAAACGCAAACGTTGGCAAGCTACCGCGCTCAAGGCGGGCTCGAATGGATCCTTGACGATGCCGAAATGATCCGCTATGCGGTGATGACGGGATATCTTGCCTTGATCATGGAAGTCGAGAAGCATTATCGCTACAAGCCGGGCATGGCGGGATGGACGCGCAACGTGGTGGTCTCGAGATTGTTGTACGCGCAGGCGTTTTCGATGATGAAATCGGTAAGAAAGTTCTTCTAACGACATGAAAACGAAGCACAAAAAAACCAAGCCGGCTCGCATCGAGTCGGCTTTGCATTTGCATCTCATGAGCAGGACTGCCAAACCGAGTTTCTTCATGGAAACGGGCTGTGTTTGAAGAACATTATGAAAACCGAGTCCATCCCTCCGTCCGTCTCTTTGCGCCGTTCTACGGCATCAAGTCTTTGACGAGTTGATACCCCATTATCGCCGAAGCGACTTTGCCTTCGGAATAACCACGTTCTTCCAAACTCGTTCGCAATTCCGCTTCTTCCATGGTTTCCAACTGGACGGATTCTCCATATCTTGCCAGATCGGACAAATACGCTTGCAAGTCGGACAACCCTTCCGCTTCTTCGCTTGTCAACGTTCTTCCCATGGCGGCTTCAAACAACGCTATCCGCGTCACGAATACGCGCGAATCCGCCGCTGTCAACCAATCTTTCAGATTGGCGAAAGCGATGATGTCGTCGATCGTCAAAGTGATCCCCGCTTCAAGGGCCAGCGCGTTGAACTCTGACCCCGATTTCGCGGTCAACGTTTTCAAACCAACGCCTGAGGCTTCGGACAATTCGCCAAGCTTCACTATCAACTGAATCTTCGACGCATCCAGCCATGTCGAGTTGGTTTCTACCAAATGGGTTTGAATCGCCGTAATCAAATCGGTGGCGGGCGAAGAGGCATAACGAACGATGTCGTGATTCTGAATTTGTTCGAGTCGCATCGTTTGGAAGGAATAGACGATGGGCTCATCAAAAAGGAGCGGATTCTCATACGTTTGCGCGGAACAGCCAAAAACGGCAATCAATACCATCGCCAGTAGAACACCGGATGCCAGAATCCGAACGAATCGTTTCATCGTCTCACCTCCTCGAATCAAGTTTACGCCTTTTTTATGTCAAAGTTATGTCAGATGCCTTGGGAAGCACGATTTTCGCGACGACGTCGCCGTTGTCGTTGTACATCCGTTTCTCGCCGCCGCAGATCTCGCAGATGCGACCGACGATGAACAATCCCAATCCGGACCCTTCGATGCTTCGATCCGCGCGGTAATAAGGGCGGAACAAGTTGGCTTGATCTTCCTCGCTCAACGTTCCCTTGTTTCGGACAAAGATGACAATCGTCTCGTCTTCGACAAAGGCGGCCAACGATGCGGTTTGATCTTGCGTGTAGAGAATCGCGTTTTTGAGTAGATTCGCCGCGAGAATGCCAAGCAATTCGCACGGAAGCGCCGCGGTTCCTTCGCCGATCGAAAGCGTCGCTTTGACTTTCTTCTGCTTTGCGAACTCCATGGTGGCCGATAGCGACTCTTCCAACGTCTTCAAAGCGCAGCGATCGTCTTTTCGGACCATGTCTTCCAAGCGCATCGTATAAGTCAGATCCTTGGTCTTTTGATCAATGTCGTCGATTTGTTTCAAAACTTCCGATAGGTAAACTTCCTTGTTTTTGTATCGTCCGACGCCGTCAAGCATTCCTTCGACCATTCCGCGCATGATCGAGATCGGCGTGCGCAATTCGTGGTTGATCGTTTGAATCAATTGGCGCTTCTTGGCTTCTTGGCGTTGTTCGAACGCGATGTCGTCTTTCAAACGCAGATTGGCGTGTTCCAACTCCAGAAAACTCGTTCGCAGATAAAACGCCATTTCGTTCAAACTGCCGATCAAATCGCGAAATTCGTCGCTTCGTTTCAAAATCAAGGTTTCGTCGAATTGAAGCTTGGCGATTCGTTTGGCGTATTGCGCGAGTTTTCGAATCGGCGAAGAAACATGCCTTGAGATGAAAAAGGACAATAGAAAGATCATCATAAAGACGACAACGGACACGGCAATCGCCACTTCATTTAACACCGCATCGATGTTTTGTAGCGATTGAATCCGCGTTAGGACAAGGAGATAATCCGAAGCGCCGTATCGATACAAATAACTGACCTGAGTCACGTCCTGTACCAACGTGACGACATAGACGAGCGAACCTTCCACGATGCGTTGATCGTTGTCGTACAAAGCGATGACGAACGGCAAGACTTCGGCATCCCCTAGCGCGGTCGTGCCGTACCGATCGACGACGACATTGTTTCGAAGTCTTAGAAACTGCGTTTCGCTCGATACGCCTTCGATGAGCGGCGATTCGGCGAACGTCCCGTCTTCCAAGACAAAGTCGAGAATCGCGGTTTTGACGGCTTCGATGTTGCGCTCGACATAGCGATCCGCAAAGTTTTCCCGCAGATACCAAAATCCGGCGAAAAAGAGAAGGGAGAAAGCCATGATCAATAAGAGAAAGGTCTTCCAAAACAATCCGATCTTCATGGCCACTCCTTTCTTGTCTAGGGTCGGTTGAGCCGGTACCCCGCTTTGTAGACGGTTTCGATGTAATCCGCGGCTTGTTTGAGCTTTTGCCGCAAGCGTTTGACGTGGGTATCGACGGTACGGAAGTCACCATCGTAATCGTAGCCCCAAACCTTGTTTAACAACGTTTCTCTGGAAAACAAGATGCCGGGATTGCGAACGAACAATTCAAACAACATCCATTCGTTGTGCGACAGCTTTGTCTCCTCGCCCTCGATCCATACTTTATGGCTCGAGGTTTGGAATTGCAAAATCCCCAGTGTTTCCAATCCCGCTTCGTCCATGCTTTTGGAGCGTTGCAAAATCGCTTCAACCTTCTTCATCACCAATTTCGGGGAGTAAGGTTTTTTGACGAACTCGTCGATGCCAAGGTCATAGCCCCGAATCTGGTTTTCTTCGTCACTGTATGCCGAAAGCATCAAGATTGGCATTTGCGAGGTTTGACGAATCGATTTGGCGATTTGAAAGCCGTCCGCACCGGGAAGCATCACGTCGAGCAAGACAAGATCGTATTCGGTTTGTGCGAGTTTCTCGAGGGCGTCGTCGCCCCGCAGACATTGGTCGATGTCGCAGTCGGGATACGTCGCATTCAAGTAATCGAACAGCACATTGTTTAGGTGACGCTCGTCTTCCACAATCAAAAAGCGCATGGTATCCCACCTCGTTCAAAACAAGCATACCACAAAACACCCAGATTGAACAGTATGGATGGACTTTTCAAAATCCGCTTTTTGACAAGGTTTTGTCACAAAGGGACGGTAGAATGAAGGCAAAAAGAGGTGAAATCCATGAAAAAACTCAGTTTTGTCGTCCTCGTTCTTTCCTTTGGTCTCTTGTTTGCCTGTTCCTCGAATAACCAATACTATGATCCAACAAATGCCTACAATCAGCCTTATTCTACCATTCCCGCAAATACCGAAAACTATGCCGAGTTCGTCGAAAATGACTTCATCGCCACCGCCGACATGCCGGTTTCGACATTTTCTTCGGACGTCGACACGGCGGCGTATTCGATCATCCGCCGCAAACTCATGGATGGCAAACTGCCGAACACAAATGCCGTCCGCATCGAAGAAATGATCAACTACTTTGATTACAAGATTCCCGAACCGACCGGTTCCGATCCGATCCGAATCGTGACCGAACTCGGAACCGCACCGTGGAATTCATCGCGTCAACTCGTCTTGGTCGGATTGAAAACACCCTCCATCGATTTCTCTTTGGCGGTTCCGAACAACCTGGTCTTCTTGCTCGATGTTTCCGGAAGCATGAGTTCATCGGACAAGCTTCCGCTCTTGAAGACGGCGATGCGTTTGCTCGTCGGCGAACTTCGCGAAGTCGACAAAATCTCAATCGTCGTCTATGCCGGAGCGGCCGGCGTGGTGTTGGACGGCGGCGACATTTCCGACAAAAACGCGATCCTCGATGCCATCGACGCCTTGCAAGCCGGTGGATCGACCGCGGGCGGCGCGGGCATCAACCTTGCGTATCAAATCGCGGCGAAGCATTACATCGAAGGCGGAAACAACCGCGTGATTCTCGGTTCGGACGGCGACTTCAACGTCGGTGTCACCTCAATCGTCGGTTTGGAGCAACTCATCGTTCAAAAACGCCAAAGCGGGATTTTCCTTTCGGTCTTGGGATTTGGCGTGGGCAATCTGAAAGACAGCACGATGGAACGACTCGCCGACAAAGGAAACGGGGTATACCATTACATCGATTCCGTCCTTGAAGCGAAGAAGGTCTTCGTCGAAGAGCTCGGAGCCAGTCTGATAACCGTCGCCAAGGACGTGAAACTCCAAATCGAATTCAATCCGCTGCACGTCAAAGGCTATCGGTTGATCGGCTATGAAAACCGCCTGTTGAATTACGAAGATTTCGACAACGACAACGTCGATGCCGGCGACATGGGCGCCGGACACGAAGTCCTCGCTCTTTACGAAATCATCCCCGCCGACAGCGACGAAACCATTCCCGCACTTGAAATCGACAAGCCCACTGAATTGAAATACGATGGAACCAACTTCGAACACGAGTTTCTGACAGTCTCGATTCGCTACAAGGAAGCCGATTCCGATCGCTCCCAATTGATCCAAACGACGCTTTCCGCCACGCCGCAAGAAACCCCTTCCGAACGCTTCTTGTTTGCGTCGTGCGTCGCCGAATTCGGAATGCTTTTACGAAACTCCCTGTACAAAGGCGATGCTTCGTACCAAGCCGTCATCACGCGGGCTTTACCGCTTGTGGACGATGATTACAAAGAAGAATTTGTCACCTTGGTTCAATTGGCCCACCAGTTGTCCGATCGTTAGTGTGTTTTCAATCGAATCTATCAAAAAAGCGCCGGAATCGGCGCTTTTCAATTCTTATCTGAGTTGATGTCATGGATGTCATATTTCAGCATAATCAAGATAAAAATACTGCAATGCAGGAGATCCAACTTCCACCCAGATCTCCCAAAATCAATTGTTTTTTCATTTATACAATCGACGACAAAATGGTCAAATAGATGAAGGTCTCAACGATTTATTTGTTTCAATTCCGTTGATTCCATGTGTTGTAAGGCGCGTTATCAATACACTCGTCGCAATTCAAGACGCCCCTCTCCATTGCCTTGCGGATCCGGCGCTTTGAGCGCCCATTTGAGGGCCTCTGCTTCAGAAGCCACCTCAAGCAAAAAGAATCCCGCAACGACATCTTCGGCAGGCAAAAACGGTCCGTTTGTCAAAACCGGCTCCATTCCCTCCGCAGGAAAAGCAATCCGGATTGCCTCGCGGCTTGGCGCGAGTCCTTTTGCCATGACTTTGACGCCGGCGGCGTCGAGTTCATCCAAGTATCGATCCATGGATTCCCTTAATGCGGTGCTCGGCAATACGCCTTCTTCGGATTGGGTCGATGCTTTGACTAGGAGCAAGTACAACATGATTGGAGTCTCCTTTGTAAGTCATTCCAACGCTTTGGATTTTTGAACGTTGTTCGTTCCGTCGCCATAGCCGTGCATGACGTTGTAGAAACGCCGATGCCTTTCGTCGACGCCGGTGATCAATTGAATGCGAAACGCGCCGTGCTGTTTGGCCATCGATTCGATCACTTTCAACAAAAGACTTCCGTGTCCCTTATTTTGATGAAGACGGGCGACGAACAACTCGTTGAGTTCAAACACCACACCGTCGTCAAATTGGACAAGCTGACCCACGGCAAAGCCAAGGATTTCAGGTTTCTCTTCCAATACGATTGCCAGATTGTCTTCGCGGAAGAAGAGCTGACGCAACCTCCGTATGGCCAATGGAATGGTCCACGCGGCTTCTTCCACCTGATTGAAATAGTCTTGATACAAGAAGGCGAGGTGTTCCAGATCGTCCTCGCGAAACAAGCGAATGTCGGGCACGTACGAAACCTCCTAAATAATTCAAACAATTCGAAAATAACGATGAAGCATTCCAAATGACGCGGCAATTCCGCTTACGATTCCGCCGGAAAGAACTTTCGATAGATGAGTCGAATCGCCTTCGCAAAGTCGGCGTGATCGACACCCAAAATGATGCTTAACTCTTGGGAAGACTGCGCAATCAATTTGATGTTGACGCGGGCATCCCCAAGAATCGAAAACAAGGTGCCGGCAATGCCCGGCTTGTTAGCCATATTGCGTCCAACCACGGCGATCAACGCGATGTTTTCGTCGACGTCGATGCGCTGGACAAACGGCAGTTCTTCGAGTTTCGCGTGAATTTGATGAAACTTGGTCTGAATTGATTGAGCTTCGAACACGAAGCTGAACGAATCGATTCCGCTGGGAATGTGCTCAATGTTCACGCCAAACTGAGAAAATACCGAAAGAATCGTCTGCAGCGCATCGATCTTGCGAATGCCGCTTTGCAAGGCGATGCTGATCGACGTGAACTCCTTCTTGCCGGCAATGCCGGTGACCGTGGTATCGTCTTCGAAGGGTCCGTTGGAAATCCGCGTTCCTGGCTCGTCGGGAGAAAACGTACTCTTGATTTCTAGCGGAATTTTCGTGTAGCTCAGCGGCAAAACGGCATCTTCGTGAATGACGTTGGCCCCCATGTAGGCGAGTTCGCGAAGTTCGTTGTACGACAGCGTCTTGATTTGTACGGGGTGATCCACAATCGCCGGATCGGCCGCGCGAATCCCATTCACGTCGGTGAAGTTTTCATATACCGCCGCATCGAGCGCAATCGCGCAATAGGTTCCGGTGACGTCGCTTCCGCCGCGGCTCATGATGTGAATCTTCTGGTCGGGATAACTGCCATAGAAACCCGGCACGACAATGGTTCCGTATTGTTGATACGCATCCTTGAGGGCTTGTTTGGTCCACTCCATTTGAATGTTGCCGGAATAATCGAAACGGATGACTTTTGCCGCATCGACGAACTGGTAACCCAAGTACGATGCCAATAACAAAGCATTCCAGTATTCGCCGCGGCTGACGATGTATCCTTGAGACGGCTTGTTCTTCAACGCTTCTTCGAATTGTGTAAACATCCCGTTCGTGTCGACGTCAAGACAAAGTGTCGAGGCAATCGATTCATAGCGGAATTTGATTTGCGAAAGAAGATTGTCGTAGGGGACCTTGTATTTCAAGTGCGCATCGAGCAAAAACAAAAGATCGGTCATTTTGGGTCCTTGGTCGCCATTTCGTCCCGGAGCGGAAACGACAATGACTTGACGGAGGGGATCGCGTTCGATGATGGCTTTGACGGCTTTATATTGGTCGCTTCCGGCCAAACTCGTGCCACCGAATTTACTGACTTTGATCATGGCGGTGTTCCTCGACATATCGTAAGATTTGAACGGCGTTACCGGCGGCGCCTTTGCGGATGTTGTCGGCGACGCAATACAAAAGAATCGAGCGATCGTGCGCAGTATCGATGCGAATCCGTCCGACATGAACGAGGTCGCTGCCGCGAACCTCGGTGGCCAGCGGATATTCCAAGTGTGTGAAATCATCTTTCAACACAAGGCCTTCTTGTCGGCTAAGGATCATGCGGATGTCGGAAAGCGAAGGCAAACGGCTTCCTTCGACTTGCATCAAGACGCCATGTCCTAAGGGAACTGGGACGCGAATGCATGTGGCGGAGACCTTCAAATCGAGACGATGTAGAATCTTTTTGGTCTCTTGAACCATCTTCATTTCTTCTTTCGTATACCCGCTCTCCAGAAAATCGTCAATGTGCGGAATGGCGGTTTTCGAGATATCGGCCGGATAGAACAACGGACGTTCCCCTGCCAAGGTGCGGTTCAAATCCGAAAGGCCTTTTTGTCCGGAACCGGAGACGGATTGATACGTCGAATAGACGACGGATTGCACGGACATCGCGTGATCCAGCGCAAAAAGGGGGATGACCGCTTGAATCGTCGAGCAGTTCGGATTGGCAATCAACATGGCGGACAAGGCATCGCTTCCGTTGACTTCCGGAACAACCAGAGGAACCGCCGGATCCATTCGAAACGCGCTGGAATTGTCGATGACGACGGCGCCGCGCGTAATAAATTCTTTGGCATATTGCTTGCTGACGGAAGCGCCAGCGGAAAATAGCGCATAATCGAAGCCGTCCAAGGAAGCCACGGCGAGGTCTTCGACCATGTAGTCTTCTCCTCGAAACGAAATCTTGGTTCCCGCGGAACGAGCGGAGGCAAACAATCCCAACCTTGAAATCGGAATCGAATAAGCATCCAAAGCTTCCAAAAACGTCCGTCCCACCAATCCGGTGGCGCCGACGATGGCGATTCGTAACGGTCTCATTTCGTTTCCTCCCAGCGAATCCAAGATTCAAGGTGCCAGCTCATTGCCCGAAACTGGTCCATCGTCATTGGTTTGGTGATGTAAAATCCGTCCTCGAGAACATCGAAGTTCGTCAATTCCAAAGGTTGTATCCCTTGAACCAAATAGCGCGACGTTTTCTTGGTAGCGGCGACGTTACAAGGTCGTATCTTGTCAAAGTAGACAGGGGGCAGTTCCATGGCGAGATCGGTCAAATCGTAGAGAATCGATGCGGAAGTCGGACCTCTTCCGGCGCCAGCCCCGGTCCATGTTTGAACGATGTTTCCTTCCACATAAATCCAATTCGTTTCCTGGCAAATTTGTGCGAGTGGATGATCAACTAAAACCACGACGGGCTCAACGAGAAGCGAGACATCGGATTGATCGACTTCGGCATATGCCACATACTTGATGCGCCAACCCTTCTGCACGGCGAATGTCAAAAGCGACTGCGAAACGTCGCGAAGCGACCGTCGGTCTACTTTTGCAACGTCAAAACACCCTTCAAACGCCAGATTGGCCAAGATGACGAGTTTGTTGGCGATGTCCCACCCGTCGATGTCTTCCGAGGGATCTTTTTCCATAAATCCAAGCGTTTGTGCCTGTTTGATGCCTTCCTCCAACGGTTGACCCGCTTCCAAAAGTCCCAGCACATAATTGGTACTTCCGTTTAAGATTCCGCCCAAACGACGGATTGTTCCCTTGGACATCCAATCCATCAATCCGTGGATGATGGGGATTCCGCCTCCGACGCTGGCTTCATACTTGAGTTGAACGCTGTTGGCTTTGGCAAGCGACATCAATTCGATCCAGTATCTCGCCAGCACCGCCTTGTTCGCAGTAACGACGTGCTTGCCCTTTGCTAGTGATTGGCGGATCCATGAGTAGGCAGGTTCGATGCCCCCGATTAACTCGATGACGACATCGATCGAGTCGTCTTGAAGAATCCGTTCGAAATTCCGGGTCGTTTCCACTCCATCGACCAGTTCCGGACGGCTGGTCAAAACAACGGTTATATCGATCTGATTTTGTTTTTGTTTTTCTTGAATCAAACGTTCGTAGACGCCATACCCCACGGTCCCTAGACCGCACAGGGCGACCGAAATGCGCTTCACCGGAGTATCTCCCAAGAAACGCCGGAAGCCATAATGACACTACGCGCTTCAATACCGCCAAGCATCTTAACTTTTGCATAGAACGATTCGGAAATCGGTTCATCCGAAACAAGCAACAACGTCGGCCCACTGCCGCTGATGAGGCAGACGATCTGATGCTCGTCAGCCATATTATTGATGAATTCGTAATGCGGAATGGCATGCTTTCGATACGGCTCATGCCATTGATCGAGGGAGACTTCTTTGATCCAATCAATGTTCCCGGAAGCCCATGCATGAGGCAGTTGAAACGCCCTTCCCAAATTGGCAACCGCTTGAGGATAGTTTAAATGACCGGGCAACACTTGACGCAACGCTTTTGTGACACCGTGCGTGTTTGGAATCAACAAGCCAAAATGAAGCGATTTGGCGACATCGAAACGATGCGTCAACGGACCGTTCTTGGTGAGAATGACCGAGGTCAACCCGCCATATACGGCGGCCGAAACATTGTCGGGATGTCCTTCCACACTCACTGCCACATTCAGTACGTCCCGCAAATCGATCGGGGTATTTGTCATTGCGTACGCAGCGATCACCCCGGCCACAATAAGATTCGCGCTGCTGCCAAGTCCGCGGCTCATCGGAACTTCTGACCATGTCAAGCGAACGCGAATCGGGAAGCGATTCGCGAGTAGTCCCCATTGCGAGAACGTCGCTTCGTATGCCCTTAGGAACAAATTGTCTTCGGACGGCTCAAACCCTTCCCATTGAAAGGCATCGCTAGGCGTGACTTCATACTCGTTCCACAGCGACAACGCCAATCCGATCACGTCAAATCCGGGTCCAAGATTGGCCGAAGTCGCGGGCACTTTGATTCGAATCATGACCATTCACCCGCCATTTCACGGATCAATGCCAGAACTCGATCCGGCATGATGCCTTTGGACTCTTCTTGCGGTTGATACAACTCTTTCGCTCGTGGATCGGCATACGTCGGATCCAACGATTCCAATTGATGATATTGAACGTCAAGTGGAACTTGGCGCGAAAGCCCAAACGCTTGAAACATCGCTTCCGGAAACTTAAAGGGGCTGGCGGTCGAGACCACGAGTGCATGACGCGATGGATCTTGCTTTTGCAAATAAGCTCCGTACGCTACCGCGGTATGCGGGTCGATCAGGCGATGAAATTGTGCGTAAAAACGGCGAATTGCGGCGATTGTCGCGGATTCGTTGACCATCGCCGAATCAAACGTTTCGCGGATGCGCGTCAAAACCTGTGGGGAGACTTGATAGACCTTTTTGGCTTGGAGCTGTTCCATTAAGGCGGAAATATCTTGAACCGAACCGTCGTACAAGTCAAACAACAGTCGCTCCAAATTGGAGGAGACCAGAATATCCATCGCCGGGGAAAGCGAAGGCGTGAACGGTCGTCTGATGTCGTATACTCCGCTTTGAATGAATTGATGAACAACATCGTTTTGGTTGGTTGCGCCGATCAACCTGCCAAGCGGAACACCCATATTTTTCGCATAATAAGCAGCTAAAATATTCCCGAAATTTCCGGTCGGAACATAGACGTCCAAACAATCGCCAAACGTGATGGCGCCGGATCGAACGACCTGTAAATAGGCGTGAACGTAATACACGATTTGCGGCAACAATCGACCGATGTTCATGGAATTGGTCGAAGAAAGCACGGTGTTCGGAATTTTGATCTCTTGAAACGCTTGTTTGACCAAACGTTGACAATCGTCGAAATTGCCTTCGACGGGAATCAATCGGCAATTCGCAGTTTCCGCCTGATGCATCTGTCGACGTTGAATGTCGCTGATTCCATGGGTCGGGTACAACACGATCAGATATCCGTCTTCATACGAACGGAATCCGGCCATGGCGGCGCCGCCGGTATCGCCGGATGTGGCCGTCAAAAAAACAATTCTTTTCGCGACGCCTTCTTTTTGCTTTGCGGCTTGAACGAGATGCGGAAGCATCACCAACGCCATGTCTTTGAACGCCAAGGTTGGTCCTTGATCGAGGCGCAAAAGCGAAAATCCGGAGTAGTCGTCCATGCGTGTTTCCCCGTAAGGAAAGGCTTCGTCGGAATAGCTGGAATCGACGATTGTTTCAATCTCCCGAAGCGTAAATTCGACTAAGTAATGAGACAATACTTCAACCGCCAATTGTCGATAGCTTAGATTCAACCACGATTGATTCAACTTTAGTACAGGATTTTCTTGAGGTACGAACAATCCGCCGTCCGAGGAAAGACCCGACAAAATCGCCGCCGAAAAGGATGTTTGATAGGAACTCCTTGTGCTTCGAACCATGGCCAATCCCTCCTTCGACGTTGTTGGTCATTATATCAAATTCTGTCGCAATTGTATACAAGTTGCCCAAAGCCAAAATGAAAATCGTGTTTGAAGATGTCATAATAATCCATCCACTCAATACGATTTCATGCAATAGGAATCCGCGCCGGAGGAGTTAGCGTTCTTCACTCATACAAATAGAAAAGGAACCCTTTTCAAAGAGTTCCACTTAGCATGATTGAGTTGCCTAATTGTTTTATTTCGATGCTTTGGCCAAATGCAGGCGATAAGCTGGGTTCTTCTGCGTCAAACGTTTCAGGCCAATGCCGATCCATAGCATCAAATCCGCTACCAGCGCGAAGCCGACGATATAGATTCCGACGAACACGAAATGCGGAACCAACGGTTCGATCTGTGTCAGAATCGGCAGATGATTGTTGAACTTGGGATTGATGAAGAACATGTTGAACGTACCTTCCGCTATCCATGTGTTGTGGATGAAGTTGAGAGCGATCGCGATCGTGACCAACACAGAAAACACGGCAACGGCGCCATAGATCGATCGTTGCGTCAACTTCACATGATTCCAAAGAAGGGCAATTCCGCAAACCATCATTGTTCCATGATGAACCATCGTTTGGATGTTGATGCCGATGGTCGTGATAAAGACGTCGTTGGGATAGACCATGGCCGCCAAACCGCCGAACAACCCATAGGTTCCCAGAAAGTTGATCAAGGTTTGGCGCAGCTTCTCGCGCTTCGTCAATCCGGCAATCAACGCGACGTACATCGGCGTTGAGCAAAACTGGAAGGGGAAGATGTACCATTGGTAGCCCCATCCGGCCTGATAACTGAAGATCAACTGTTTGTACAGCTCGAATGTCAACAAAAATACGGCATATCCAACCAAGAACCGCTTCAGTCGACGGATGGAGCCATCTCGCAAATACTTCACGGAAAGAACCGTCGCGACAATCGAGACAATCAGCGCCAGATAATGAAACCAGCTTTCCGCCAAGGAACCGTAGGGAATGGGACGCGTCATTTGCCCATTTAAAAGACTCATCAATTGATTTAACCAAGTCATTGTGATCACCTTTCAATCGTACGGTAGACATTATATCATACCAAGAAATCGAAAACATCACAGTTTCTTCACAATTGTGCTGACAAGTGATGAAATGCAATCGAAATGAATCTTGAAAGCTTCATTATATACAAAAAAGCAATCCTCGAACGTTCGAATCATCCATCCCGTCCGGGGATTGCTTGATAGGGAAATCTCTCTCGATTTGTCAGGACTCGCGTTCGGCGTTCCATTTCTCACGAATCCACGAATCCACATAATCCGCGACTTCATCGACGCTTTTGCCCGTGATGTCGAAGCGATCATAGCCAACACCCTCGATCGAATCATGACACATCAGGTAGGCGTTGTGTTCCACCGATCGCTTGATCCATTCTTCATCTTGGATGGCTCGTCCAACCATCATGCGATGTCGCAAATCATCCGCATCGCAAACCAAAGCCAAATAGTGGATGTTTCGAAAGAATCGTCTGTGATACGTCCGATCCAACTTCTCCAATGCACCGGCCATGGTCCACAATACCGGCTTTCCGCTTTGCATCAGGTTCTTGGACAGGTTCAATACCTGTTCCGCTCTGGCTTGATAGTCTTCGCCCATGAAGCCGAAATAATCCGCATCCATCACAAGATACGTTGTTTCTCTTTGTAGAAGGGCTTGAGCCGTTGTCGTTTTTCCAACGCCGCTGCAGCCCGTCAAAACAAACAACGGAAGTGATTTATACTTCCATTCAAATCCGCAACTTGGACAAACGACTCGGTTTCCATCTTTCGAAATCGACTTGTTCCAACGATAATCCCCACACTTGCTGCAAATTCCAATCACAGTATAATCCCCGCTTATATAAAGAGAGTTTCGTTTTTTCTCATCGATATTGTGCTCTATGTTATCGCGTGGCATGTCTACTCACATATCGGGTTTCTACCCATATGATATCAGCAGCTACCCACTGATTAAAAAACCATACCAGTCCAATCACTTCTTTGCAATCCATTAGTCCTTAAGGCATCCAATCGGAACAACAAAAACGCCGTCGGCTCTTCTAAATGCGGTCGTTCCGCCATACAAAATCATCAAAAAAGTTGGTTCTTTCATATGATCGGTATCCACCTTCTCTTTTAACTTAATCAAATTGGCTGCCGCTTGATCGAGTTGATTTCCTCCAACCTTCACCTCGACTGCGGCCCATCGATCATCATGAAGTTTTAAAATGCAATCGATTTCCAAATCGTTTTTATCGTGATAATGAAAGACCGAGCCACCAAGCTTATCGAGATACACCCTTAGATCTCGGATCACCAACGATTCGAAGAAGAAGCCAAACGTCTCCATGTCTGTCCCTAAATCATCAGGCGTCGCTCCCAATGCCAATGCCGCAATCGATGGGTCGACAAATTGCTTTTTTTGACTCATTCTGATACGCGTCGCACTTCGCAGTTTTGGTGTCCATGCATCAACGTTTTCGATGATGAACAACCTTTCAAATGCCCCTAGATAAGATGCAAGTGTTGTTTTATCGACACCTTGTCCCACATTTTCCAAATCTTTAATCATCGTTTGATAATCGGTCAAAGTCGAAATGTTTCTCGCATAGGTCTTTAAAATCGCCTTTGCTCGATTCGGGTTGCGTTTGACGCCATCCACATCGATGATATCAATGTTGACCAAAGCCTGATAATAGTCATTCACATATTGTAGCGCTTGACTTGTCGGCATTCCATAAATTCCCGGCCAACCACCACGACAAACCAAATTGACCTGGTCACGGATTGTCAATTTGGATTCGCCTCTGATTGGATCCATTGGCAGACTGAATAACTGCTCTAGTGATACTTGACCGGTTGAATCATTCGATTCAAAGAGCGACAGGGGCCTCATGACGATTCTGGCGATTCTGCCAGCTCCCGAATGTCGATTTGCATCGTTCAATGGTTTGGCCGAACCGGTTAAAACGTATTGACCGGATATCCCTTTGTTGTCATCCACATCCAGCCTAATGAAATCCCAAATTTCCGGTATCTTTTGCCATTCATCAAACAGAATTGGTTTTTCACCGTATAGCAAATCTGACTTTCCCGTGGAAGCAAAAACCTGATATCTCTTGAACACGATCGGATCTTGCAGTTTGATGATCGTTTTAGCGAATCTTGATGCCGTTGTGGATTTCCCGCACCATTTAGGCCCTTCAATTTGAATTGCCCCAATATAGGATAACTTTTCTTCAATTCTTCTCTCAATTAGTCTTGGCAGATACACTCTATCACCACCTCACTTACTAGTATACAAATATTCGCCAGATTGTCAATGCTTCGTTCGCCATCTTGTCTTATTTCCATTCTCCAGATTGTCGTAAATGGAGTAAACGGATTCGTATCAGATGCGATAGTTCATATTATGTTGCGATAAAAACAGAAAGACTTTGAAAAAAACAAAAAAACCATCCGAAACTCTGAAAAAGTCGGATGGCTTTGATTTTGTCTCAATGGTGTCAAAATCGTAAATTTGAAACAAGTCGTCAATAGGAAAATCACATTTGTTTTAAGGAAAGCAACGAGACTGTCTCGACGTGCCTTGAGTAGACAAAAATGATGTCGTGAAGACCCACTGATTCCTTGGCGGAGGGTTATTTTTCTTAAAAACGGAACTTTTAAATCCGCTTTTTTTGAAACCAATCTTTGCTCTTAGTAGATCAAGTGGCATCATCTTTGGCCGAGACACTGTAGCGCTACTACAACTTGACCAGTCAGTAAAAAATGTGCGCAATAAAACTTTCAAATTTGTTGAGGTTTGAGAGCTTTATTCTGAACAATTATTCGTATTCTAAATTTATAAGTACAATTTTACCATCCGCTGATTTGATTGATCATACAGTGTCACCTGTTCTTGATGTGGATCTTCCTTTACAAATCCGTGGACTCAATCATACCACTTCCTCTTGGTACGAAGTTTGGAACTAGCATCATCAACTGCTCTAGCTCCTGTAATTCAGAATCATACACAAAAAATTTAGTCATCTTTTTTCCTCTCTTTCTATTTTGGACAAAAAAAACGACAAGTATATAGGTCAATATATTGACCTACTACTTACCGATTGATTTATAATTCAATGTTACTACAAACTATAAGCTGATTCTTTTAACAGAATTCATTCGCAATTAATTTGGTTTGTGATAATAATGAGCTTAACATTCTGTACCAATAGGATCGATTCCTTTGTTTTCAATCATCAAAACTACCGCCTTGCCTTCCGGTACTACTGGTCTATGCATTGTGCCTTTCGGCACACAGGTTCCTTCATATTGTCCCAATTCAAAATTACCTATTTCTGTTTCCAATACCATATGACCCTCTAATACAAAGAAGACTTCATCATCATTCTCATGTTTGTGCATGTGGTATTCGCCTTCAAAGATTCCGAGTCTCAAAACAGAAGAATTTACTTCACACAATGTTTGATTAAACCAGTTGTCTGTATTATTACTAACAATATCCTTTATAGTGATTTTTTCTAAATAGTTGAATTTGACGTTCATTTGTTGATTGTAATCATATTTCTTTTGCATTTCTAAATGCCCTCCTTAATATATTTAATCTCTTAAAGTTGTATTGGACTAAGTGGAATTTAATCAGTGGTTTTGCGTTTTTGCATCTTGGTACCTTTGCCTTGTTTTGAATCCTTTTCTTTATATCTATAATAACACCTGACTTGAACTGGACTAAGTGGAATTTAATCAGTGGTTTTGCGTTTTTGCATCTTGGTACCTTTGCCTTGTTTTGAATCCTTTTCTTTATATCTATAATAACACCTGACTTGAACAAAAGGAAGACACATTACTAAATCTGTATCCGATTGGCGTTTGATAATTGAGTGTCGAATGTATTCGCTTGCGATTGTAGAAAAGTTCGATGTAGTCGAACAAATCCGCATTGACTTCGCTGAGGTCACGATACTTTCGTCGATAGATTCGCTCCTTCTTCAACATAGTCGCTTAAATTGTATCCGTCCATTTTAACCGCTGATAGGTTAACTTCATCACCTACAAATAAATCAACTTTCGGCTCTAGTGTATCCTCCCCAGTCATAAGTTCTGTTTGAAGCGATTGTTCACTTATATAGGAAAAAAGATCGTAACCAAGTTTATCGAGAAAACAGTGATCATATTGTACATGATGTGCTCACTCCCGATTTTATGAAAGCACATATTGAGATTCTCATGATGGATTTAAAGGCATATGCCAGTACCACGGAAAGTTACTATTTTCACTCAAATAAAGAAGAAATTGCAGTTGTTATGAAAGGCCAAATATTTGTTGAGTTAGCAGGTATTGAATATTCTTTAGTTGAAGGGGATGTTGTTCGAATACCTCCAAACATAAAGCACCGCTTTATCAACAATACTAACCAAGAATGTCAGGTATTATTCGTACTTACACCAGCACTTATATAACTATACGAAGTAATAAAAAGTGAGATAGGTATTTTAGATTTGTAACCAAAATCAATTCAAAATTATCGTTTTTTCGATTTCAATCTATGTCATCTATATTTTAGCCCTTTTTTAGGGGTCAAAAAACGTCATTTTTTCGTCTGTTTTTTGCCCCAAAATCGGTTTCGAACCACTATATGTTGTGGTCAAACTCTACTTTTTCTCGCCAGAACTACTACGCGTCATCAGAATTATCGCTTCTACGTGTTGCGTATGGCAAAACATGTCGACCGGTTGAACGCGCTTCAATTCGTAACCTTGGTCCACGATTTGACGGATATCTCTTGCCAAACTGGTCGGATCGCACGAGACATAGACGATCTTCTTCGGCTTCAACAAAGCGAGCGCACCCACGAATCCGGGAACGAGTCCGCTTCTTGGCGGATCGAACACGACGATGTCGACCGCCTTTTTCTCTTCGGCGAGCTGCGTCAGAAAACGGATGGCATCTTCTTTATAAAAACGGACGTTGCGGATGCCGTTCAACTTGGAATTGACGATCGCCGCGCTGACCGAAGCGGGATTGATCTCGACGCCGAGTACTTCCTTGACTTGCGAAGCGAACATCAAACCGATGGTTCCGACCCCGGCATAGGCGTCGACGACGATGTCTTCTTTCTTGGGCTTCGCAAGCTCCAACGCTTTTTGATAGAGCACTTGGGTTTGACGGTGATTGACCTGATAAAACGTTTTGGAGGCGATCCGGAACTTGAGTCCCATCAGTTCGTCCTCGATGTGTCCGGGTCCGTACAGAATCCGCTCGAAATCGCCCAAAACGACAGAAGTCTTCCGCGGATTGACGTTTTGCACGATCGTCGTGATTTCCGGGTGCGCCGCAAGCAGGTCCTGCACGACATTGTTCCGGCCGGGGAACTTCTCTTCAGAGGTCACGAACGTGACCAGGATCTGCTTCGTCGATTCGCTCACGCGGATCACAACGTGCCGGAACAAGCCCGTTTCCTTGTCTTCCAAATAGGGCTTGATCTTGTGTTTGACCAACAGGCCTTTCAGCGTCTTGACGATCTGATTGGCTTGATCGTTCTGGATGAAGCAGCGGTCGACGTTGACGATCCGGTGCGTGTTTTCCTCATAGAAGCCAGCCAATACCTTGGACCCTTTTTCGGAGAACGTCATCTGGGCTTTGGTACGATAGAAAAACGGGTCCTTCATTCCGATCGCAGGCAAAACGACGGCAGTCGGAAGACCCTGCTTGGCAAGCTGTTCCGTCACAAACGCCGTTTTCAGATCGAGCTGTAATGGATACGCCGCATGCATGATCGTGCAGCCGCCGCAATCCGCGTAATGCGGACATGCGGGCTTGACGCGCGAGGAGGACGACTTCACGATCTTTTGGATCGTGCCGACATTTCGTTCCCCGATGTTCGCTTCGAGGTCCTCGCCGGGCAATCCGCCCCAAATCAGCGCGCTGTTTTGATCGCTTTTCGCGGTGGAAAGACCGCTCAATTCGAGTGATTCCACATGCCAGATGTCTTGTTTCATAACTTCACCAAACCTTCATTCCTATTATAGCCTATCTTGACGTTTCGCGCTTGAAATCTTTTCCCGTTGTGATATAATGTCGTTACCGCTTTTTGGGAGGATCCGATGAAAAAACTGTTAAGCTTTGCCATGTTCGCGCTATTCCTGCTTTCTTTGGTCGCCTGCGACTTCCTGTCGACGACGGCGACGACCGCCACAACAACCACCATGACGCTCACCGATACGGTTTCGACGTCCACGTCCACATCGTCCACCACAGCCACCAGTACAACAACGACGACAACCACGACGACCGCTCCGACCACCACGACCACGACCGCCAGCGCCAACACGCCGCTCATCCCTTCGGGCTATTCGCTGCTTCAAGACGAACTCGACGTCGTCGGAATGCCCGCAACGGGCAACGTCAAGGTTTTGGTCTTCGCCGTCGACTTCCCCGATTATCCCGCCGCCACCCGCGGCGTCTCGATCGCCGACATCCAGCAGGCGTTCAACGGCTCTTCTTCCAGCATGGCGTTCGAATCGCTTCAAAGCTATTATGACAAGAGTTCCTATGGAAAACTCCACATCTCCGCCGACGTCTACGGCTATTATCGCGCGCCGCACGATTCCGACTACTACGCCGATCTCTACGAGACCGAATACCCCGATTCGGACCTTATTTTCGATTTGCTGGAGTACTATGACGCACAGATCGACTATTCCGATTACGACGCCAACAACGACGGATATATCGACGGCCTCTACGTCATCTACACGACCCCCGTCAGCTACGATTCCGGTTCCGATCTTTGGTGGGCCTACATGGATTCCTACATCTACGAAGGCGACGTCTTCGACGGCGTCGAACCCTACTATTTCGTCTGGCACGGCACCGACTTCTTCTTGGAAGGCGACGATCCGCTGAACGCCCGCACGCTGATCCACGAAACCGGCCACCTGCTCGGACTTGAGGACTATTACGACTACGATCCCGACGGTCGTTACAATGTCGGCGGACTCGGCAGCGCCGACATGATGGACTATACCGTCGGCGACCACAATCCGTTCTCCAAAATCCTCCTCGGATGGATCACCCCGCTGGTCGTCACCAGTTCGATGAGCGTCGACATCCTTCCCTTCGTGGAAAGCGGCGAAGTCATCCTGATCATCAACCAATGGAACAACACGATCTTCGACGAATACCTGCTTGTCTCCTACTACACGCCGACCGATCTGAACGTCGACGAGACGGGCATCATGTTCTCGATCTCGGGCATCGCGATCTATCAGGTCTCCGCCAAGATCGACAACGGCTACCAGGACAACGGCTACTACACCATCTTCAACAACAACAACACCGACACGAGAAACAAACTGATCCGCTTCGTCGAAGCCGACGGCACCTGGGACATCGAGAAGAAATCCGACACCTGGGCGGCCAACAGCGACCTCTTCCAAGCGGGGGATCATCTGCGTTCCAACATCCTGCCGACGCTCGACTGGTACGATACCTCCAAAGACATGAACTTCACGGTCCTGATCGTTTCCAAAGGTACTTCCGCAAGAATTCAGATCAACTTCGCAAACTAAAAAGAATGGGCGGATAACCGTCCATTCTTTGTTTATTTTCCATACATCTGATACAAAATGAAGTTGCGGAGGCTGTTTGGAAGCAGACGCTTCAGGAACACGAACAACTGATATTCGAACCCGACCGTCGCGTACAGCGGCGGTTTTTTTCGTTTGAGCATCCGCGCGATCGTCTTCGCGACGGTCATCGGATCCTTGCCTTTCTGTTCGTCCCTTTCCATCCGCGCGACGGAAGAAACGATCCGTTTCCCGTAGAGGTCGTTTTCGGCGATCGGGGATTTCTCCCTGGCGCCGGTGAACCCCGTCTTCGTGTCGCCCGGCAGGACCGCGCAAACCCGGATTCCAAACGGTCTTAGTTCCATGCGGAGTCCTTCCGTGTAGGCGTTCAGGGCGGCTTTGGTCATCGAATAGAACGTTTGAAAGGGAATCACGAGCTCGGCCGCGACGGAGGAGACGTTGACGATGCGGGCGTTTGGTTCGTTTCGAAGGAGCGGAATCAAGGCGCGCGTCAGCCGGTGCAGTCCGAACACGTTGACGTCGAAGATCTTCTTCACTTCGGCGTCGGAACTATATTCGACGGCGCCGCTGATGCCCATGCCCGCGCAGTTGACGAGGGCATAAAGGCTTTTTTCCTTGGCCTCTAGGGTCTTGACGGCTTGTTCGACCGCGTCCGGACTGGACAGATCGGCAGTCAGGTAGCCAAACGGCACGGACTCTTTGGGCAGCGTCCGGGACAACCCGTAGACGACATAGCCCAGTTGATGCAGATGCTTCGCGGTCACGAGACCGATGCCGGAGGAAGCTCCGGTCACGACGACGGCGCGTCTATTCATGCTTGTTTTGAAGAAGCAGCGCAAGCAGCTCCTCATCGGAATCCGGCAGCGAATTCAACGTGTCGACGATGATCGCGGCGGCTTCGTCCATCAACGCTTTGGTGTGCGTCGCGGTGTAGCTGGTGCGGATCAGGCATTCGCCTTCCGGCGCGGCCGGAGGCAATACCGGATTGACGTACACGCCGCGGTCGTAAAGGATCTTGCACGCCACAAGCGTCTTGTTCAAGGTGTAGGTATAGATCGGGATGATCGGAGCGATCGAATCGCCCAAAATCTTGAGTCCTGCGTCTTTGAGTTTCTTCCTCATGTAGGCCGTGATTTCAAGAAGGGCTTTGGGACGCTGTGGTTCCTGTTCGAGGATGTGGAGAGCTTTCAGGGCGCAGGCGACCGAAGCCGGCGTGATCGCCGCGCTGAAGATGAACGGACGGCTCTTGTGTTTGACGTACTCGACGACCTTGCGGTCGGCGACCATGTATCCGCCTAGGCTGGCGAGCGATTTGGAGAACGTGCCCATGATGATGTCGACGTCTTTTTCCAGTCCGAAATGTTCGGCGGTGCCGCGGCCGCGGGGGCCGAGGACGCCGAAGCCGTGGGCGTCGTCGACCATGACGCGCGCGCCGTACTTCTTCGCCAAACGAACGATTTCCGGCAGGTTGGCGATGTCGCCCGACATCGAGAAGACGCCGTCGGTGACGATCAGCTTGCCTTTTTCGGGATCCGCCGCCGCCAGTTCTTTCTCCAGGTCTTCCATGTCGTTGTGTTTGAAGCGGATCATCGGCGCGTAGGAGAGACGGATGCCGTCGTAGATCGAGGCATGGTTCTCGCGGTCGGAGAAGATCAAGTCGTTGCGGCCGGCGATCGCGGACAGAATGCCGAGGTTGCTCTGGAAGCCGGTCGAGAACGTGACGCAGGCCTCCTTGTTCAAAAAGGCCGCGAGTTCATTCTCCAACTGCACGTGGGTCGTGAGCGTGCCGTTCAGAAAGCGCGATCCGGACACGCCGGAGCCGAACTCCTGGACGGCCTTGACGCCGGCGGCGATGACGCGGGGATCGCCGGTGAGGCCCAGATAGTTGTTCGAGCCGATCATGATCTTGCGGTGGCCTTCCATGACGACTTCGATGTCCTGTTTGGTTTCGAGGGAGTGGAAATAGGGATAGATGCCCAGCGCCTTGAATTCGTCGACGATGGTGAATTCTTCGCATTTCTTAAAGAGGTCCATGGTGGTTTCCTTTTCTTTCGCTTTTTTTAGGCTTCTTCGGTGGTCAGGTTGCCGTGGTAGGCGTAGACGTCCAGATCTTCGATCTCGATTTTCTCGAAGGCGGTCTTCAGGTAGGGAAGTTCGTCTTCCAGTTCAAGGACGAAGCGGTAGAACTCCTCGCTCAGGATGACCGGATCGATCGATTCGGTACCGGCGAACTGCGCCAGGTTGTAGGCGGCGTTGTCGTAGTCGACGGGGTATTCGAAGGCGTCGTCCTCATCATCGTGATGATGATGGTGGTGATGATCCTGTCCGCAATCGCATTCTTCGCCGCAGTCGCACTCTTCGCCGCAGTCGCACTCTTCGCCGCAGTCGCAGGGTTCATCCGCGTCGTCGCAGTCGTCGCCTTCGCAGTATTCGGAGTCGTCATGGACGTGTTCGGGTTCAAAAAGCGAGACCGCGATGCCGACTTCCATGCGGGGCAGACCGTTTTCTTCCAAGGCGTCGTTGAACAAGTCCGCGATCGTGTTGATCTGGGCGGCGTCTTCGAGCAGATAGGACGCCGTTTCGGGGTCGGGACAGGACATCGTCGCCTTGACGAAGTCGATGCCGGATTCGACGTAGATCGTGTCGATGTCGCCGCGAAGCAGGGTCGTGGCTTCGAGCAAAAAGCCGTTGATCAGACGGTTTCCGAGCGGCGAGGATCCAAGCAAGTAATAGCCGTCGGCGTTGTGGATCGAGATGTAGACGTCGGCGTAGGTTTCGGGAAATTCGTCTTGTTCGTCGAGATTTTGTTCTTCGACGATGTCGTTGTCGAGGTCGGCTTCGTTCATCGAATCGAGGATTTCCTGGATTCGCGCTTTGATTTCGTGCATGAAATCACTCCTTTGGCGATGCATTGCCGTTATTATATCACACGCGCATGCATTTGTATACATGCGCAGTCCATCGAAAATCGATGGAAAAACCATGCCGGACCGCGGCTTACAAATCGCAAGTTCCCTCCCGAGTTGATCGAATCAAACAAAGAAAAGACCAGGAGAAGAATCTCCTAGTCTCAGTATACGAAAAGACGCCGCGGACGGCGTCATTTGCTGGCGTTGCGGAAGATCTCCAACCCTTTGTCGGTCAAAGGATGGCGGACCATCTCGAGAAAGACCTTGTAGGGAATCGTCGCGATGTCGGCGCCGGCGAGGGCGGCCTGTTCGGCGTGAAGCGGATGGCGGATCGAGGCGGCGATGATCTGTGTTTCAATGCCGTAGTTGTCGAACGCGACGCGGATGTCTTCCAGGAGCTTGTATCCTGCTTCCTTGTCGCCGGTCGCATCGTCCAGACGGCCCATGAAGGGACTGACGTAAGTCGCGCCGGCCTTCGCGGCCATCATCGCCTGGGCGACGGAGAAGACGAGCGTGACGTTGGTATGGATGTTGAGGGCGGAAAGCTTCGAAGTGGCTTTGATGCCTTCCAAAGTCATCGGCACCTTGATGACGATGTTCGGATGCATGCGCGCGTAGATCAAGGCTTCCTCGACCATGTCATCGGCAGGGCCTTCCTTGACCTCGGCGCTGATCGGACCGTCGACCAATGCGACGATTTCCTTTACGACGTCCAGAAGTTTCCGTCCTTCTTTGGCAATCAGGGACGGATTGGTGGTGAGGCCTTCCAGAATTCCCCAAGATGCGGCGGTACGGATTTCTTCGATGTTCGCGGTATCGATAAAGAGTTTCATTGCGTTCTCCTTCGGGTTGGATCATGACTCCATTATACCATGACAAAATGCGATTCAAAGCCCAAAAGCGTCCAGAAAAAAACACGGTCCGAAGACCGTGTCGTTTTCCGATTTAAGCTTTGCTAGGCTTGACGAGTTGGAGAATGACGAGGACCCAGCCGACGATCGGGAGGAGGTACCAAAGCAGATATTTCCATGTTTTTCCGACATCGTTGAGCCGACGCACGTTCAACGCAAGGAACGGAATCAGGATGACCAGGCCGTAGATGGCCGAAACGGTGCCGAAGAATCCGATTGCTTGAGCGAGGGCTTGAAGAATGGCGGTGATGATGACGTTGATGAGAACGGGCATCCAGAATTCTTTCAGATTCGATTTGCCGGAGAAATCATTCTAGCGTTTGAACATTTGAATATATTCTGCCAAATACTTTTCCAATGCTTGAATCCTCCTTTGTATGCTTTCTTTCTTGATTATAACACCGTTCTTTGATTTCGTAAACGGTTCCTAAAGGATTTCTTAAGAAAAAAACACGGTCCGAAGACCGTGTTTGGATGTCAGCTGGTGCGCCATCAGGGACTCGAACCCGGGACCCAATGATTAAGAGTCATTTGCTCTACCAACTGAGCTAATGGCGCATTGCCGTGCATGTTATATGATATTACAAAACGTAGTTTTTGGCAACTATTTTCGTTCGGCTTTTCGCAAAAAAACGGAGAGGTCACCAAGGCGCATCAGCCGATAGCCGTAGACGTCGGTCGTCGGGTCGACGACGACGACGTCGCTTTCGTTCACATGGAAGGTGATGTTCCGGCACCCAGGGGTCACGACGCCGATGCGGACGATGCGTTTGGCCGTTTCGGGACGCCACGCGAGAAATTCCTCCACCCCGGGAATCAGGATCGGCTTGGAGGAGCGACGCCATTGGGACGGCTTGTCGTTGACGCACCAATACGTTTTGTTCGTGACGATGAGTTCGTGATCCGGATGAAACACGACCGCCTTGATCAAGTAGATCGTCGTTTCGGTCTCGACCATCGTTTCCGATCCATTTCGATGCGTCATGCCCGCCTCCGGAAGCGTCTGACGGACGATGTCCCAAGCGGCGGCGATTTTCTTCTTTCCCCCCAAGAAAGCGCCAAAGAAGACCAATATGACCGAAACAAAAACGAAAACGATTCCCAAAATCCAAGACATCTCGTTCATCCCGCACCTCCGATGGAATCCATTATACCAAAGGTCCCGACAAAACAAAAGGGCTGTTCACCGATGAACAGCCCTGATGGTTTGCTTGTGGATTACTTGCCGGTCTTGGCGTAGGCGATGCCGATCAACTTGTAATAGTCGGGCAGATCGCTCATGGTCGCGCCGCTGACAGCGTCGCCAATGGTCCAAACCTTCGGGTCGACCGTGGCTCTGACGAGCGTGGCGTCCGGATTGAAGACTTTGCCTTCAACCGCTTCGGCGAGTTCGGCGAGGTTGCCGGCCCTTCCGAGGGGATAGTTGGAGCCGGACCAATAGCCGGTTTCAGACTTCGTGAAGCCGTTGCCTTGGTTCCAGGTGTAGAGGCTGGTGTTGACCGCGAAGTCATCCTTGGCGACGAACGCTTTGTTGTCGACCAATTGTTGGACATACCATTCGCAGTTGGCTTCGCTGGCAAGGAGCCAGACGAGCAGATCTTCGATGCCGGTAGCCGAGTACTTAACCATTTGTTTGGAGTACGTCACGCCATCCGCTACGTACGCCGCATCGCGGAGAACGCCGGTGAATTGTTTGTCGCCGATGACGATGTACTTCGCATACCATGCCGGAGTGGTTCCCGGGACGACAACGACGTCGGCCGGAGCGGTTTCGCCGGTGATGGCAACCTTCGCCCAAGTGTTTGGGAGAAAGTATTCATCGATTTCAACTTCTTGGATTACTCCGTCCAATACGACTAAGTTGACGATACCGACGTAGTCTTTGTGAACAACGCGATAGCCGACCGCGGTTTCTTCCTTCGGCGCGCAGGCGACGAGGGTCAAAGCGGCGAAAACGGCGAGAAGCAAAGCAATAACCTTTTTCATGTGTTTCCTCCTGTGTATTTTTATGTTCCTGCAGTATGCTATTATAGTCGATTGACCCCGCAAATGCAACACCCAATTGGCGATGTAAGCACTTTTATGAACATTCATTCACGTGAATGAAACAGGGAAATAAATCCATTTGAAACCGGTTTTTGATTGTCCGGAAGCCCCTCTTTTCCATAAAAAACGCCCCTCCGGAGAGGGACGTCTTGTCATGCTTTGGATGGGGTCTGTTCGGCGAACGCTTCCTTGAGATACGTTTCGAGGGCGCTGCGTTTGTCGGCGGAAATCGGCTTGCATTGGTTCGGCTTGCCCTTGCCTTCGAAGATCGCGTTGGCGAGTCCGGCGCAGCCGGGGAACCCGCAGGCGCCGCAGTTGACGCCCGGAAGCATCGATTGAATCGTCTGAAGGCGCGTGTCTTCTTCGACGTGGAAGTACTTCTCGACGATGTAGATCAGAAAGCCGAGGATGAAGCCGATGCCGGCGAGCACCAGCGCGGGGATCAGGATGTTCATCAGAGAATGCCTCCGAAGCGGGCGAAGATCATCGCGAGGATCGCCGCGGTGATCAAGGCGATCGGCGTGCCTTGGAACGCCTTGGGCACCGGCGCGTAGTTGATCTTTTCGCGCAGGAACGAGAAGATGTAGATGACGAACAGGAATCCGAGCGGCAGGAAGAACGAATACACGAGCATCTGCACGAAATCGTAGTTGTTGTTGATGTTGATGATCGCGGTGCCCAAAACGGCGCAGTTCGTCGTGATCAGGGGCAGGTAGATGCCAAGCGCCTTGTAGAGCGACGGCGAGACTTT